>ERZ795031.576-NODE-576-length-44564-cov-6.256600_pt1 | contig 44564 bp, 28 predicted proteins | sample MGYA00375123_ERZ795031 | MGnify/ENA primary metagenome ERZ795031 (study PRJEB30166, sample SAMN05720159) | activated sludge metagenome | isolation source: anaerobic digester from wastewater treatment plant | place: USA | collected 2015-04-21 ...
TTTATTATCGCCGTCCTGACCCTTTCCCTCGACTCCTTCACCGCACTGTCAGGAAGACCTACTATTGAAAATCCGGGAAGACCTTTCGAAATATCGACTTCTACATCGATAACACTTCCCTCTATTCCGGATATTGAACCGCTTTTGAGTATTGTGAACATTAGCACCTCTTTTAAAACAACTCGCTTTATTATATCTCTAATTTTTGTATGTCAAACTTTTGTTATAATCATTTTATCGACGGGAACAAATTGTCTTTCCTTTTAATTTACTAATGTTTTGTAAATGCTTTATAGTTGTGTGATATAAAAGTTGATTTTTCTGTAACCGGAAGATAAATTCGCAAGTCATACTGATGACCGGTAAAACGAACACCGGTGGTTATTGATAAACGGCTAAGGCAAAAAATGAATATAATCAGAATGTTAAGGATTTGTTGCAGAGTTATTCTGATACTATTGTGGACTCTGTTCATACATAATGTTTTTATTGATATTCCAAGACTGTTTTCAAAAAAGAGGCGGTTCCCCCGCATAATACATATCTGGGGAAAAGGTCTTGCGTGGCTTATGGGCATCAAAATACACCGGAAAAACAACCTTCCTGAACCGATGGGTGAAGTAATAATATCCAATCACCTCGGCTTTCTTGATGTGCCGATAATGTCAAGCATTTTTCCTGCCGTTTATATGATAAAAGCGGAAATAAAAAAACCGTTCTATTTCGGGCCGGCACTTTCAAGGGAAGGACACTTCTTTGTTGACAGGGAAGATGACTCATCAATGAGAAAAGCGGTAAAAGACCTTTTGAACTTTTCTAAGGATTTCTGCAGAATAATAATATTCCCCGAAGGTAAGGCAAGCCCCAATGCAGAACGGCTCCCTTTTAAGCAGGGTGCATTTGCAATGGCAAAAAAACTTGATAAAACAGTTCAGCCCTGTGTGATTGACTACCTTCCGGAAAGGTCTGTTCATAAATGGGATACAACAAAAAAAGGGCTCCCTCAACTGATCAATTATCTTGGAAAAAAAAGAATCGATGTCAGCATAGAGTTCTTTCCTGCTGAAAAGATCGAGGGGGAAACAAAGGATTTTGCTCAGAAATGGCACGACATTATTGAGAACAAACTTAAACAGTATGACAGTGAAAGAAATGGGAATTGATCTTAACGGAAAAAACATTGAAGCGGTTGTGTTCGACCTTGACGGCACATTTTATAATATCGGTTTTTTCACAAAATTGATGTTTCTGCTGCATAATATAAGAAATCTCTCCCTTTTCTCTGCTCACCGTAAAATTATGAAGACGCTCCGCAATGAAGATTTCGGATCGGGTGAAAAATATTTTGATACGCTGTTTGGTCGCATTTCTGAACTTACGGGAAAAAATAAGAAAAATATAAAGGGCTGGTATCTTACTGATTTCAGGAAAGATTTTATTTTAACGCTGGCAAAAAGCTGTAAAAAGAACAAGGATCTCGAAAGAGTTGCCGGGATACTGAAAAAGATAAACCTCAAAACAGCCATTCTTTCGGATTTCGGATTCATTGAAGAACGGCTCGAGGCACTGAATATAGACAGGTCTCTTTTTGACATTCTGGTTTCCGGTGAAGAAGAGGGTGCACTGAAGCCGCAGACAAGACCGCTTATTAAGATTTCGGAACATCTCGCCGTCAATACAGAAAATTCTGTTTTAATAGGAGACAGAGATGACACAGACAAAGCTGTCGCAGAAAACACAGGAATGGTTTTTATTGATGTGAAAAACATAAGCAATCTGGAAAATATTTTAAAAGTTCATATATCAGGAGTTGTTTAATGAAAAGGTATGACATCGCGATTATCGGAATGGGTGGCATTTTCCCCGGTTCTAAAAATGTTGAAGAGTACTGGAAAAATGTTCTCAGCGGAAAAACATTTATTACCGATATGCCTGAAAAATATTGGAGATGGGAAAATTTTTACAGCGAAGACAAAGGGCATACTGATAAAACTTACACCAAAAAAGGTTCATTTATCAGTGATTTCGAGTTTCCTTTTGAAAAGTACAGATTTCCTCCCAACACCTGGAAAGGAGTTGACCATGCTCAGCTCATTGCTCTTGAAGCAACAAGAGAAGCTCTTGAAGATGCGGGGATCAAACCTCATAGCTCTCAGCTTGATGAAGCTATAACAATACTTGGTGTAAGCGGAGTCGATAACTATGCTCACGGCTGTGTTTATTTGAGGAGAAACAATTATTTCGAAAGGCTGCAAGACCAACTTAGAAAAAACGGTGTTTCAGAAAAAATAATAAAAGAGTTACATACTGAATTTGAGCAGGAAGTGTTTAAACGACATCCTGTAAAAATGTTTGCAGTTGGAGCTATTCCTTCTGCATTGTCAAACAGAGTTGCACAGGTTTTTGGTGCAAAAGGTTACAACATGACCGTTGATGCGGCTTGTGCTTCTTCTTTCGGGGCACTTGAAACTGCATGTCACGCTCTAATGGCTGGAGATGCAAGAGTTGCAATAACAGGAGGTGTTGATCTTGGTGTCAACCCTGCCGTATATATTGGATTCAGCAGGGTTGAAGGAATCAGTTTTTCGGGAGTGGCAAATCCCTTTGATCATACGGCGGATGGTCTGGTGATTGGTGAAGGTGGCGGAATTGTTATCCTTAAAAGACTGGAGGATGCTCTGGCAGACGGTGATAAAATAAAAGCCGTTATCCGTGGAATGGGAAGTTCCAGTGACGGTGCAGGTCAGGCAATATACAATCCGTCAGTAAAAGGTAGAGCGAGAGCATTCAAAATGGCTCTTGAGCGGGCTGAGGTTTCTTCTGATGATGTTCAGTTCATTGAAGCACATGCAACATCCACTGTTGTCGGCGATGCAAATGAATATGATGCAATAGCCGCAGCTTATGCAAAGGGAAGAAATAAAAACAATCCTCTTTACCTTGGGAGTGTTAAATATCAGATTGGACACTTAAAGGCTGCTGCCGGAGTTGCCGGCCTTATAAAAACGATTAAAGGAATGCAAAGTGGAACAGTTCCTCATATGCCTCTATATGAGAAATTGACACCCCATGTCAAAGAATCGGTTGATGCATTTGTCATACCGACAAAAATTGTTGACTGGGAACCGAATAAGAACGGTAGCCGGATTTCTGCTGTAACTTCAAGTGGTTTTGGTGGTTGCAACTACCATGTCATTCTTGAACAGGGAGAAAAGTATATCCCTGTAAATAAAAGACCTAAGATAGATCGTGAAATTGCCATTGTAGGTGTAACCTGCAGGGTAGCAGGTGCAGATGATATAGATACTTTCTGGGAAAATGTAACAAGCGGAAAAAAAGTTTTTTCAAAAGTTGATCCCAAAGAGCTTAAGTGGACCCATCATGTTGATAGCGGTCCCGAAAATGAGAGAATACATACAAAAGTCATTTCAAGTCTGAAACCATACAGCATTGATTATTTGAAATATAAAATTCTGCCGAAATCAGTTTCCCAAATATCGCCGACTCAGTTTTTGGGACTTGATCTCGCCGGACGGCTTCTTGAAAGTAAAGGTTTAAGCATAGCTCAACCTAAAAATATAGGTGTAAGTATCGGGACTGTTCATGATGATTCTTTCCCTGATATCTTTGAGCCTATGGTTTCTGATGAATATGCAAGTGCTGTTAGAGAAACTAAAATTTCTAAAAAACTCGATGATAAAATACTTGAAAAAGTTTTAACCGATACAAAAGATCAGGTAACAAAAGAAACTCCTCCTATCACCGAACACACCCTTCCCGGATGGATGGGAAACATTGTAGCAGGAAGGATGGCGAACAAGTTGAATCTTCAAGGTCCCAACATGGTCGTTGATTCTACCTGTTCTTCAGGGTTAAGTGCATTGATTCCCGCTATTTATCAGCTTGCTTTCGGTGATGTTGATATGATGATAAGCGGTGGACTCAATAGACAGTTGAATGATGTCTTTACTTCGGGAGTAAGTGCAATAGGAGCTCTTGCAAAAGAAGATGCCAAACCTTTTGATGAAGAGGGTGCAGGATATGTAATTGGTGACGGGGGTGTTCTTTATCTTCTTAAAAAACTTAAGAAAGCACAGGAAGACGGAGATGATATACTTGCTGTTATCCATTCCGTGAACGGTTCTTCCGAAGCTGAGTCCAAATCAATGCTTGCTCCTTCTGAAACGGCAGTAAGAAGAGCTATTGTCAAAACTCTTAAAAATACAGATATTGACAAATCGAGAATAGGTGTTGTTGATACTCACGGTTCAGCGAATAAAGCATCAGATGTTATAGAAGGAATCAGTGTGGCTAAAGAAATCGGTAATAATAAAGATGGCGAACCATTAAGTATAACGGCCATAAAAAGCCACATCGGTCATCTTTACGGAGGGTCAGGGGCATCTTCAATGCTGAGCGTTATACAGACACTCCGTACGAGAAAAGTTCCCGGTATCAGAAACCTCAAAAATATTCGACCGGAGCTTGAAGAAATACTTGATAAAGCTCTTCCGGTAAAACTTACCAAACCTCTTCACAAAGATTATGATGCCGGAGCAGTTCTTTCTCTCGGTCTTGGAGGAACAAACTATTTTGCAGTCGTATCACTTGGAAAAAATCAAAACAGCGATAGTAAAAAAATGATTACAAACTATGAATCTGAAAAGAAACCAATGAAAGTTGAAAAATCTGAAAGCGGAGTTGATATTTTTACCTGCAGTGCTCCTGACACGAGGTCTTTAAATGATGTTCTTGAACAGTGCATATCAAAAGGAACAGTGAGTTCTGCAGATTTTTCAGAAAATGACAGTGTCCGTTTTGCCTTGACATATAAAAATGAGAACGATCTTGTTACAAAACTCAGGAGCATTTCAAAGTTCGTTTCATCGGGACACGACCTTTCGCCTCTTGAAAATCAGGGCATTTATATCTCTACAGACAAATCGGCTGATGAAAAACTTGCATTCTGTTTCCCCGGACAGGGAACTCACTACATTTCAATGGGAAGGTTCATGTATGATTCAAACATGACTTTCAGGAATATAATTGATGAAGTGGATGTGCTTGCGAAAAAAGAGATGGATTTTGATCTTGTCGGGCATATTTACGGAGATTCTGAAAATAAAGAGATTGAAAAGAATCTGGGAACTTTGACAGGAGCACAGGTCTCTCTTTTTGCGATCGAGGTGGCTCTCGCTAAAGCTCTTGAAGAAAAAGGAATTACGGCTGATGTTCTTGTAGGACACAGTTTCGGAGAGATATCTGCTCTTGCCTTTGCCGGAGTATGGGATATCCCTACTGCTTTTAAAGTTGTGAAAGCAAGGATAGAGGCGGCTGAAGTTGCTAAAAAAGCTGCTCCTTTTCCACTTGGAATGATGAGCATTAACTGCTCTGAAGAGAAAAGGGACAAGCTTCTTTCCTTTGCGGGCAAAGATCTTATCCTCACAAATGTTAACGCACCCGGAAGATATATTTTTGCAGGAGAGCTTGAACTTGTTAAAAAGACAGTTGATCTGGCTGAATCATTCGGGCTTGAAGCAAGGGTTCTGCCGATAGGAAGTGCTTTCCATTCAAAATTCATGGAGCCGACAAAAGATAAATATTTCTCGCTCCTTTCAAAACTCCCCTGCTCAAATCCTAAATACAGGATAATGTCAACAATTACAGGAGATTACATTCCTCAATCACTTACATCTGAAAAGATCGCAGATCACTTGTCATTGCAGCTTACCACGAAACTCAACCTGCCAAGAGAAATAGAAAGATTGCACAACGAAGGGATAAGTCATTTTCTTGAAGTCGGTCCGGGATGGTCATTAACAAAAATGATCGGTGAAATTCTAAAAGATAAGAAGTTTAAGGCAGTTCCCACTCTTCATCCTAAAATTGGAGATAGTGAGGTCTTCGCCAGAGCGATCGCTTTCCTCACACTTTCGGGTCATATCAGTGGACTGGCTCAGAAAAGGAGACTGAGTGATTTCATTTCTCCGGATATGCTCAATTTTATTAAAACGGAATCTCCTGATGTTTTTGAAAAACTGACTGAACTTCAGGCACAGTTTGTAAGAGGAAGTCAACCATGTAGGGGCGAAACACCGTTTTCGCCCAGTCCGGCGAGTCCTGCAAGTCCGGCAAGTCAGACCAGTCAGACAAGTCCGACCAGTCCGACAAGTCAGAATTCTTCTTTCGACTGGGAAGCCAGAATTAAACAGGAACTTGCAAAAATGACCGGGTATCCTCTTGATATGCTTGAGAGCGAACTCGATCTTGAAGCCGATCTTGGAATTGACTCAATCCAGCGTGCAGAACTCTGGGTAAATTTAAGCAGAGAATTCAGCATACCTGAAGATGCAAGGCCGAAAGCTCCTGTCAGAACCATCACAGGACTTGCAAAGGCATTCAGTGAAGCTTCCTGTAGGGGCGAAACACCGTTTTCGCCCAGTCCTGCAAGTCCGACAAGTCAGACCAGTCAGACAAGTCCGACCAGTCCGACAAGTCAGAATTCTTCTTTCGACTGGGAAGCCAGAATTAAACAGGAACTTGCAAAAATGACCGGGTATCCTCTTGATATGCTTGAGAGCGAACTCGATCTTGAAGCCGATCTTGGAATTGACTCAATCCAGCGTGCAGAACTCTGGGTAAATTTAAGCAGAGAATTCAGCATACCTGAAGATGCAAGGCCGAAAGCTCCTGTCAGAACCATCACAGGACTTGCAAAGGCATTCAGTGAAGCTTCCTGTAGGGGCGAAACACCGTTTTCGCCCAGTCCTGCAAGTCCGGCAAGTCAGACACCTCAGACCAGTCAGACACCTCAGACCAGTCAGACAAGTCTGACCAGTCCGACCAGTCAGACCAGTCCGATAAGTCAGAATTCTTCTTTCGACTGGGAATCACGCATTAAGCAGGAATTAGCAAAAATGACCGGTTATCCGATCGATATGCTTGAAAGCGGTCTTGATCTGGAAGCTGATCTTGGAATAGATTCAATACAGCGTGCCGAGCTCTGGGTGAACCTCAGCAGAGAATTCAACATACCTGAAGATGCAAGACCGAAATCACCGGTAAGAACCATTACCGGACTTGCAAAAGCTTTCAGTGAAGCAAGCAGTGGCGAAAGTCAGACAAGTCCGACCAGTCCGACCAGTCAGACCAGTCAGAATTTCTCCTTTGACTGGGAAGCCCGCATTAAACAGGAACTTGCAAAAATGACCGGTTATCCGATCGATATGCTTGAAAGCGGTCTTGATCTGGAAGCTGATCTTGGAATAGATTCAATACAGCGTGCCGAGCTCTGGGTGAACCTCAGCAGAGAATTCAACATACCTGAAGATGCAAGACCGAAATCACCGGTAAGAACCATTACCGGACTTGCAAAAGCTTTCAGTGAAGCAAGCAGTGGCGAAAGTCAGACAAGTCAGACCCCTCGAGAAACCTCGGGGCAGGCCATTCAGGAAACCTCGGGGCAGGCGGAAAAAAAAAACGAATTTGATATCGAATTAGATTCAGAAAAACCTTCTGAATGGTCTCTTTTTACAAGAAACTGGGAATTCGTCCGTCCAGACGATCTTAAAAAATTCAACTGTGAAAATGTTGTTGTCATTGCTGAAAAAAAAGACCATGCATCAGGTTTAAAAAACGGATTGAAAAAACTCGGAATTGAATGTTCTGTTAAAACACCCGCCGATTTTTTGAAAAAAGAGCCCGAAAAATCACAAAAGCTTCTGAATGAGTGCGACACTATTATTTATCTCGCCCATCACGATCTGGTAAGTGCAGAGAGAAATAGTGAAAATGACAAGATATTCTATGAAACGACAAAAGAGCTTTTTGAACTTTTTAAGATGTTTTACGGAACAATTTCTGAAAATTCCAAAAGGATTATTGTCCCTGTCGCAAAAAACAGTGCTTTTGAAAGCATTCCATTAAGCACTCAATTCTATTCGGCTTTTCCGACAGGATTTTTCAGAAGCATAAAAAACGAACTTCCAGATTCGCAAGTAATGATAATCAATTCAGATCCTGAAAACTGGAATGGAATAATTCTTGACAACATCAATGTCTGTTTTTCAGGATTTGATATGGGTTTTATAAACAACTTTCCGGTAAAAGGAGCTCTTTCCAAAGTAATTAATTCAAAAAATCTCGATTATCAGCTCGACAAGGATGATTCAGTTCTTGTAACTGGGGGTGCAAGAGGAATAGTTTTTGAATGCGTTGCGGCGTTATCGGCAAAAACGGGGTGCCGGCTTATTCTTACAGGAAGAACGACTAAACCGGGCTCAGAAATAGAAGGATTGTCTTTTGACCGTGACAACATGACGGCTTCGATAAGAGAACTGGAAATGAAACTTGTGAAGGAAAGAAAACTCTCTTTGAAAGATGCAAAAAAAGAGGCGTTGTCCTTAAAAAGTGCGTGGGAAGTTAGTGAAAATCTCAGAAGACTTAGTGACAGCGGTATAAACGCACGGTACGAAAAGTGTGATGTTTCCAACCCTGAAGAATTAAAAAAGCTTGTATCGAAGCTGAAAAAGGAAAATGTTGTAATAACCGGAGTAGTTCACGGTGCCGGTGTGCAGAGATCGAAAATGCTTCCTGACCTTGAAATGGATGATATAATCAGAACGATTGAAACAAAAATAAACCCTCTTTTTGCAATGCTTGATGTCCTTGACTGGAAAAAAATCAGGTTTTTCAACGCATTCACTTCGATTGCCGGACTTTTTGGAAATGCCGGACAGACTGATTACGCTTTTGCAAACGATATTCTTGCCGAAATGACCGTTTCAATAAAGGTTCGATACCCGCATATTCAGGTTTCATCAATTGACTGGACTGCCTGGAGCGGAACAGGCATGGTATCAAAAGAGGAGGCAAAAAGATTTAAAGAATCAGGACTTATCCCGGTTGACATCAAAAACGGTGTAAAAATGTTTTTAACGGCGGCTGGAGATCCGACTCATATCAGATTTGCCGTTTTCAATGAAGGAGCCGCTTTTGCAGGAGATGTCGTAACTCAATATTCGCTTTCGTCAAACCCGTTTAGGACTCTTTCTGAAACTCATTCCGAACCGATGAAAGTGAATTTCTCCTTAAAAAGAGATATCTACCTTCATCAGCATGTAGTTAATGGTGCTCCTGTTGTTCCCGGGACATTTGTTTCTGAAATATTTGCAGAGAACCTTCTTTCAAAAGGAAGTTCGATTAGCGGTCTAAAATTCAGACGACCTCTTGCGGTTAACAGTGATCACTTCAATGTCGAACTTGTAAAAAGCGGAGACCGGACATTCATAGTTCCGCTTGACAGACCGGTACTTGAAGGGAAAGGATTGGAAAATCTCAGTTTTTCTTCTTGTGACACAAAAACTTCATCAAAACCGAAAAAACCGGACTGGATAAACTTCAACATTGAAGAAATCAACAGAAAATTTGCCTTGAAAAGCGAGAAAAATTATTTTTATCAATATCTGGATGAGAAATTTTCACACGCATTAAAAACCGGCCCTATTTTCAGGGGTATCGTCTCCACCGTTGAAGAAGACGGAATATATTACAGCACAGTGGTACTCACAAAAGATGCAGTAGCTTCATTTGCAATCCCGGGGGAATTTAAATTCAACCCCGTACTTGCCGATATGGCGGTTCAGGTTGCAAGTGCCTGGAACATGAAAAAGCAGGATGTCATGGCCATTCCGGCAGAGATAGAATCTTTCAATGTTTTTGAAAAGACATCTTCTACTGATTCTGTCGTCGTCTGCAGAATGGTTGACATGACACCGGCTCAGGCAACCTTTGATGTCGCTGTATTTGAAAGGGACGGAAAGCTGATATTCACTATGGAAAAGCTTCTTCTTAAAACTATTGCGGGATTGGAGAAACAATGAAATACGATATAACTATTATAGGGTCGGGAATTGGCGGACTTACCTGTGCCCTCGAGCTGGCAAGGAACGGATATTCAGTCTGTGTAATTGAAAAACACAATCAGCCTGGCGGATATGCTCACAGCTTTAAAAGAGCAGGGTTTGAATTTGATATCTCTTTACACCATATCGGAGGATTGTCTAAAGGCAAATCAATACACGGGGTATTTAAAACTCTCGGTATTCTTGATAAGATCGGTTTCACTAAGAAAAAAAACATCTTAAGTGTCCGGTTTCCGGACGGGGAAAAGACTGTTCCGAATAGACCCGGAGCATTTGAGAATTTTCTCATCAATGAATTTCCGCAGGAAAAGGAAAACATTATAGCATTGATCTCCCACCTTAAAGACTTGCGGCGGCATATTATCGGCGGATGGATCGATCCCGATTTTGATGTTCCGATGGAAAAACTTCTTACAAAAGATTATCTCGACAAAACATTTCATGAACTGCTTACAAAATTTGTGCATGATGAAAAGCTCATAGCATATCTCAGTCAGTTCTGGATACTGATAGGTCTTCCTCCCAAACTTGTCAATGCCACTTTTGCCACATGTGTATTCAACAGTCATTTTCTTGAAGAGACATATGATATTGACGGAGGTGGAGCGGCACTGTCAAAAGCATTTGTTTCAAGAATGGAGGAACTGGGCTCAAAAGTCATGCTCAACTCAGAAGTTTCAAAAATAACCGTTGAGAACGGAAGGGCGACCGGCGTAGTCCTTAACAACGGAACAGTCATTAACAGCGAAATAGTCATATCAAATGTTGATCCTTATCAGACTTTTACTAAACTTGTTGCAAAAGAATTTACAAGCGACCTTTTTAGATTCCGTCTTGAAAAAATGGAAAAATCTGTATCTCTTTACAGTCTATATCTAGGACTTGACTGCAGACCTTCTGAGCTGGGGGTTCCAGATACAACATTTTTTTACAACCATTCTTATGAACCGCTTAAAGGTTATGCAAACATTCTTAAAGGAAACAGCGAATCTACTGACTGGTGTTGTACAAATTATGAAAACTCCCTGATAAATAAAGCTCCGAAAGGAAACTATGTATTGACTTTTATTGAAGTGACACCTACTGCCGACTGGCTTACCATGGATAAAGAATCTTATAAAAACAGGAAGCAGGAAGTCCTCAATACTCTCTTAAATAAATATAATAAATGCTTCCGGGGACTCTCAGATCATATAAAAGTAATGGAATTTGCAACTCCCAGAACAATGAACCGTTACACTTCAAATTGCGGAGGAAGCGTATACGGACTGGCACAGACAGTTGAACAATCCGCAAGCAAGCGGCTTAGAAACATAACACCGGTTGAAAATCTTTTTCTTACCGGTGCATGGACATGGTCCGGTGGTGGCTATGAAGGAGCAATTATGTCGGGTATCCAGACCTCAGCTTCGATCAAGAAAAAATGGGGTTCAAAAAATGATGCACTTCCGATAAAAGTCAAGATGGATATAGAAAAACCTTCATCGAGAACATACAACAAATTTGTAAGAATATATAACAAAGATGTAAGTGCCGGCGGAATTGCAGACATGAACTGCTTTTTGCGACTTATGGACAGAGGCCGGGTCGATAGCGGTGAAGAGCTTTTCAATATAGCCGAGACAGAATCACTTTTCACCCATTACAACATTCAGGTCTATTCAATAACTGTAAAAAAACACCGTGATAATTTCTCAGGCGATAAACTCAATGTTACAAGCAGGTACTTTAGAAAAACTTCTATCAGAATGGTCTGTCACCAGCAACTGATCAACAGCGTGACAGGAAAAGAGACGATCGATGCCATAGTTGAACTGGTTCAGCTCGATGATAATGGAAAACTCATTGATATTCCTGCTGAAATAAATGATCCTGCTGATCCTCCTGTAATTTGCGACATATCAAAATATGCCGTCTCTTTGAAGAAAAAACCTTCTCATTTTTTTCATAAAATAAGGGTTTACACTGAAGATACAGACCTTCAGGGAGTTACATTCCATGCAAGTTATTTAAGATTTTGTGAAGAAACACTTTTTGAATTTCTTGACAAGGTCTGCAGGTCTACAAAGAATTTTACCCACTGGGTCTATCCTGAATTTAACATACGGTTTTTTAATTCAGCAAGAGTTGGAGAAATTCTTGATATAAATCTTACTGCTGACCTGACCTCTGACGGACGGCTTGTATTTTTTGAGACAATGGGGATCGAAGGGACGGACAAAATAGGTGTACAGATCTGTTTTGATCTTGAGCTCAGGAACGATAAAAATGAAAAAGTGCCCTTACCTGCTGAACTTAGAGAATTTATCGAGAGAGGCTGAAGTTGAGTGTAGGAAAATTTCTTTTAAACAAGGAAAATCTTAATTTTGTGGCAAAAAATTCTTTTAAATTCAGTAAATCCTACATTGTTGATGAGACAATGAGATATTTTGAAAAGAATAATGGCGAAATTGAAAGAATTGCTCAAAATCTTGAATATATGGGACTTCCGTCAACTGGGAAAGGTCTCGACAGTGCTTTAAAAGGGATTGCTGTCCATTATTTTGAAAAACTGTTCGTTTTAACAAAAAACTATGAAATGTTCTGGATAGCTAAGAACAGAATTGAGACAGGCACCAGTTTTGAAATGATAAAAGAGTCCCGTGATCAGAAGAAAGCGGTCTTTGCGGCTCAAAGCCATTTCGGGGCATCGTATTTCATGAGCATAACTTTCATGGTGAACGGTTTTGACATTGCTTCTGTCGGAAAATTCCCGGAACCTGTGGGTTCAATGATAAAGAACGGTTCGAAAACAATAGCCCAAAAATACGGAACAGGAAAAACAAAACTGATAAACATCGCAGACCCTGACTGTGATGTCGCTTACGAAATGTTCAGCACTCTTTTAAGAGGCGGAATACTTTCAAATGTGTTTGACGAGAACAATAAATTTTCCAATGAAGTCAATCTGTTAGGCAAAAAAGTGATGGGTGGGTCAGGCATGGACATCATTCTGCAGAAATGGAATGATGAAAAGCTTCTTGTTGTAACACCTTTCATTGTAAGAACCGGCGACGACACATATCGTCTTGAACTTGACAGACATTCTATTAATAAAGGAAATATCATTCAGAGTTTTTATGATTCACTCGGTAAAAGAATTTCAACTTATCCTGATCAGTGGTATTTCATCCACGAACTTCACGAAGCAATACCTGACTGATTTAATTGAAATAATTTTTTTAATTTTTCCCTCTTGACTCAAAAAAGATTGTGCCTATAAAAAAATCCGTGAACGGAAAAGTTCTTTAACACTTTGTTATTATTGGACTTTAAAGATTTTTGATGGAGGTGTATTATGAAGATCGTTCGTTACAGGGAACCAAACAGATTAGTTCCCGGATCATTTAACAACTGGATGGAAGATCTTTTCAGTGAATTCTTCAACAACAATCTTGAAAGGATCCCCGCCGGCTCGATCTACCCGAAAGTTGACATTGAGGAAAATGAAAATTCTTATCTCTTCAAAGCTGAGCTTCCCGGTGTGAAAAAAGAGGATGTTTCAATTGAGATCGACAACAAGGTGCTTACAATAAGCGGGGAGAAGAAAGAGGAAAGAGAGGAAAAAAACGGAAATGTTTTCAGAAAAGAATCGTACAGCGGCTCATTTTCAAGGTCATTCACTCTTCCTGAACATGTAAATCCTGACGATGCCGATGCAAAATATGAAAACGGGATACTTTTCCTTTCAATCCCGAAAAGTGAAGACAAAGCCAAAAAGAAGATCGACATCAAATGACATCAGTGAAAATCCAGTTCATGAACCCGGTCAAATTGGCCGGGTTTTTTTATTTAAAAATAAAAAATCCGGCTAAGGCGGCAAAATAGGCAATTATGATCATTCCGGCATACTGAACTGTCGGCCAGAACCATGAATCTGTCTCAACTTTTACGACTGCAAATGTTGCAACGCAAGGAGCGGAAAGAAGAATAAAAAGAATGATCGCAATGGCTGTGGCAAGAGAATATTCCTCTTTGAACTTGTTCTGCAAAGCGGCTGAATTCTCATCTTCGCTACCCATTGCATGAAGTATAGACATCTGAGACACAAACAGCTCTTTGGCAGCTAAACTTGCCAGAAACGAACTCGCAACTTTCCAGTCTGCATCCATTATTTTAAATGCCGGCTCTATCGCTTTCCCGATTCTGCCTGAAAAAGAGTTTTCCGCTTTTAACAGAGCTGCATCATTTTCACTCATACCCGTCAGTTCCTCAGTATCAATGTGCGGAAAAGTGTTCAGCACCCAAAGAACAATGCTCGCAAAAAGAATTATTGTTCCCGCTTTTTCAAGAAAGTGTTTTCCCCTGTGCCAAGTAAGCATCCAGACCGATTTTAAAGATGGTGTCGAATACTTGGGCAGTTCAATTATTAAAGGATTTTCTTCACCTTTAAAAATTGTAAGCCGGAGAATTTTTGCACTGACCGCCGCAAAAAAAACACCGATCGCATATACAAGAAGCAATACTACCGCCTGAAATTTCAAAGGAACAAAAGCTGATATTATTAAAAGATAGACTGGAAGCCGTGCTCCGCAACTCATAAAAGGGATAACCATTATTGTCGCAAGCCGTTCAAATTTGTTCTCAATTATCCTGGCACCCATAACAGCCGGAACAGTACATCCGAAGCCAAGGATCATCGGCATGAAACTTTTACCGCTTAAACCTATCTTGCCCATCCACTTATCCATTATTACAGCAACCCTGGACATATAACCTGAATCTTCAAGCAGCGATATTGTCATAAAAACAAGAAATATATACGGTGTAAAGACAAGTATGCCCCCGACTCCGCCTATAATTCCTTCAACAATAAGATTCTTTAAAAGCGAATCAGTTCCTTGTGTCCATAGCGATGCGACGAAGTTGCCCAGTTGATCGAAAACTAACGCCAACAAGTTTTCAATCGGCTCTCCAAGTGTGAAAACAACTTGAAAAAGTGAAAACAGCATAAATAAAAATATAGGCATCGACCAGATGCGATGAAGAACCAGCTTGTCAATCTTATCGGTAACATCTTCTTTTTGAACGCAAGACACACACATTGAGGCATTAACGATATTTTTAATTAGATGGTATCTTTCCTGAACCATGACCATGGAATGGATCCTGTGACCTGTTTCATTCATAAGATCCTGTATTATTTCATGAATTTTATCAAGGACTTCCCTACTGTGACAATCTCTTTCAATGAGACTTCCTTCAATAAACCGTATCGCTCTCCAGTCTTTTGCAATTTCCGGTGATTCCAGCTCAATAGCTTTCTTTATCCTTGAAATATACCTGCCAACCATTTCAGAATAAGGAACAACAGCCAGAGGAGGTTTTTTCTCATATATTTCAATACATTTTTCAAGAACTTCGTTTATTCCGGTCCCTTTTTTTGCTATTCCTTCAATAACCGGTGTCTCGACCTCTTTTTCAAGGATCTCCCTTGAAATACCTATCCCCTTCACTTCAGCCGAATCAAGCATGTTCAAAAAAAGGACAACCGGGACTTTCATTTCCAATATCTGCAGTGTAAGATACAGATTCTTTTCAAGATTTGAAGCATCAACAATATTAATTATAACATCAGGTCTTTCTTCCGCAATATAATTTCTGGTAACGATCTCTTCCGGAGAAAAAGCGTTCATTGAGTATATTCCGGGCAGATCTATAACCGTCAGCTCATAATCTTTGAAACTGACTCTACCCTCCTTCCTTTCAACTGTAACACCGGGGTAGTTGCCTACATGCTGGTCGCTTCCCGCTATTTTATTGAAAAGTGTACTTTTCCCCACATTGGGATTTCCTGCTATAGCTATTCTAATAGATTTCATAATTTTTCAGATACAACTATTTTCTGAGCCATACCTCTGCCAATAGCGTATCTACTCCCTTCGACATCAATGACAACCGGACCTTCACCGCTGTTTTTAACCACCCTCAACTCCCTCCCTTCACTAATACCCATTGAAGCAAGGCGGTTAAAAAGACGAAGACCGGATTCAATAGATACCACAACACCGGCCTCACCACTTTTCAGATCAGAAAGAAACATGACAAACCCCATAAATTAACTATGGGGAATATAGTTAGCTTTGGCTAATTTGTCAATAAGATAGTATAAAAAAATTCACAGTTTTCTGCAGAACCAGACTATTTTGCCGACACATTCTACAGATGAATCAAATATTCTGCTGCTGTTTTTTATTGTAGGATTGTCATTTACAATATGTTTCTGTGGAAAAAAGAGAAGTCTGCCTAAAAACTTTCTCGATTCAATTCTGAAAAGATACACACCTTCCATATCACATAAATTCTCAGAAGTATCAACAAGAACGATATCATTCTTTTTTATCGCGGGCTCCATGTTGTCAGAATCCGCTATGTAAAAGTTAAGCATATCTGCATTAATGCCGATAGTATCCTGAAGATATTGTTTCAAAACAGGAAAATTGTATAACGGTGCTTTCTCATTGACCTCTGCAGATCTAATGTAGCAGATATCATTACAGTCCAAAAATTCAGGTCCGGTTCCATCCATCAACCACAAACAGCTTACATGGAAGTTGTTTACAAGTTTTATTATCGTGTTCCCGTTGGGCCGCTTAGCACCCCTTTCAATCGCGCAAAGATAAGACTGTGAAATTCCGAGTTCTTCTGCCATTAACTTCTGATTCTTTTTAAGAATAATGCGAATTTCCCTGATCCTTTTTCCACAAATCATCATACTCTCCTGTAGGATATAAACAACATTCTTGTTTGTATATAATCTGTTCTTGTAGTTTTAATTAACATTAACACGCGAAACTAACACTTAGAAATGAAAAAATCAAGAGAAAAATATTTAATTTCAGAGCGTAAATGAAAAATCTTTCACTATGATCCCCGGAAGATGTGAACTTTCCGTGCTTCTCTGGCCATAAGTATCTGTGCTGATGAGCATTTCCCTTTCACTGGTGGCGTCAACAAAATTTTCACCTAACATTTTAAATACCGATTCATCAAATCTCATGACATTGATCGGAGCAGTTATTTCACCGTTTTTCACATAAAACGCGGCAAATCTCGACATTCCTGTTACTTTGCAGCTTGCCCTGTCTGAATAGTTTAAGTAGTGGACATTATTAAGATAAATCCCCGTGTCAAGTACTTTTAGAATGTCGGTTGCCACAATGTTTCCGCCATTCATTTCAAGAGATTCGGGCATTTCATAACCGTTGGCCCCGTTTTGAATTTCGCCGTATTCCTTTGAACTTCTCGGGCTTACAAGCGATCCCGCATGTTTTCCTTTTTCGATAAGTTTAACAACATCGGGTTTAATGAAGCCGGTTGAATTAAAGTTCGGACTGCTCCCTTCTATTGTATTTTCAGTAACTGTCACCGCTTCGTTTAAAGTCACTTCATTTTCAACAAGTTTGATTAATGAACTGTTTTTTGTCTTTTGTGATTTAATTCCGAAACCGCCCCAGCCGATCACTCCGAAAAAATCCTCAAGAGCACTTGGAGCAAGGTAAACCCTGTATTTTCCTCTCTTGATTGTGACAGGAGTCCGCTTCATTATTTCAAGCTCTGTTCTCACTTTCTCCATTTTTGCATTAAACCTGCTTTCATCCCATTTATAGCCGGCATAACCCGATTTTACCGCTTTATCAGTTGAGTGATAGACGCTCCAGCTGAAATTAAAACCCGGCTTTTCAAACCAGTTTTTCTGACCAGCACTGTTTGCAAAACCTGCAATGATGTTTCCGCCTGCAAATATTCCAACAAGATCAAGCCCTTTTGCCGATGTGATTATTTCATTAACTACATTCTCACTTTCCGGCAGTTCATTTTTTAAAACCGTTTCGGTCGAATTCACTTCAGTTGAATAGAGAATATAAGGATCAATCTCAACTTGCGCAATTATATCTCTTAATGAATTCAAGGCATTACTGACGCTCATCGAATCTGTTTCAAAATTTTTTGACAGTGACAGAGAGTGATGCGCCTGTTTCCCTCCGAAAATGAGCGTAATTGAAAGATAATACTGTGAAACATGGCCGTTCTGCCTAATTTTTGCATGATTGAGACGGATAAAGTCACTCTCCTCACCGCTTAAATTAAGATAAATAAATTCACCCGCTTTTGTTTTTGAAACTGCAAGGTCAGCAAGCTTATAAAAATATTCTTTCATTATTCACCTCCTGCTCAAATTGACAAACAGCGACTTTCTCCAGAAAATCACCCGATTGTAAAACAAGTCAAACGCTTTGGCAATTTACTTCTAGAATTCCAATCTTTTTTTCCAAAATCCCGCTTCATAAATCGGGATATTTAGAAAATTCTCAGCAGCATCAAACTCTCTAGGTGAAAATCTGATGAGATGTTTCGGAGAATACTTGGCATTGTAGGACTGAAGACTCTTTTTTCTTTTGCTGTAACCGCTTTTTACTTCAACAGGAATGATAATTCCGTCAAAAATTGTTACGAAGTCTATTTCTGCATCACTGTTGCTGCTCCAGTAAAAAAGCTCCTCATCTCCCGAACGCAAAAACTCAGATGCAGTGAAATTTTCAACAAAAGCACCATTGTATTCATTAAATAAAGCGTCTTTTTCAAGGATTATTTTTGACGGAACATTGATCATCGCCCCAAGAAGCCCTATATCATGAAAATATATTTTAAAAATTGCATTGTCAGCGTATCCTGAAAGAGGAAGCTTGGGAACCTTTATACAGTAGGAAAGATTTATGAGACCTGCTTTTTCAAGCCATTCAACGGCAGTTCTATATGTTGAAGCTCTTGCTGACGGAGTAATATCACTGTATTTGAATTTTTTATTCTCTTTTGCAAGTATTGAGGGGATTGTTTTCCATACTTCTGCTATTTTTATTGCTTCAGAAGAGGATGAATATTTTGAAAAATCATTCTGATAAGCTTTTATAATTTCGGTTTGTATCTCCCTGACTTTCTGCGGGTCCTTTGAGTCAACCCACGATTTTACCACTTCCGGCATTCCTCCTATGAAAAGATATTTTCTAAAAAGTTCAAGAAGTTGGTCATGAACAACAGAAGATGTTGTTTTTTCTGAGATATTTTCCAGATAATCAGCAAGAATTTCGTTTCCGGAAGCGGAAATAAATTCGTAAAAGGAAAGTGAATGCAAAGTGAGAAAATTGACCTTCCCGACAGGAAACGGTGTTTTTCTGCTTAAAGAAACGCCAAGCAGTGATCCGGCAGAAATAATATGAAGATCAGGTCGTTGTTCATCAAAATATTTTAGAGAAGTCAATGCCTCGACACATGTCTGAATCTCATCAAAAACGATCAAAGTTCTCTGTTTTGAAATGTCAAACCCGAAAAAAAGAGAAATCTGTTCAATTAAATAATCAGCAGAAAGAGAGCTTTCAAAAAGTTTGCGTAATTCGGGATTTTCCTCAAAGTTAAGATAAACTGTGTTTTCATAAAAACGGCTGCCGAATTCTTTTATCAGCCATGTTTTTCCAACCTGTCTCGCACCTTGAATAAGAAGCGGCTTTCTGTCGGGCTTATCTTTCCATTTTACAAGCTCTTTCATCAAAGTTCTTTTCATATTATCTCCCAAAAAGTGTAAAATTCACTCGATTTAATCTCCAAATAAGTGACATTTTTATTGTATCTAATCTCCAGTAAAATGCAAATTTTACTGCTTTTTATCTCCCAAAAAGTGTGAAAGAAATGGAAATGGAGGTCGTTTTTTAATGCAACGCAATGAAACAGGTTTATCAGTGAAAAAGAGTGTCGGGCGGTTTAGGAAGGCCGAGGACAGCATATAATTCTTCAATTGCATGAAGATGGGGGATATATGTATAAAGTATCCGGTTTATCTGCATATTTATTTTTTCAAGATCAAATGTGCCCTCACTGATACTCACATCCATGTAAATTCCAACCGAAAAGACAAGATTGTTCTGACATCCGGTAAGAGATCTGTTCGGAAGACTTTTAGTGAATACAATTTCTGAGGCCTCAAGCATTACAGCATTAATTTTATCTTCTGGAATTTCCGCCAATTTCAGCAGTCTTTCCAGCTCTTTGAGAAAAGAATGCTCAACCGTTCTTTTTGAAATATCTGTCAGCAGAAATGAAAAGAGCGTTTTTTCATTTGAGAAAATGTAATATTTCTTTCTTCTGTAAATAAAAACATTCGCTGTCCAGTCTCCGAGAAGTCCGGGGTTGTTTATGTCAGGAAACGGCTTCAGATCCAGTTTCAGCCCTTCCGCCATTTTTCTTGTACAGCCGACAAATATCATGAAACTTAACTCCCTGAGCAAAAAAACATCAGATTATTAAGTGAAATACAGGGAAAGGCAATTTCTTTAGTTGTTTCTTTATTCAATTTATTAATCAAAATATGAAGTCGGCGTTTCAGACCAGAATTAAGATCATGCTTTGTTTAAAGTTCGTGGTCAGCTCTGTTCGCCTGTCCTGCCGGTCATGAGCTTGCCGAAAGGAGTAAAATCAAATAGCAGTCACAAGCCTTATGCAAGGTTTTGTTAAAAAATGTGGTTACAGGGGGAAGGATGATTTATGAGTGGGAAAAAATTATTCCGACAACAACTTAAAAGCTTCACAAGCAGCATCCACACCGCCATCACATGCCTTTTTAAAAAGTTCTGCCGCCTTTTTCTTGTCATAAGGAACGCCAGAACCATTGATATACATCGCTCCGAGATTGGAACAGCCATCCATGTTTTCTCCGTCACACGCCTTTGTAAAAAACGTAACTGCCTTCTTCGTGTCCTGAACAACACCTGAACCAATGGCATACATCCAACCAAGACGGACACAACCCAACATATTTCCACCTGCGCACGCCTTTCTCAAGAGCTCAACTGCCTTCTTCTTGTCTTGAGAAACACCGGAACCTTCGTAGTACATCAAACCAAGACCCGCACAACCCAGCATATTTTCACCATCACATGCTTTCTTATAAAGATCGGTAGCCTTCCCATAATCTTTTAATTCATCAAAATATCTGCCAGTAAAATAGCAAAAATTTATCTTGCCTTTTTCACACTCAGCCAAAGTAATAAAAAACAGTTTTTCCGACAGAAGCGGAAATTCATCCATTTTCTTTATGACTAATCCTATTCCGTTTATATCAAAATATTTCTTTAAAAATAAATTATTTATAGCAAAGATCTTATCAACATCGCTTTTGGAAGAATTCAACAACTCATCTAAATATTTCACAATTCCGCTATAATTATCAGGTATCGTTGCTGAATCCGACAGCTGATCTTTTTCCGCCGCACTAATAATGGAAAAAAGAATCAACAAGTAACTAATTAAAATGAGATTTTTCATGCTGAACCCCAAAAAGTTTAAACACAACGGGGTTATTCTAATGAATTTAAATCATAATTAAAGTTTTCAGGACATCTATACCGCCCATCACTTTTCCACACTTACACACTTCCGCAATTACTGGGCATCGATAGTAGAAGGACGGTCAACGAAAAGATCACAAAAAGATTTTTTTGAATAGCAAATCCACAATCTGTTCTGTTTTGTTCTTTTTTAATGTGCCAGCTTTATAGCATACAATCTTTTTATCGGCAGTAAAAATTTTATTGGGTCTTATGTTGCTGCACTGATTAAGTTTTCCTGTTTTAAAATCTGAATTGTCAATCTCTATGGAATAATCGTCTTTTACTGACTTGCTGGTTATTTGACAAACAATGATATCATCGCCGGACAAAGCACTTAAAACAAGAGCCGGTCTCTTCTTGGAATTAGTAAGGTCTGAAAACGGAAAAAGAATTATAACTACATCTCCCTTTACAAATCTTTCCAAGCTTCATCCTCCTCAGGAAGAAGCCAATCTTTGCTGAGAGATTTTTCGCTAGCAAACATCGGACTGTAATCAGAAAAATCTAAGTTTTGAGAATTTATGTTGAAAATCTTTTTTATAGAAACATTCTGTGAAACACTCTTTAAAACCTTTCTTTTAAAAGATGTGCTGGTTTGATTAGAAGATGTAACAACAACACCGTTGCTGCTGAATGATGCATCATTTGGCAAATTAATTTTTTCCATTTTTAGAAAGTTTCTCCATCTCTTTAATTCTTGCGGTAAGCCACTCATTAATACTCTTTGCAGATTCAAGATTTATAACCACACCGCAAACAACCTCCCTTATTATTCCATCTTTTGACTCTTTTTCCAACTCATCACCTAAAACTCCATCAGCAATCTTGTGGGTAACAGTGTTTGGAATAGGAAATCTCTCAGAAAAAAAATTCATTACTAAATGACCTCTAGGAGTCATTCCGCCATGCAGCCCGTCTACATGATGTGTTATAAAGTTACTGTTTTTAATATATGTGAACTTCAATTTACTTAATGATTTCATAGTGCTCCTCTTCCATAAAAAAAATATCGGTTGAGTGTATCTCAAAATTTAAACTTTTGCAAAAAAATATAAGAGTTTAATTATACAAGGAAAATTGACAAGAACAATATCTCCTTTCATTTGTATTCTTCTTTCACTGTTATTCACCTCCGAAAACTTCAACGCCGCCAAAAAGACACGCAGGGCTTGCATGACCGACAAATATCGCCTGATTGGGTTCGGCTTTTCCGCAGTTTGGAACCCCTTTCATTTCAAAAGTGTCACGATTTCCTACCATTTTGAGGTTGTTCCAGAAATATCTTGAAATTCCACGGTAATTTGGATTTTTCACAAGATGGGTCAGTTTTCCGTTCTCTATCATTCTCCCCCATTCGCATCCAAACTGGAATTTGTTCCTTGAATCATCAATTGACCACGAGAGGTTCGTTTTCATAAAAACACCCTTTTCAACACTTGCGATCATTTCATCGAATGAAGAAGTTCCCGGCTCCATGTTAAGATTCGCCATTCTATCAACCGGAGGTCTGTTCCAGCTTGAAGCACGACTGTTTGCTACACCCGGAACATTTGATCTACTTTGAGAAATGTTACTTCCCAGAGCCCTTTTCAAAACACCTTTTTCGATTAGATACTTTTTGTCCGCCTTATTTCCGTCATCATCAATCAGATATGTCGCAAACTCACCTTCAACTGTCGGATCAAAAGTAATGTTGAGAAGTTCACTGCCGTATTGAAAGGTACCTATCATATCAAGAGTGACAAAACTTGTTCCGGCATAATTCCGCTCATCGCCTAAAATTCTATCAATTTCAAGCGGATGTCCGATGGATTCATGTATCTGAAGCACCATCTGGCCCGGATCAAGAACTATGTCCATCGTCCCTTCCGGACAGTTCGGCGCATCAAGAAGTTCATTTGCCTCAACTGCAAGCCGTATTGCATTTTCTTCATTAAATCCAGTCTTTTCAAATACTTCCAGTCCGCCCTGCATGGCTATTGCAAAACTGTCACGGCTTCTTCTCTGGATATTTGTCCCAACTGCCGCAGTGAGAGAAAGAAAAGGGATCATATAGTCAAATTCGTGAAGCGCTTCGCCACCAACAGATGTGACATACCACACATTTTTCCTTATAAAAGTGACTGCCGCAGATCTATCAACGATATTCTTTCCATTCATTTTCAAGTTTAACAGCTTTAAATATTCAATCTTTTCAGCAAGTTCAGTTTTATCCCACGGTTTTTCAACAGGACTTGAATATTTTCCGTTTGGATTCAACTTTTCAATTTTAGAAAACGGAACAACACTTTTCGAACTGTTAAATTCCGCCCAAATCCTTGCCGATTCGTAAGCTTTTCCGATTCCGTTATCAGAAAAATCGCATGAAGCCGCATAACCGCTCCCGTCCCCGATATAGACTGTGATCATATAACCCGAATCATCCCCGCCGGCTACAGGAGAGAGAACATCACTCCTCACTGAAATATTCTGTGAATAACTTGAAACAATGCGGATAGTTGCAAATTCACCGCTTTTCACACACTTAAAAAAACTCTCTTTGACCTTTCCAATATCTAACATATCTCCTCCGTCATAAAACAACTTATTACAGTCTAAACATTTAAAGAATAAAATGAAGAAAAAGGATATTTGCAGTTTTTTGTTGTCTTATAACTTTGAATCTGAATAATTAAGAAAAGATTTGTGAGGAGAAAAACATGGCTGAGCTGATAACAGGAATAATAATTGGAACAATAACTGGCGGAATTATTTCATTTTTATGGATGAAAGCAAAAAATGCGTCAATTGTTGCTGAATCAAAAGCTAAACTTGAGGCGATGGCTGAAAAGATCGAAACTCAGAAAAACGAGTTTGAATCCATGAAAAAACAGTTCTCTGCTGAATTTGAAAACCTTGCGACAAAGATATTTGACGAAAAATCGCAGAAATTCACGAGACTTAACCAGGAAAACATGACGACAATATTAAAACCGCTCGGGGATAATCTTGAGAATTTCAAAAAGAAAGTTGAAGAAACTTACAATAATGAAGCGCGCGAAAGATTTTCTCTTGAAAAAGAGTTAAAAAAACTGGTGGAACTTAATTTAAAGATCTCTGATGATGCCAACAATCTTACAAATGCACTTAAAGGTGAATCAAAAACTCAGGGAAACTGGGGTGAAATGATCCTTGAAAACATTCTTGAAAAGTCAGGGTTAGTGAAGGGAAGAGAGTATTTTGCTCAGGAATTTCTGAAAGATGCTGACGGAAATCCTTTAAAAAATGAATCGGGGCAGAAACTTCAGCCCGATGTTATCATAAATTACCCTGACAACAGAAAAATAATAGTGGATTCAAAAACTTCCCTGACTGCATATGTTGATTGTGTAAATGCCGGAAATGATGAAGAAAGAAAAATGTTTGCGAAAAAACACCTGGAATCTGTAAAAAAACATATTGATGAACTGAGTGCAAAAAGATATGAGGATTTCGCCTCGACACTCGACTTTGTGATGGCGTTCATTCCGAACGAATCGGCTTATATCCTTGCAATGCAGAGCGATCCGGGACTTTGGAATTATGCTTATGACAGAAGGATAATTCTCATAAGCCCTACGAACATGATAGCGGCGCTGAAACTGGTTGCAGATCTCTGGAAAAGGGAATATCAGAATAAAAATGCTCTTGACATAGCTGAACGGGGTGCAAAACTTTATGATAAATTTGCCGGCTTTGTTGAAAACATGACTGACATCGGATTAAATATTCAGAGAGCTCAGAAGAGTTATGACACTGCTTTAAATCAGCTTAAAGATGGTCCCGGCAATCTCATCGGACAGGCGGAAAAACTCAGAGAACTCGGGGTAAAAACGAAAAAACGGCTTCCTTCATCACCTGCGGAAGATTATAAAGACCTTTAAACCATATCTTTCTGCGCATCAACAAACATGGCTTTATTTTTCCATATTTTTTATTGACAATTATATTTTTTGCGCTATTTTTCTAATGCGTGTTATTCATTTTATATTAGGAGGATTCAATGTTCAAGCTTGCTTCAAAGTTTTTTGTAATGGCGGTTCTTTTGTTTTCATTCTCTGCTATGTTCGCGGCAGAGATCCACTGCAACCCCGACACCAAAACCTGTCACAAGTCAACTTGCAGATACTACAACTGCAAGGGATGTACAAAGGTTTTCCAGTCCGAAGATGAAGTGACAAAGAACGGTTACAAGTTCTGTAAGATCTGCTCCGAAGAAAAGACTGAAAAGAAAGGAAAAAAGTAAATCCATTTCGCAGGTCCGCACTTAGCCGGCGGATCTGCTTTCTTTGAAAAAATTAAGTTCTCTTTTTTGTTTGCAATAGAAATTTTTTTTGTATATCCTCGTTGTCGAATAGAGTTATTTTTAAGAAAAATGGAGAATAATATGTCAGGATTCAGCGAACTTTCAAACAAAAGTATCAACAGTATCAGAACCTTATCAATTGATGCCATCCAGAAGGCAAATTCAGGGCATCCCGGACTTCCAATGGGAGCCGCTCCAATGGCCTATGTTCTGTGGAAAAATCACATGAATATAGATCCTGCAAACCCTTTATGGGATAACCGTGACAGATTTATCCTTTCAGCGGGGCACGGAAGCATGCTGCTCTACTCTCTTCTCCATCTAAGCGGTTTTGATGTAACAATGGATGACATAAAAAATTTCAGACAATGGGGAAGCAGAACTCCCGGGCATCCTGAGTTCGGTATGACAGCAGGTGTGGAAACGACGACGGGCCCTCTTGGTCAGGGCATTGCATACGGAGCCGGAATGGCTATCGCTGAAAGAATGCTTGCGGCAAGATTTAACAGACCCGGTTTTGAAATAGTTGACCACTACACTTTTGTTCTCACAGGGGACGGATGTCTTATGGAGGGAATTTCGGCAGAAACGGCATCATTGGCAGGTCATCTTAAACTCGGAAAACTCATTTATCTCTATGATTCCAACGACATATCTCTTGACGGCCCGACATCAATGACATTCACCGAAGATGTTGCAAAAAGATATGAAAGTTACGGTTTTCAGGTTATAACTGTTAAAAACGGAGATACCGACCTGGCAGCAATAGAAAAAGCTATAAAAGAGGCAAAGCAGGAAACTTCAAAACCTTCGATGATAATAATAAAAACTACCATCGGATTCGGCTCCCCAAATAAATCGGGCAAGGCAGATTCCCACGGAGCACCGCTTGGCAAAGATGAGGTTGCGCTGGTAAAAAAGAACTTTGAAATGGACCCTGAAAAATATTTTGAAATCGATGACGATGTTTATGCAGATTTCGGAACGATTGCACAGAGAGGAAAATCGGCCCGTTTGAGCTGGGAATCCATGTTTGAAAAATACTGCCGTGATTATCCTGAACTCGGAGATCTCTACAAAAAGATGAAAAACCTTGAAATATCCGGACATGTTGAAGAATTTCTTCCTGTTTTTGAAACCGGTGCAAAAATTGCGACAAGAAGTGCAAACGGAAAAGTGCTTGGCGCTATGGCCAGAAATGTTCCGTGGCTTATAGGCGGAGATGCAGACCTTAGCTGTTCAACAAAAACCGCAATAGGTTCAGAAAAATGGATTTCTGCAGACGATTTTTCAGGAAGGAACATTCATTTCGGTGTCAGAGAACACGCAATGGGTGCAATTGCAAACGGCATTAGTTATTACGGTTTTTTCAAGCCATTTACGGCAACATTCTTCTCTTTTGTTGATTACATGAGACCGGCTTTACGACTTGCGTCGCTTTCAAAACTTGAAACCGTTTTTGTTTTTACTCACGATTCTCTTGCGGTAGGTGAAGACGGGCCGACACATCAGCCAGTCGAACAACTTGCTTCAATACGGTGCATTCCTGGGCTGACAACGATAAGACCGGCCGATGCAAATGAAACATCTGTTGCCTGGAAATACATACTTGAAAACAGAAATACCCCTGTTGCGCTGATTTTAACCAGGCAGGACATTCCGGTTCTTGACAGATTAATTTACGCTCCGGCAGCAGAAGCTCTCAAAGGGGGATATATCATTTCAGATTGTGAAGATCCCGAAATTGTTATAATTGCAACCGGCTCTGAAGTTCATATCGCTCTTGAAGCCGCTGAAGAACTTAAAAATAAAGGGAAAAAGATCAGAGTTGTCAATATGTTCTCTGTGGAAATATTTGAAAAGCAGTCAACTGATTATAAAGAAAAAGTTCTTCCTGAATCTTTGAAAAAACGGTTGGTTGTTGAAGCCGGGTCGTCATTCGGCTGGCACAAGTACGCAAAAGACAGTGGAATTATAATAAGTGTTGACCGTTTCGGTGAATCAGCTCCGGGAAATGTAGTTCTTGAAAAGTTCGGATTTACATCAGAAAATATTGTAAATTCAATACTTAAACATTATTAAAATTCTCAGATTGAAAAAAATTCTGTAATAAGTATAATACTCTCCGGCATATATTTAAAGTCGGAGTTTGTCATGAAAAGGATTTTATTTTTTGTACTTTTGTTCTGCATTTCATGTAGCAGCGAAAATCCATATGAATGCATAACCGCATTTGACTGTCCTGACAATAAAATTTGCAAAAACGGATTCTGTGTAGATCCCGAAGCAGGCAATACCGGTGACACAGGCAACTCAGGAAATACAGGAAATACAGGTGATACAGGCAACACTGGAAATACTGGCGATACCGGCGACTCAGGCGACTCAGGCGACTCAGGCGACTCGGGCAACTCAGGCGACTCAGGCAACTCAGGCGACTCAGGCAACTCAGGTGATACAGGCAACTCAGGTGATACAGGCAACACTGGAAATACTGGCGATACCGGCGACTCAGGCGACTCAGGAAATACCGGGGTTGAGCCGGTTTGCGGCAATGAAGCTGTTGAAACCGGAGAGGATTGTGACCTCGGTTTTGCAAAGAACGGAGATCCTTACTGCGATTACGGTTTGACTGAACCATGCAAGGTCTGTGATGAATACTGCAAGGAAAAAGACGGACTTAATCATTATTGCGGTGACGGAATAATTCAGAGAGCTGACTGCACCGGTTTTGAAAACTGTGTAAAAACGATCGGCATCACTGATGAAGCGTGTGATCCTGCCGACAACACGAAATGTCTTACAGACTGCAGTTCTCTTAAACTTCCAAAAAGAATATATGTAAAATCGACAGCCGCGGGGGCAAACAACGGAACAAGTTGGACAGATGCATATGCCGACCTTCAAAGAGCTCTGGATGATGCAAGAAGATCAATTGAAGAGGCAACTGCCGAAGAAGTTGAGATCTGGGTTGCCGGCGGAACATATAAGCCGTCTTTTGCCGCCGGAAAATATTCTTTGCGGCTTAGAGGAGCTAGCGGATGGTACGGAGCGGCATTAAGAGTTACCATCGGCGGAACAATCATCCATGATGGACTGACCCTTGCAAGCGGAACTGAATCAGGATGGTATAATTTTACAGTGGAATCGGGGCAGTCTGTGGCAATTACATATACCGCGGCGGGAACATGGCCTGAACATTTATGGTTTGAAGTAAGAACAGGACATGACGGTGTGGGGGCGGCTCATTTTGCAACTCTTGCAGGACAGGCAACTCCTCAGCCATTCGGCAACAGACACAAAAGCTTCTCACTGGTTAACAACACAAAAGTTTACGGAGGATTTCTCGGCACGGAAACAGATATTTCTGAAAGAAAACTATCCGGAGATGCAGGATATACAGAAGCACATAAAGTTACTATAAGTGGCGACAATCTTTCATACAATGTTTTCAGACACAACGGAAACGGCGTGAACAGTACAGCTGTACTTGACGGAGTAACAATTTCAGGGGGAAATGCAAATCCGGAAAGGGTTAGTTACTGGCTAAGATACGACGGGGAAGGAATGATATCCGGCATTTACCAGTGCAGTGATTATTCCGGTTGCTGGCCTTCAGATGATGTTCATGTCGCAGGACCTCAGTGGATGTACTCAAGAGGTGCGGCAATAGCTAATTATGCATCTGACAAAAATTATCCCACACTTATAAATGTAACTGTTGAAAGCTGCAGCACACTTAATACAGGAGACGATGCAACTTACAGCGGACATGTATATTCATGGGATGACTGATAATATCGCGAGGGCAAAATGTCACAAAAAATAATTTTAACAGGAGTCCTTTTTTTATGTGCCGGTTTTTTTTCGTGTACATCAGGAGAAAGCAACTATTGCATCACCGCTTTTGACTGCGATGAAGGGCAGATCTGTGTTGACGGATCCTGCGTCGAAAAGACCGCTGGTGACACAGGCAATACTGGTGATTCAGGAAATTCCGGCAATTCAGGAGATACTGGTAACACTGGTAACACTGGAAATACCGGCGACTCAGGAAACTCCGGCGATTCAGGAAACAGCGGAAACACCGGCAACACTGCGCCTGATCCATGTGATCCGAACCCCTGCATAGGTATTGCATTAAGCGATGAAACCTGTACGCCGTCGGGTGAAGATTATTTCTGCGGATGTGTTGAAGGTTACTACTGGAATGAATCCGCATGTGAAGACATTGATGAATGTTCCGATGAACTGCTTAACAAGTGCAGTGAATTTGCAGACTGTCAGAACTCGACTGGAAGCTATAGCTGCACATGCAGGGAACATTACTCAGGGGACGGATTTGAATGCATTGCAGATACTCAGCAGGTAAGCTGCGAAAACACTCCACCGGAAAACGCTTCGTGGAATATATCAAATGCAGACGGAGTTCTCACCCAGACATGGGACGGAACTGACTGGGCACCGAAACCTGATGAATGTGTCTGGGACTGTGCTTTAAATTATTCCAAAGCGGGTGACATTTGTGAACCGGACACGAAAACTTTTAACTGTCCTGAAAAACCGGGAGACATTTCAACTGTCTGGAATTCTGTTTCAAGCTACTCTCAAACCTGGAGTGGAACAGAGTGGCTTCCTGCTGAAACTGCAACAGAATACAACACAACAGCCGATACAATTTCCTGCAGGTATAAATGTGCTGACTATTTTTCGTGGAACGGAACAGAATGTGCCGGTGAAACAAAGATCTTCACATGCCCTGACAAACCTGCGGCAGGTACAGTCTGGAACTCTGTTTCAAGTTATACTCAGGTATGGAACGGCACCAACTGGCTTCCGGCGGACTCCGCAACTGAATACAACACAACAACAAGCACAACTTCATGCAGATACATTTGCGACACGAATTATACATGGAACAGTTCAATTTGTGCCGCCGACACAAGAAATAATCAGGAATGTACCGGTCTTCCGGCAAATGCCTACTGGAATACCGCAACGCAAATTTCACAAACCTGGAACGGAACGGCTTGGGCTCCTTCAACAACGGGTGTTCACAACACTGTCGAAAGCACAACTGAATGCCGCTTCAGATGTAACATTAATTATACCTGGAACGGATTAATATGTGCGGCCGACACAAAGACCTTCAACTGTACTGCAAAACCGGGAGGAGACACTACTGTCTGGAATACTGTTTCGAGTTATCTTCAGACATGGGGCGGTTCTTCATGGACACCTCCTGAAAGCGACACTGTTTATGATGCTTCAGCAAGCCCAACTTCATGCAGATACAAATGTGCAACATACTACAACTGGAACCCATCCAACTCTCAATGTGAGGCAGACACCAGAATTTATGTGAAAGCAAATGCAACCGGGGCAAACAACGGAACAAGCTGGACAAATGCTTACACCGATCTACAAAAAGCTCTTGACAGGGCCAAAACTATTACCGATGCCAACTCTTCAATAAATATGGAGATATGGGTTGCAGGCGGAACATATAAGCCATCATTTGCAGCAGGAAATTATTCAATCCGGCTTCGCGGAACAAGTGGATGGTATGGAGCAAAATTAAGAGTTAACATCGGCGGATCAATCGTGCACGACAATCTTACTCTTTCAAGCGGAACTACATCATCATGGTATAATTTCACAGTTGCATCGGGACAGTCTGTTGCAATAACTTATACAGCAAACGGAACATGGCCGGAACACTTGTGGTTTGAGGTCAGAACAGGAAGCAACGGTACTGGTGCGGCATATTTTGCAACTCTTGCAGGTCAGTCAACACCTCAACCATTCGGCAACAGACATAAACATTTTTCCCTTGTTAACAATACAACTGTATATGGCGGATTCAACGGAACTGAAACAGAACTTTCGCAGCGTAAACTCCCCGGAGATGCCGGACACACTTCAGCACATACTGTTGTCATAAGCGGAGATAATCTCTCATACAATGTTTTCAGACACAACGGGAACGGTGTCAACAGCACTGCTGTTCTTAACGGTGTTACAATATCAGGAGGCAATGCTCAACCGGAAAGAATATATTCATGGTACAGATATGAGTATGATCCATTTTATGGCGACTACACATATGTTTACTACTACTGCCAGAATTACGAAGGTTGCTGGCCTACAACACAGATTCACTACGGAGGTCCTCAGTGGATATATGCAAGGGGTGCCGCGATGGCAAGTTATTCTTCAACTAAAAGTTATCCTACACTTTTAAATATCATCGTTGAAAGCTGTACTACATTAAATACTGCCGATGATGCGACATACAGCGGACATGTCTATTCATGGAATGATTAAAATTTGGAGAGATCAATGAAAAAAAACCTGCTATTAATACTGCTTTCTGTATTATTTTTTTCCTGCGAAGACAATTCAACGACCAAAGAACTCGGATTTGTTGATCTTGACGAAAACAACGATTTTGACTGGGCTGTTGAAGAATCCGACGAAACCTTTGATTCTGACATGTCCGACGAGTCCGATGAATCCGACGAAACCTTTGATTCTGACATGTCCGACGAAGTTTTAACGGAGTTGGATGACGAGTCTGATGATTCTGACCAGTCCGACGAGTCCGATGAGTCCGACGAAACCTTTGATTCTGACCAGTCCGACGAGTCCGATGAGTCCGATGAGTCCGACCAGTCCGACGAGTCCGAGATGTCTGACCAGTCTGATGAAGATTTTAATGACGAAGATTTCAATGACGAAGACCAATTCATTCCTGAAAATGTCATTTTTGTCAAACACGATGCAACGGGTCTGAACGACGGAACAAGCTGGGAAAACGGCTACACAGATCTCAGTGTTGCAATCAGATTTCTCATTGAAAACCACATCGAAGGTAAAGACATCTGGGTGGCAAAAGGAACATATCATCCCACAGACTGCCCGAATCATTACAGCGAATGCAACTTTGAAACTCCGCAGAGAAGATACCATTTCACTCTTTTGAAAGGAGTCGGCATTTATGGCGGATTCACTGGAACTGAAACTGATATTTTTCAAAGGGACTGGGCAAACAATGAAACCATTCTGAGTGGTGATTTTAATAACGATGACGAAACAACTGGAAATTCAGAAAACGCATATCATGTTTTCTATCATGATGGATGGGAGAGAAAAGACAACACCGCCATCCTTGACGGATTTACAATAACAGGCGGCAATGCAAATGGTGACAACTGGCCTGACCAGGACGGTGGCGGCATCAGAAACAACAAATGGACGGAATTCGGGTCAACTCACACCGCACCGGTAATAAGAAACTGCATATTCAGAAACAATAATTCTCTCCTTGTCGGCGGAGCAATGTACAACCACGAAGGGGCAAGTCCAGTCATAGAAAACTGTACTTTTGCCGGCAATACCGCTAACAAAGGTGGTGCAATATATAATTATCTTGGAGCACCGGTCATATCAAACTGCACTTTTGTCGGAAATCTTACAACAACAGTGGGGGGTGCAGTCGTAATAGATTCATCTGCTGTAACAATTTCAGACTCTGTTCTTGACAGCAACAGTTCAGGCCAGGCCGGAGGAGCTGTTTTTATAAGAGGATCTGAAACACCTTTGATAAAAAGCACCTTGTTCAAAAATAACACTTCTCTGAATGCCGGAGCAGTTGCAAATCATGAAGCGGATAATGTTGTTTTTGAAAATTGCTACTTTTACAACAACTCAGCAACCGGCTCGGCACTCCCGAGCGGTCTGGGCGGGGCACTTCAGAATAACGAAGGCAGCAATGTAACAGTGATCAACTCCGTTTTTAAAGGAAACAGTGCCGTTGCGGGCGGAGCTGTTTTAAATATAAAATCAGACATTTCTGTTATAAACTGCTCAATTAGCGGAAACAATGCAAACGGTGCGATTGGAAACGGCGAAAGCAATCCTGAAATTGTCAACACAATAATTTACGCAAATACAGGCGGATCATTTTTCAACATTCCTGAAGGAACTTACGGTATGGCAGCAAGCATTCCTGTTGTGAGTTACAGTGACATTGAAGGGTGCGGCGGAAGTGCGATGACCTGTGGAACAGGCACTGAAACATGCTGGATTGCAGATTGCGGAACTGACAACGGTAATAACATAGCTGAAGACCCTCTTTTTATCAATTCAGGAGATGAACCATTGAATCTGACTGATCTTTCGCCATGTGTTGATGCCGGAGACAGCACAAAAATACCAGTAACGGTTACAAAAGATATTGCAGGAAACGATAGAATTCAGGGTGTTGCCATTGAAATGGGGGCTTATGAGGTTAAGTAAGTATTTGTTTGTTCTGACACTTTTTCTTTACAGTTGTTCGGGAAGTGAGAGCAGTTACTGCATTACCGCATTTGACTGTGCTGAAGGTGAGATATGCAGGAACGGAGAATGTATTCCGGGCACTGCCGGAGACTCTGGAAATTCAGGTGATTCAGGAAACATCGGCGATTCGGGAAACTCAGGGAACAGTGGTAACAGCGGAAATTCAGGTGACAGTGGGAACTCTGGTGACAGCGGGGATTCAGGTGACAGCGGCGACTCCTCAGATGATGATGAAACAGTTGTCAATCCTGATAATACTTACTCTGACAATGAAACGGATTATGAAACAACAGACATCACAGAGGATGAAATTTCAGATATTGATGCTGATGAATCAATTGATGAAACAACAATAGACGATGATCCTCCTCCATGTGTTCCTGGCACTTTCACATTTGAATATACCGGTGCGGAACAAACTTGGACTGTTCCGTCTGGAACCGGAACTTATACTGCTGAAGTATGGGGTGCTCAAGGTGGACAGGGAAGCGCTGACGGAATAGCACAGGGTGCTCTCGGGGGTTATGCAAAAGGAACTCTTTCTGTAACTTCAGGACAGATTTTGTATGTTTATGTCGGACAAGGCAATGTTTACTCTACAACGACCCTTGTCTCAGCATTCAACGGAGGAGGAGCAGGTCGCGGCAATTCAGACACCAACACCAGAGGAGCAGGTGGCGGAGCAAGCGATATCCGTATTGACGGAAACGCACTTGCAAATCGTGTTATCGTTGCCGGTGGCGGTGGCGGTTCTTCCGGAACTTCTTATATTGGTGGAGCAGGAGGAGGAGTGTCAGGCAGTGATGGCACAGGCGGATTACCGGGAACAGGAGGAACTCAAACTGCCGGAGGCATATCAGCTTTCGAAGCAGAAATGACTCACGGGTCTCTTGGACAAGGTGGCGGATTAACAGAAGGATCAACTTTTACACTTGCAGGTGGCGGTGGCGGCTATTACGGCGGCGGCGGCGGTCTCGGTGCCGGCGGTGGTTCAGGCTATATCGGCGGTGTTACAGAAGGAACAATGCAAAACGGTGTAAATTCAGGTAATGGCAAAGTAGTTATAACACGAACTTGTCCATAAAAAGAGGTGAAAATGATCTTCAGGATTTCAATTTTCATGATTTTAGCGATTTCTTTTGTGTTCGGGTGTTCGTCAGACAAAACTCACTACTGCATTACTGCACTTGACTGTGAAAACGATCAGATATGCGTTGACGGACTGTGTGTCGATAAAGAAGGCGGAAACACAGGAAACTCTGGTGACAGCGGGGATTCGGGGAATTCAGGGGATACTGGTGATTCGTCAGACACTTCCGACCAGTCTGACCAGTCAGACCAGTCCGATATGTCGGACACGTCAGACAGTGATAACACTGATCCGTGCAACCCTAACCCGTGTCTTGAAATTGCATTAAGCGATGAGGTTTGTACTGCTGAAGGTGAAAATTTTACCTGTGGATGTGTTGAAGGATATTTCTGGAACGAAGATAAATGTGACGACATTGACGAATGCGTTGATGAAATTCTCAATGACTGCAGTGAATTTGCTGAATGCTCAAATACAACCGGATCTTATGACTGCACCTGTCGCGAAAATTATTCAGGTGACGGTTTTGAATGTGTTGCAGACACAAAAGATATTCCGTGTGAAAACATATATCCTGATAACGCATCATGGAGTTCAGCAAATCCTGAAGGAATGCTGACTCAAACATGGAATGGAACAGACTGGCTTCCTCCTGCAGATCAATGTGAGTGGAACTGCGTTGCCGATTTTGCAAAAAACGATACAGAGGACGGATGCATAAACTCAAGAAATGTTTCCTGCACGAACATTCCTGCAAATGCTTCAGGAAGCGGTGATAATTCAGATGGAAAAATTTTCCAGACATATACCGATCTAACCGGCTGGACACCGGGAGCAGACACCTGCTCATGGAACTGCAATACTGATTATGTACTGAACGAAACATCTGACGGCTGTATCAATTCCAAGCTTGCTCCATGTTCTCCAAACGACATTCTAAATTCAACAGATGCAACTGATGCGGTCATCATAACTTATACAACGGCAGGCGGCTGGACAACGCCCGCAAAATGTTCATGGACTTGCAATACTGATTATGAACAGAACGGAAATTCATGCATAAACTCAAAACTTGTTTCTTGTGATACGAACAACAGCAATCCTGCAAATTCAACCGACATAATAGCAAATGTGACTGTGACTTATACAACTGTCGGCGGATGGATCGCTCCTGCAAAATGTGACTGGACATGCAACCAGTATTACAAAAAAAGCGGGTTGGTCTGCATTCTGGCTTGCGGAGAAGGAAATGTTGATACAGGAGAAGCTTGTGACAGCGGAACAGAAAATGCCGATTTAGAATATAATTTCACCCCTACCTGCAACACGAATTGTCAATGGAACAGTTACTGCGGAGACGGGGTGGAAAACAATGCAAAAAATAATTTAAGTCAGACCATTGTGACCCTTTATATGGATGAAGGCAGCGGAACAACGGCTCTTGATTCATCGGGTAGTGGAAATCACGGTTCGATCAGCAATGCCTCGTGGGTTACTGGAAAACATGGGCAAGCGTTGAGTTTTAACGGAACGGACAGCGTTGTTTCCCTTTCCTACACTCCACCGACGAACAATTTTACAATGATGGCATGGATCAAAGCGTCTTTGACACACGAAATAGATCCCCAGCAGATAGATATTGTAACAGGAACAACTGGACAGAATTATGTTTTCGGAGCTGATCACCGTAGTGAATTCGCCGGAGCCGGAGTTTCAGCCGGAACGAACGGGGTCTCGGTCTATGAACATGGAGACGGATATATGCCTGCACTTGCTGTTTACAGCGGAAGTATCGGTACCGGCTGGGTTCATGTTGCAGTAACTTATGCCGATAGACAGCCGAAAATATACATTAACGGAAACCTTGTTGTGACAGGACTTGTTTCAGCAAAATCGACAGTTTTTGCACCTACCAAGATCGGAGGAGGTTCTTACGGTTATTTTAATGGTGCCATTGATGGAGTAAAGATCATTGAAAGAGCTGTAACGGCTGAAGAGATAAAATCTGCAATGTCTGAGGCATGCGATGATGGCGTTTTAAACGGAACTTCAGGAAAATGCAAAACCGACTGTTCAGGATACGAATGTGTTCCCGGAACTTACACATTTGAATATACTGGAGCCCAGCAGACATTGACTGTTCCTGCCGGTTCTGGAACTTATGTTGCTGAAGTATGGGGAGCTCAAGGCGGATCTAATTCCGGAGGAACTCCAGGATACGGTGGGTATGCTACAGGTACTCTTGCGGTAACGCCGGGAGAAACCTTGTATATTTATGTCGGAGGACAAGGCGGCAGTACTGGTGGTGCCGGTTGGAATGGCGGTGGAACCGGCAGCAGTGGAAGAGGCGGTGGAGGTGGAGCATCCGATATAAGAAAGGATGGTGCCACTCTTGCAAACCGCAAAATTGTTGCTGGAGGTGGCGGCGGGAACTACAGTACCGAGTATTCGCCTGGTGGTTCAGGCGGAGGCAATAACGGATTCAATGGAATTGGTGCTTCTTTTGGGTATGGCGGAACTCAGACCGCTGGCGGAAATGGATTTGTAGTTGAAAGCCCATGGAATGGAACATTCGGCACTGGAGGCAGCACTGGCATTTATACCGTTTCAGGCGGGGGCGGGGGATACTACGGTGGCGGGGCAGGTCTCGCAGGTGGCGGCGGTTCAGGATACACAGGCGGAGTTACTAACGGATCAATGCAGAACGGTATCAGAACAGGAAACGGGAGAGTGGTTATAACAAGGACTTGTCCTTAAGATTTAATTTTTTTATACTTGCGAGGGAAAAATGAGTTTTCGTATTATTTTTTTTACATCAGTGCTGGTTATAGTGTTTTCAGCATGTTCTTCAGAAAACAAGGAAACACCTGAGTGTATTACCGCTTTTGACTGTCTTGACGGGCAGATCTGCGTTGATGGGAAATGCATTAAAGGCGAAGCGGGAAACACTGGAGACACTGGAAATACCGGAGACAGTGGAAATACCGGCAACACAGGAAATACTGGAAACTCAGGTAATTCAGGAAACACAGGCAACACAGGAAATAGCGGCAATACGGGGAATACTGGAAATACTGGGAACACAGGCGACACGGCAACCGATCCTTGTGACCCGAACCCCTGCCTTGGAATTTCATTTAGCGATGAAATATGTACTGTGGAAGGTGAAAATTATTCCTGCGGCTGTGTTGAAGGTTATTTCTGGAATGAAAGTTTATGTGATGATGTTGATGAATGCAGTGAGCATCTGCTTAACAACTGCAGCGAGTTTGCTGATTGCACAAATATAACCGGCTCATATGAATGTGAGTGTAAGGAAAATTATACCGGTGACGGATTTGATTGTGTGGCAGATACATTACAAGTCAACTGTGAAAACGCTCTTCCTGACAATGCATCATGGAGTTCATCAAATCCTGACGGATCGCTCAACCAGATATGGGATGGGGAAAAATGGGCTCCGGCAGCAGATGAATGTGCATGGGAATGCAACGAAAATTACACTAAATCAGATCAGACATGCGTTGCAGATACAAAAACTTTTACATGTGCAGGAAAACCCGGATCTATAACAACCGTATGGAACGGCGTTGACAAATACACCCAGACATGGAACGGCACTGAGTGGGAACCTGCCGATTCAGTAACAGAATACAATCCGGAATCGAGTGAAACCGCATGCAGATATGCCTGTGCTGAAAATTATACATGGAACGGCACGGTCTGTTCAGCAAACACAAAAATATATGTCTGTCCTGAAAAGCCGGAACCGGGAACCGAATGGAACTCTGTTGACAGTTATACTCAGACTTGGAGCGGCTCCGCATGGCTTCCTGCAGGGAGTTCAACAGTTTACAACACTACCGCGAGCGCTTTTTCGTGCAGATATAAATGTGCTGAAAATTTTACCTGGAACGGAACGATCTGTGCCGCAAACACAAAAATTTTCACATGTGCTGAAAAACCGGGTGGCATAACAACTGACTGGAACACCGTTTCAAGCTATATTCAGACATGGAACGGAATCAGCTGGGAACCTGCTGACAGTACAACTGAATATAATCCTGAAACAAGTGAAACATCGTGCAGATACAAATGCAGAGAAAATTTCTTATGGAACGGTTCGATCTGTGCCGGAGATTCAAAAACATTTAACTGTGCGGCAAAACCGGCAACAGGAACCTTGTGGAACACTGTATCAAGCTATGAACAGATCTGGGACGGCACAAACTGGATACCCGCAGAAAGCACAACCGAATATAATGCTGAACCAAGCAGTGAACACTGCAGATTTAAGTGCGATAACAATTATACATGGAATTCCGGAACATCAACCTGTGAAGCAAACACAAAACCCTTTACATGTGACCCTAAACCTGCAACAGGAACTATCTGGAACACTGTTGACAGCTATACTCAGACATGGGACGGAGGCAAATGGGTTCCTGACGATAGTGACACAGAATATAATGAAACAGCAAGTAGTTCCGCATGCAGATTCAAGTGTGGTGACAATTACACATGGAACGGATTGATGTGTGTTGCAGATTCAAAACCTTTCAACTGTGCTGAAAAACCGGGCGGAAACACAACTGTCTGGAACACCGTCTCAGGATACACTCAGACCTGGAGCGGAACTGCATGGCTGCCTGCTGAAACATCAACGACATACAACACAACAGCAAGTGCAACAGAATGCAGATACAAATGTGCAAACAACTATACATGGAATTCCGGATCTTCGACCTGTGTTGCCAATACTCAGACAGCAAACTGCACCGGTCTTCCGTTAAATGCTACATGGAACAATGTTTCAAGCATAAATCAGACCTGGAACGGCACCGATTGGGCTCCGTCCAGCACCGGAACATATAACATAACTCCAAGCTCAACTGAATGCAGATTTGTCTGCAATACAAACTTTAACTGGAACAGTCCAAATTGTGTTGCGGCAACTCAGACATTTAGCTGTACTGCAAAGCCGGGCGGAGAGACAACGATGTATAACACGGTTTCAAGCTATACTCAGACTTGGAACGGTTCCGGATGGCTGCCGGCAGATGATGAAGTGACTGAATACAACGAAACGGGAAGTTTAACTTCATGTCGCTATAAATGTGCCAATGGTTATACCAGAGAAGGAGAAAATTGTGTCATCAACACAAAAACCTTCACCTGTGCTGATAAACCTGGCGGAACAACGACTGTGTGGAACACTGTTTCAAGTTACACTCAGACCTGGAACGGAGCAAACTGGCTTCCTGCAGACAGCACAACAGCATACAACGAAACTGGAAGCGACACATCATGCAGATATAAATGTGCCGACAATCATGTCTGGGATGGTTCGAGCTGTCTTGCCTGCGCATCGGGTTGGGAGTTGATGAATTTAGGAACACCGAGATGTATTAAAGCATTCACAGATACAAGAACCGCCGATTCGGCAAGAGCTCAGTGCATGACCTTCAATACTGGAAGACTCGTAACAATAAGAAATGCTTCTGAAAATGAATTCATCAAATCAAAACTGGGTGCAAATTCCTGGATAGGACTGATGTTTTATTACGGCAGATCTGTAAATCCGACAGTTAACAACAGTTCTGCAACTCCTCTCTGGCTTGGAAATTATGGTGGTGTGGCTGTTGGAGATACCGGTTCTTCACCAAGCGGAAACAGATTTCATTATCTTAAATTTACTACAAAAGAAGCCGCCCTTTATTCTGCATCACTTTGGGGAATGTCGGATGATCTTGATCTTTATTTATATGATGCAAATTGCAGCTCTGTTATAACAAAATCAGAAACTTATGGTGATGAACTTTTGTTTGCAACCTTATCGGCAAATACCACTTACTGTGTCAGAATCGGTTATAGTGGCTATTCAAGTGCTTATATAGTTGCAGTAAACTATGCTGCCAGAGAAGAAGAACAGTATAAAGACTGGGTTTCAAACGGAATTGACATGCCTCTTTACAATTACCACAACTGGAACAGTGGAGAACCCAACAATGATGATGAACTCTGCACTCAAATGTATACTACCGGCTTCTGGAATGATCTTGACTGCTCAGACAGTTTGCAGTATGTGTGTGAAAGAAATCCAGGATCGTAAAATTCTTCATCCCTGTCAAGGTTGACAAACCTCTTTTTATTTTCTAAAGTCTTTTGCATTACGTTTTTTTTCAACTAAATTAATAATAAAATTCTGGAGGTAAAAATGGTTGCAAAAGCTGACATCAAATGGTCGGAACTCCGTTTCGGTTACATCAAATGTGATTACCGTTTCATTTCACATTTCAAGGACGGCAAATGGGATGAAGGCGAACTTACAAAAGACGACTACATCAGAATTCATGAGGGTTCAACAGCAATTCATTACGGACAGCAGTGTTTTGAAGGGATGAAGGCATACACTACAAAAGAAGGCAAAATACTCCTTTTCAGACCTGACAGAAATGCGGCAAGAATGAAAAATTCATGTGAACAGCTTCTCATGGCTGTTTATCCTGAAGAGAAGTTCATTGAAGCATGCATCAAGGTGGTAAAAGCAAATGAAAGATTTGTCCCCCCTTACGGCAGCGGTGCCTCTTTATACCTCAGACCATATCTTATAGGTGTCGGTGAAAATGTCGGTGTAAGACCTGCACCTGAATATCTTTTCGGAATCTTTGTAACCCCTGTAGGACCCTATTTTAAAGGGGGAATGGCTCCATGTCATTTCGTTATTTCTGAATATGACCGTGCAGCTCCAAGAGGCACAGGGGGAGTAAAGGTTGGCGGAAATTATGCGGCAAGCTTGAAAGCGCATAAAGTTGCAGTTGACGCGGGATATGCCGACTGTATTTATCTTGATCCTGCAACTCACACAAACATTGAAGAAGTGGGTGCCGCAAACTTTTTCGGAATAACTGCCGACAACTCGTTTGTTACCCCGAAATCCCCTTCCATACTCCCTTCCATCACCAAATACTCACTGATGCACCTTGCTGAACACAATCTCAAAATGAAAGTTGTCGAAAAAGAGATCCCTGTCACCTCTCTTGGAGAATTTGTCGAGGCCGGTGCCTGTGGAACTGCGGCCGTCATAACTCCGATCGGTTCAATAACTCACGAAGGGAAAAAATATGCTTTCTACGGTGAAGGAAAAGAAGTTGGTCCAAAAATAAAAGAGCTCTATTCTCTGCTTACTTCAATACAGACTGGGGACATTAAAGGACCTGACGGCTGGGTGGTTGAAGTCAAATAAAGGAGGTTCAATTGAAAAGATCATTATTTACAGTGCTTTGTGCTTTTCTTCTGTTTTCTGTTTCATGTGCCAGTGCAGGAGACACAAAACAAACTGAAGTGAAACCGGCAGAAACAAAAGCACAGGAAAAACCTGCCGAAGATTTCGGTATGGTCGGCAATGCTTATTTAAAACTTTGCAGAAACGAGATCGCATCTATATCTGGAATTGCTTCTGAAATAAAGACATCTGCCGGTAAAAAAAGCGGTCTTGAAATTCTTAACATGATGAATATTCTTGAAATAAAACAGAGCGACATGTGGTCAAAATCAGGAATATTTCAGCTTAATCATCCTGACGAAGGGATGAGAAAAGCAGCAATGAAATGTGAAACGGAGATCAGTGCTCAGGCAACAGAGCTTTCTCTTGACAATGAACTTTATAAGGCGATCGCTTCCATTTCTCCTGGAGATCCCGCTCTTGACAGCGATGATAAATACTTTCTTGCCGATATGATCATTGATTTTAAAAGGAACGGTGTTGATAAAGACGAAGCGACAAGAGATGCGATAAAAAAGCTCAGTGCTGAAATAATAGCACTTGAACAGACATTTTACAGCAACATCGGCTCTGACAAAAAGACCATAAAAATTAAGGATGTAAACCGTCTTAAAGGACTTCCTGAAGATTTCATCAAAGGGAAAAAACCGGACGAAGAAGGCAATATTATTCTTACAACAGACTGGCCTGATTACTTTCCTGTTATGGAAAATGCTCAGGATGAATCTCTCAGAGCAGAGATGTATAAAAATGTTCTGAATATCGCATATCCTCAGAATACAGAGATATTTTCAAAGATACTGAAAGCCAGAAAGAAATTCTCTGAACTTCTTGGATACAAGAATTTTGCAGAATACACTCAGCAAAAACTTATGATAGAAAACCCTGAGAATGCAGATGAATTTATCAAAAAAGTTGCCGGAATTTCAACGGCTTATGCAAAAAAAGACCTTGAAGTTTTTCTTGCAAAAAAGAAATCTGTCGTTGGAGAAACTGCTGAGGTTGAACCGTGGGACAGGTTTTTCTATCAGAAACTGATAAAAATGGAAAAATACAACTATGACCCTGAACAGGCGAGAAAATACTTTGAGATGACAAAGGTTATCGACGGCATATTTCTTGTTTCAGGAAAGATTTTCGGAGTGACATTTGAAAAAGTGAAAAGAGACGATCTGTGGCACGAAAGTGTTCAGTCATACAACATGCTTGCAGATGGTAAAGTGATAGGAATGTTTGAGCTCGATCTGTTTCCAAGACCCAATAAATACAAGCACTTTGCGATGTTCACAAATGAACTCGGAGTTAAGGATTTAAGAATCCCGAGAGCGGCGATAATCGGGAATTTCCCTGAGCCGGTTGACGGAAAGGCATATATTTCTCATGAAGATGTTCAAACGCTCTTTCATGAATTCGGACATCTGCTTCATTCTCTTTTTGCAGGAAACCAGAGATATGTCCGTTTTTCAGGAACCAACTGTCAGAGGGATTTTGTAGAAGTGCCGTCACAGCTTATGGAAGAGTATGTCTGGGACGCATCGATCCTTCAGCTCTGGGCAACTAATGATGCAGGCGAACCGATTCCGGCTGATCTTGTTGACAACATGAAAAAGGCAAGTGAATTTGCAAAAGGTCTCCATGTTTCAAGACAGATGTATCTTGCCGCACTTTCACTTGGAATATACCTTCAGGACCCTGAAAACTTTGATCATCATGCTTATGAAAAGAAGCTTGAAAAAGAACTTTCACCATGGAAATCCCATGAAGACACACATCTTATCGAAAATTTCAGTCATCTTGTAAACTACTACTCGAACTATTACACCTACATGTGGTCACTTGCAATTGTAAAAGATTTCGCAGGTCACATCAGAAAGACAGGGCTTATGGATGCCGCAGTAACAAAACAGTACCGCGATAAAGTTCTCAACATCGGCGGAGCAAAACCCGGGCATCAGATGGTGAAAGATTTCCTCGGTCGTGAACTCTCCTTTGAAGAATTCGAAAAATGGCTTAATAATTAAACTTCGTTCTGAGTCCTTTGACCTGATAGTGTTCAACGGCAGCGTTGTGTTCAACATTTGAAGAATATGTGGGAAGATTCAAATGTGTGAAGGTCTATGCTTTTTAACCGATTCGGTTGACACAGCGGTTAATATCTGTAAAATGTGACTGGTTTTTT
>ERZ795031.584-NODE-584-length-43977-cov-11.854834_pt1 | contig 43977 bp, 37 predicted proteins | sample MGYA00375123_ERZ795031 | MGnify/ENA primary metagenome ERZ795031 (study PRJEB30166, sample SAMN05720159) | activated sludge metagenome | isolation source: anaerobic digester from wastewater treatment plant | place: USA | collected 2015-04-21 ...
TAATGACCGTCGCGCGCCGAGAGGCAGTGGCGCAACACGGGGCTGGCCCCGTGCGCGACCGCGATTCCCGGGACAGGTAACCCCGAAGGACCCCCAGTGGCAAGGAACAAGGGGCGTACGGCAGTTCCTCGTCCCCTGAGCGAAGCGAAGGGCCCACGGGCGAATTGTCATTCGCCCCAACCAGGAGACAGGATTGTAGAACGGTGCCTGCCTGAAGAATAACCGGCTTATTGGGAGAAGAGGGGAAGGAGAGTCGATTACTCGGCTTTCTTCTCGGCGGGGGCAGCGGCCTTGCCGGCTTCGCCTTCCGCCTTGGTCCCGCCACCGCGAACGTCGATGGCGAAGTTAATGGCGCTGTAGCTTTCGATGGCGGCGGTGGTCATGACCAGGCGGATGACTTCAAACGGAACCTTGCGGTCCGCCTGGATGATGATCTGCTTGGCTTCCTCGATCCACTTTGCGCGCAGAGCCGGGTCGGACGGATCCTGATGGTTCCGGCGATAAGCCTCCTGGGATTCCTTCAGTCTCTTGGCCAGCTCCGGGATCTTCTGATCGACAACCAGCTTCTCGGTAACCGCGGCCGTCTTGACGACTTCTTCGCCTTCGAAGACAACCGAGTTCGCCGAGATGGCAATTGTCGGAACGCGCTCAAGCGGACGGCTGGAATAAGCCATTGGAAGCTGTATTTCGGCCGACGACATCAGGATTTCGCCCGACGCGCTGAACGTGATCAGAAGGAAGACGACCAGGATCGTGAACATGTCGATCATGGGTGTCAGGTTGAGGTAGAATCCGAGAGTCTTCCGCTTGCCCCCCTTACCAATGTGGAGACCGCGCATATTGACGCTGGAACCAAACCGACTGCCGGGCGCTTTAATGGACATTTGCGTCCTCCGTCACAGTTTCCGTCGGCAGGCACCGGAAGGGGCCGGCCGGGGAAGCATTACATCATTTCACCAGCCACCGATGCCGCGTCAGCGACAACGATGTTTTCCAGGCCGAGCACCATCGCCGAATCCATCGCACCGATCATGTCGTTGTATTCAACCTTGTCGGCCGGTGCAACGACGATCTTCTGATCCTTCGGCAACTGCAGATCCTTCAGCTTCGCCGTAAGCGCCTTCGTGTCATAGACCGCGGTTCCGTTCGGATCGCGGGTCTTCTGGATCGGCTCGGGACGATCCTGGTCAAACTTGACCATATAGCCGTCATCATCGAGAACGATCGTCAGGCGCTTCGGCTGTTCCTGCTTCTGCTCCTTCTGTGGCTTCTGAACGGACTGGTCAACGGTAATACGACCAGTGTTCGTCCAGACGGCCGTCATCAGAAGGAACGTAACAAGAACCGTCATAAGGTCGATCATGGGGGTAAGGTTCAGGTCAAGATTAAGGCCTTTACCTTTCCCGGTTTCCTGTACGCCGCCCATTTAAGCCTCCTCGCTCACCATCCGGGTGAACCTGGCAGTCGAACGACCGCAATCATGTCCCAAAAGGGACGCAAGTCGAACCGACCAGGTCCAGAGGAACAATTACTCAGAGACCTTGTCGTCGAACTTGTCACGGTTGGCCGTGATCAGGTTCAGCGTCGTAACGGTGCCTTCGTTGATGGTGTCAACAAGGGACTGCGCCTTCGCCTGATAGAACGCGTAGAAAATCGACGCGAGAATGGCGACGCCCAGACCGAATGCCGTGTTGTACATTGCTTCGGAAATACCTTCCGCGAGCTTGGTCGCCTTGGTGGCTGCGTCGGCGGTTGCCGCGGCGCCGAAGGAGGCGATCAGACCGAAGATGGTTCCGAGCAGACCGGCGAGAACGCCGACGTTACCGATAACCGCGAGGAAGCCGATGCGCTTCTCGATCCTGGGAACTTCACGCAGGGCGGCTTCGTCCATGGCAGCCTGAACGGCGGCATCGGATTCCTTTGCCTTCATCAGGCCGGCCTGGATGATCTTGGCCAGCGGGAACTTGGAGATCGAGCAGAGCTTCAGGGCGTTCCGAAGGTCACCCACCAGGATGTACTTCGTCAGGACGCGCATAAAGCCATCCTTGTCAACGTTGGCCTTGAAGTACAGCACAATCAGGCGCTCAATGATGATGCCCCACATGAAAATGCCGATGGCCAGAATGACAAACATGTTCGGTCCGCCTGCTTCGAATGCAACTGCGATAGCTTCAAACATCTTGTGGAAACCTCCGAAAAAACCTACCTCAACCCAAAAAACCACCCCGAACACCCTTCGGGGCATACCATCAGCTTCACCTGCCCGTGAAATCCGTTAACAACGAGTCTGCACCGGCAAGCGAAGTTTATAGCCGTAAGGAACAGTGCTGTCAACCTTTGCCAAGCCCGGAACCGCTTGTGTTCGCGGGGCAGGGCGTTCGCCGCCAGGCGAAACGTCCGGCAAAGAACGGTGAAACATCAGCCCGGGCTGAAAACGAACGGCCACTGGACGACGCAGATGCCGCCTTCGGGCTTCGCGAAGCGCATACGACGGATAACCGTCATGACGCAGCTTTCGACCTTGGGATTGCCCATCGTGCTGCTGGTAACCGAAGCGGCATCGACCTGACCTTCGGTATTGATTGTCCAGCGAACCGCGAGCTTGCCTGCCAGGCCTTCCTGGAGCTGAAGCTGGGCTTCGTAGCAGGCGCGGATGGCGCCGGCACGCTGCTTGACGACCGCCTCGATGTTGGACTTCTGGCAGAAGCCGGACGAGCCCATGCCACCGATCTGCATCTTGCCGACCTTCTTGGCACCCTTCTTACCGAGACCGGCGCGCATGCCCATGCCGCCGCCCGTGTCGACCACACCCAGTCCGTGGATACGACCGTAGCCGCCGGTACCGCCGCCGCCGGAGCCCGTGCCCTTGAAGCCCATGCCGCCCGCGCCGTAGCCGACGACCAGTTCAGAGCCGGTACCCGCCATCGCGACAGCCATGCGGTTTTCAAACGCGTCGGTGTTGTCGGAAAGGATGGAGGAAATCGCGCCGCCCTTGCCCATCTTGTTCGAAAGGAGATCCGCCAGGCCGACGTTCTTGACGTCGATCTTCGCGGCCATCTGGCCATCGCGCTTCGGAACCTTGTTCTCCAGGTCGGGGTTGTTGTCCGGATCGCCGAACTTGCCTTCCTCGCCCTCGGCGCGCTTGCCGACGTCGTCCTCTTCCTCTTCGCCGAGATCAAGAAGGATTTCGTCCTTTTCCATCGAAACGGCGGCCTCGACCTTCATGATCTTGCGCTGGCTGGCGTGCCTTTCGATGCTGCCCGCCGGATCCCAGGCGAACTGGCTGCCGATCCACAGGGCGACCGCGACAAAGGCGCTGGCCGCCATCGCGGCAACGAACGGACCTTCGCCGGTCTTGGAAGCGCCGCCACGTCCGATTACGACGTCGGGATGAACATAGTTAAAGAAGATCTGGTTGAAACCGAAATCAATCGTGCCCCAGTCGCCCATCGCGAGATTGACGATGCCATTCGAATCGGCGTCCTGGGCAAGGGCGTCCTTCACTGACTTCAGCTTGTGATTGATATTGACGCGGCCATGCATGTCCTTGTTCAGAACCAGTCCGAACCGACTGCGATCAAGGAACTTGAAAAGCGTGATGGAATCGTTCGATTCAGGATCCGCGGTCAGCGGAACGATGAAATTGCAACCGGCGGCGCCACCGATCTTGATGTCGTGATGTTCGGTGATCGTGGTTTCCCGGATGATGCGACCGTGCCACAGATGCGCGACGCGAAGAAGCTTGTCGTCGGTCCTGTAGGAGCCGGCCTGTCCAAGCAGGAACGCGCAACCGAATGCCAGCACGACGTTGCCGAAGAATATGGCGTGATAGCCATAGAACATCGCAAGCCGGGTGGCCTCGGGAATGGTGCCCGCAAGGATCATTTCGTTGATGGCCGTGCGGATCGAGAACGGGGTCAGGAAGGAGAACACGAGAACGCCGAGCGCCACGAACATATTAATGATGGCGAACAGCTTCCTCTTGCGCTCCATGGCGAAGCTGAGTCCGACAAGCACGACCGCCGCGCCCAGAAGAATTATCGCGACCACACCAGTTGGCCACGCGTAACCGGCGTAGGCCGATGGATCAGCGAACTTGACGGCGTCCGTATCGACCCAGGGCAGAACCAGTGAGCCGATGAGACCGCCGAGCGCTCCGACCAGTGCGATAATGAGTCCAACTATCATGACACTGTCCCCGCAAACGTGTTCCGATTCATACGATTTCCAGCAAATCCGCGATCTTAAGCGGTGCCGGACAATCGCAGCCTGTTCAACGGCAATGCATGAACATTCAGGCCGTCCGTATAATGCAAAGACCTTGGAATAAGGTCAATCAAAAAAAATCGAAACGGACAAAAATTCGGCAGAAAAGATCACATTCAGCGCGGATCCGGGGAGATTGTGGCCCGGATCTGCTGCCGAAGCATGCGGATTCGAGATGACATAAGGCTGACAGGCTCGATTGGCGCCAGTATCGCGTCGGCGTCGGCATGCCTCCCGACCGCTGAAAGAAGGACTGCAAGACGGACTCTCGGCGCAATCGCGCCAGGCCGTGATTCGGAAAGGGCACGGTACTCGGCGACGGCCATTCCAGGCTGGCCGGCGGCCTCGAGAGCCAGTCCCCGTGCGAGTGCATAGCGACTGCGCAGGTCGGCGTCCCTGGTTCGCATCAGATATGCCTCGTCTTCGGGAGGCTCGGCCAGCATCTGACGAGACATGTGCTTGATGAATTCAACATCTTCCTGTGCAAGCCTGGATGCGGCGGCCATGACGGCAAGCATCGGCACCCACGGCCCGGTAGGTCCCATTGGAACAAGAGCTTTCAACGCGGCAACGACTTCGTCGGGGGTCTGGCCGGACTGCGCGGATGCCACGGCGACCTTGGCTCCGGCGATCCACCAGGTGGGAAACACCGTGAATATGGTCGTGAATGTCCTTAGCGCATCTCCCACCCGGCCGGTTCGAAATGCCTTGTCGCCCGCGGACAGGATAGCCGCGGCCTGCTGTGGGGTAAACGCAGCCTGGCCGGTGGCACCGCCAGCTTCCTGGGCCACGACGGGGGAAATCTGCGGAAACTGCGAGGCGACAAGGATTGCCGCCGTCAGGCATGCGGCCGCAAGTCGCCGACGCGTCATTTCTTCCACAGCAGCTTCCATGGCTTGGCCTTAATTTCCTTTACGAACGCCGAAACGTCGTCATACAGCGTCTGATCCAGAACAAGCTTTCCGATGGTTCCCTTGCCCTGGCTTATCGTCTCGCTGATGTCGTTGAGGTTCCTGACAGCGCCGACTGTCGGTCCGGTCATGTCTGTGACGAGCCGATCCATCCCTGCAAGAAGATGATCCGCCCTGGCCGAGAGCCTGGAAACGTCCGCGATGAGTTCCGGAACCGACTTCTCGGTGCCGGCGGTTGCGGCATCGATCCGCTTCACAACGCGGTCGGCTGTTATCATCAGGCTGGAGACCCGCCCACCGGGACCTGCCTCCCGGGCAAGTCCCGCAGAAGCAAGGCGCAGGTTCTCGACAGCCTCATCGAGCTTCGGGCCGTTGAGCTTGAGAAAGGCGTTCAAGCCCGTAGCGAGGTCGTTAACCTGGACGATTGCGCCCGAAAGCTTTCCCTCGTTTTCGTCCATGAACCTCTCAAGGCGACGAATCAGCGAAACCGCGTCGTCCCCGGCCTTCTCGATGCCGGCGGGCGGACGTCCCTGGAGAACCGTTCCGGCCTTCAGCGGCGGCACGGCGCCGTTGCCCGGCGTCAGTTCCAGATGCTTCTCGCCAAGCACGCTGCGGGCCGAAATGGATGCGAAAACGTCAGATGGAATAGCCGCGAATTGATCCGACGGAACCGATGCCGAAACGCGAACCCTGGGGCGCCCGATGCTTTCGGGCACGCCGAGTTCATTGCGGTGAAGCGTGATGGACTCGACCTGGCCGATGTTGACGCCGGCAAGAAGAACTGGCGCGCCTTTCTTCAGGCCGCCGGAGTGATCGAAATCGACGAAGAATTCCTGTCTTGGCCCGAAGCTGAAGTTCCCCAGAACCGCCACGAATCCAAGGATGGCGGCGACCGAGACCAGAACCAGTGCCCCGACCTTGATTTCCATCCTGGTTCGTTCGTTCATGCTTCGTCAGCCTCTGTGTTCATCGGTCCATCCGCGGCCCCGGCAAGGAATTGGGCCGCGATCGGATCCGTCGCCGTCGCCGTCAGGAAGCCGGCCGGGGACGTGTCGTGCCGAACCACACCCTTATACAGAAAGACAATGCGGTCGGCAATCGCCATGGTTGATTGCATGTCGTGTGAAACAACTATCAGGGTTTCGATGCCGGAATCGACCATGCCGATTTCCCGGATCATCGAGAACACGGCGTCTCTTGACGGAGAATCAAGGCCGGTGGTGGGCTCGTCAAGCACCAGGCATTCGGGCCCGCATGCCATCGAGCGAAGAATGGAGACAATCTTCCTGTCCGACTGGTTGATCTGGCCAGGCAACAGGTCGGCGCGGTCGGCAAGGTTGAACAGTGACAGAAGACGAACGGCCGTCGAGCGGGCCGCGGCCTCGTCCTGGATCCGGTGGAAAACCAGGGGCAGGGCGATATTGGCGCCGACGGTCAACGAGTCGAAAAGAGCCGGGTGCTGCGGAACGAAGGCCACCCTTCGGCGAAGGCCGTTCAGTTCGGCGGCATTCATGGTCGCGACATGCTTGCCGAAGACCAGGATTCTTCCGGAATCGGGTGTCTCGAGCCCGACGAGCATCTTCATCAGAAGGGACTTTCCACAACCGCTGGGACCGACCACGAAAGTGGCGCGCCCGGTCATGAAACGCGTGGATACCCGATCAAGAACCCGTTGGGAACCGAACGAACGCCCGACATCCTGGATGTCGATTGCGATTGCTTCCGCGTCGCTGGCTGCCATCAGTATCTCCGTAACACAGGAACCGGTGGGGAACTCGGCATCATCCACCGGATCCGTGACAAACGCGCCATCCGAACAAGACCCAGCGGCCTTATGCCCCGGCGACCCGGGCGACCGTCGAAACCAGGAATTCAATCACGGCGACAGCCACGCAGGATCGAACAACGGCGCTTGTCGCCGCCACGCCGACACCTTCCGAACCGCCGCGGGTGTTCAGCCCGGCGGCGGCGGCAAACACGGGAATGGCCATGCCGTTCAACAGCGACTTGGCCGCGCATACGGCGGCGTCGCCGCGATCCACCATCGAGAGGCTGAAAAAATCCGATGGGTGAATCCCGAACCAGCCCACCCCAAGGGCGCCGCCGGCCAGGATTCCGGCGAGACAGCCGACCACCGTCAGCGCGGGAACGGCGATGATGCACGCGACAAGGCGCGGCGCCACAAGCCATTCAGCCGGGCTCGACCCGGAAACCAGCAGCGCCCCGTCCTGTTCGGTTACCACCATTGTTCCGGCCTCGGCGGCGATACCGGCCCCGACGCGGAATGAAACCATCAGGCCGGCCATCAGCGGGCCGAAAACGCGGATTGTTGAACGGATGGTCGCCGGGCCGGCGGATGAAAGATCCGGAATCAACGCCAGTGCCTGCATGCACCCTTCATAGACAAGAATCATCCCGAAGAAGGCCATGGTCACGCACACGAACACGATCGAACGATTGCCGCAGGAAAACACCTCGCGGACAATGCGACGAAGCGGCGGCGGACGGCGCGTCATCGCGACGATGGCCTGAATCAACAGCCCGATTTCGTTCACGCGTCGATTCACGTTTCCCTTAAAGCACGGCAATAGTAAAAATCAGGTCAATCACAAACACGGCAAGTGCCGACACCACAACGCAGTCGTTGACCGCCCGGCCCGCGCCGGCGGCCCCGCCGCGAACCCGGAAGCCGAATGTGCAGGAAACCGCGGCGATCGCCCCGCCAAAAAGAAAGGTGCGGGCGATCCCCAGAAGGAACTCATCCATCAGCCCGCCCTGAGCAATCGACTGGAGGAAGAGCGCGGGGCCAAGACCGACGACCACCGCCGCCCCGACGGCACCCGCCCCGATCGCAATCGCGTCGCAGAGCGCCGTCATCAGGGGAAGCATAACAATCATCGCCAGGAACCTTGGGGCCGCGAGGTACCCGACCGGATCGATCCCGAGCAGTCGCAACGCGTCGAGTTGGCCGGTAACGGCCATGGCGCCCAGTTCCGCCGTCGTTCGCGCACCGGCGCGCGCTGCGAACATCAGGGCCACCAGGACAGGGCCCAACTGCGAGAGGGTGACCAGCCCGAAGGCCCATCCCATCAGACTGAACGCCCCGAGCGATTCGACGTAACTTGCCGATTCAAGCACCATCACGAAGCCGGAAAGAAGTGAAATCAGGACAAGTACCGGAAGGGAATCGACACTCACGATTGCAATCTGGCGAAGAGCCTGGCGACGACCGGCACGCCCACGGACAAGCGCGGTCAACGCCGTCCACGAAGTAACGGCCATCGCGCCGGTCGTTTCAAGAACCGTTGTTGCCGCATTGCTGGTCAATCCCATTCCCCAGCCCAAATTCAGCCGCGATGAAGAACCGGATCCCGGAAAAGGCGGGCCACCACTTCCTGTCGATTGCCGACTGCCTGCGCCGGGGTACCCGAAAAGATGATCGACCCCTGATGTATAACATGAACAAGGTCGCATATCGCCAAAAGAGCGTCTATCTCATGGGTGGAGATGACGGCGGTCGTGCCAGTGCCGGATCTGCAGCGAGACGCAATCAATCCGAGGATTCTCGAAGATGTCACCGGGTCGAGGCCGGCGACCGGATCATCGAAGATGTGGAGCATGGCCTGGCGCGGCGCGAAGGCTCGGGCAATGGCAAGCCGGCGCTGCATGCCGCCGGACAACTGCCCGGCATGCCGATGCAGAAAGTCGCCAAGCCCGACGGAATCCAACAGTTCAACGGCGCGCTCCCGGTCGGCGACTTCGGCCCCGTCGGGATCACCGCCGGTCACGGCGAACAAGACGTTGTCAATCACGTCGAATGAGTCGAAGAGAGCAAGATTCTGGAATTGGAAACCAATCCGGGATCGGATCGACGCCAGGACATCCCCGCCACACTGATCAATGTCGTGCCCAAGGATGGTTACTCGCCCGGCGTCCGCCGGAATGACGGTGCCGATAACCTTAAGCAGGGTCGAACGGCCGGAGCCGCCGGAGCCGACAATGCCGTGAATCAGGCCGGCCCCGAGTCTTAAATTGCAGTCCTGAAGGATGGTGCGATCGTTGAACCGGACATGAACACCCGAAAGATCGACAGCCGGATCAGGCATCGAATCCATCCTCGAACACGACAGGTTCGCCCTGCCTGATTTCAAGGTCTTCGGGATCGACCCTGGACTGGTCGGGAAGCTGGTTAAGCGCAAGAAGGGCCGCGGCCCTGTCCACAATGGTTTCGTCCGTTATGACGACTTCGATGCCGGTATTCTCAAGGTAGTCCCGGGTGTGCGCGCTGACCGCGCCGGCAAGGATCATGGCGCAGTCGGACAGCGTATGCCCGATGTCGCGGGCTCGAACGTCGGACACTGCGCTGCGGTGTCCGCGCCGGTTGGGGCGGAACTCGACGCGGCGGGCCGTGCCGAAGGCCACCTCGTAGATTACGAAGCCGCGGGCGGTAGAGGGCTCGCCGGAAGCAAGTATGTTGCCGTTCGATGTGGCGACAGCAATTTTCATCGATGACCACCTCCGTCGGGCTGAATTATTGGTTCCCCGCCGGCTGTTTTCAAGTACAAACACGGATGTTCCTGTGATTCAAGGTGAATGGGCGCGTGCAAGCGGCTTTGCATCAGACCCGCCGGGATGTTAATCTTTCGCCCGTCTGGTTGACGGACTGGAGAAATCGAATGAACCGCGGTCGGAACAGTGCCCCACGATGGTTGACGCCGGTGGCGAGGGTTCTTGTGGTCATCTGCCTCGCCGCGGTCTCGCTGGCGGCGCTGGCCGGAATGGGCGGCTGCGGGCAGCAGATGAGCACCGTCGATCGCCTTGATCAGACCTTGAGCTACTACCACATCCACCTGACATCGGGCGAGATTCAGCGAGCCGCCGCATACGTCGATCGCGATCACATCGACGATTTTCTATCCCGGCACGACCCGGAACGTAACGTCTATCTGTGGGAAGATTTCACACTGATGTCGGTGCGCTATCTTCCCGGGCGCAAGACGGGCGAGGAGGAGGCCATTGCAGTGGTCAAGGCTAGCGTTCGCCGGGACAACTCGATCACGATTGAAAAGAAGCAGTACCGCGAACACTGGAAGGTTCGCAACCGCAAGTGGATCCTGGTCAAGTCCGAGATTCTCGACACGAAGCAGATGGGCGCAAACAGCGACATCGGCAAGAACGACATTGACGGCGATGACGTGAATCCGGTTAAGCCCGGGGAGAAGGATTGACCGGAGCCGGGCGCCACGCCTTGACTGGTGAAGATGGGCACTGCCAGAAGGAAATTCAATACGGGTTTGAAGTGGGCGGTTTCGGTCGCCATAGGTGGTCTTTTCGTGTGGCTGGCATTCCGGGACTGGCCGGTGGAATCAATCGCCGCCGGGGGGATCCGAATTGCCGACGGAATGATTACCACCGACGGCTGGCGCGTATCGTTCCTGACTCTGTTCCTTTATTTCCTGACTCTTCTTTCCTTGCACCTGTTCAGGTTCTGGCGGTGGCAGCCTTTGCTGAAACCGTTGGGACACGTCGATTTCTGGACCCTGAACCGGGTCTGTTCCGTCGGAAACATGGCGGTGTTCCTGCTTCCGATGCGTCTTGGCGAACTGGTTCGTCCGATGCTTGTATCCACCGAGGCACCCATCCGAAGATCGGCCGCGCTGGCGACGATCGTTGTTGAAAGGGTGGTCGATGGGATCATCGTCGCCGGATTCCTTGCGGTGGCACTGCTCTTCATGCCGAAGTCGAACCTGGATTCATATCTGGAAATCAGGATCGGAACGTATATCACGCTCGTGATTTTCGGTGTGGCGGTCACCGTCCTTATCCTGATGTTTGCCTTCCGCAAGAGGCTGTCGGTCGTGATCCACGGCATGGCCGGCAGGTTTCCGGGAACCGGGGCGGCAAGCAGGATTGCCGGGATGGTCGATCGATTCATGTTCGGACTGTCGGTATTTCCCGACTTCAAGAACTTTCTTCTGTTTCTTCTGATGTCGCTTGCCTACTGGTGCTCGAACGGCTTCGGGCTGTTCCTGCTGGCAAGCGGTTTCCAGGTGAATTCGAGCGCGGGTTGGGTTCCGCTGGGCGTGCCCCTGATCGGAGCGTTCGCGATGATGTCAACGATCGTGGTCGGGATGATGATTCCGAATGCTCCGGCCAACATCGGGTCTTTCTGGTACTTTCTTCTGAAGCCGATGGAGCTTTACGGCATCGAGGCGGGAAACCCCGCGGGCCTGGCCTATGCGCTTACGGTGTGGACGCTTCAATTGCTCCAGCTCCTGATTTTTGGCGGATGGTTCATCCTGAAGGGCCAGGTTTCCTTCCGGAAGGCGTTTGCAATCGGATTGAACGACATTGAGGGCACCGGTGGGGAAAGGAACTGACATGACCCGGGGGAGACCGGTCTGGCCGACGGCCTTCGTCCTCGTCTTCGCGGTCGCCTTGTGCGCGCAGGGCGCGGCGCGGGCAGATACCTTCTACGAGTGCGTCGGCAAGGACGGCGTGAAGGGCTTTTTCAACCAGAAGCAGCCCGGCCAGAAGTGCTCGGTCTATCTTGATTTCAACGCCCAGCCGTCAAAACCGAAGGGCTCGAAGTGCGTCGTGCAGAGATACCGGAACTCGGTCTTTTACAAGTGCGAAAAGAATGGCGTCTGGTACATATTCAACCGCACCGAGGACGAACAGTCAGGCAGCGGCGGGCGGCAGGATTCGGCTGCGTCCGGCGGCGGTTCGTCGGCCCAGGTTCGTCGCGTCGTTTCATCCGAGGAGATCGTGCCCGGTCCTTCAAAGCGTGGCCCGGAAAGGGTGGAGGGACTCGATCGGATGGTGAAGGCCGCCGCCGCCGAATTCGGAATTCCGGAGGCGCTTCTGTACGCGGTAATCGAGGTCGAATCCGGGTTCAATCCCGATGTGGTCTCGCCTGTCGGCGCCCAGGGCCTGATGCAGTTGATGCCGGTTACCGCCGATTATCTGAATCTGGACAACCCGTTCGATCCTGAACAGAACGTCAGGGCCGGCGCCAAGCTGCTGCGTCTTCTTTCGGATCGTTTCGACGGCAATCATGAACTTGTGATCGCGGCGTACTACACCGGCGCAGGCAACGTGCAGAAGGCCGGCAACGTCGTCCCGAGGTCATGTGAAAACTATGTGGCCAGGGTCATGGAGCGCTACCGGAAACACCTGTCGAAGTGATCGGCCTGAATTCCTCCAGTCCGTGCCTGTCCGCATATACCTTCCAGACTCCGTAACACCAGCGGCGAACACGACATTCGGTGCAGGAAGCTGCAAAGACCTTTCCTTCCAGCGCCGGCGCCGTCCAGGATGGGGATGCCGTCGCGAGCTGCTGGTTGCAGAACCGATCTAGCTTGTCGGGAAGCACGCACTGGGGAAGGCCGCACTGGCCAGGGATGACCGCGTCGATACCGGAGGACGAGGCGATTTCGATGGCCCGCCTGAGGAATGGAGCCGCGTCTGAAACCCGCGGATAGAGTTCGGGGTGATCCGTGGCCGAACCGAGGCCGGCCATGAAGCTGAGGACCATCTGGCTGATTGCCGGACGCAGCCCGGAAAGGAATGTCGTGATTTCCGGAAGCTCCCGGTAATTCAACGCGGTGGTCACGCAGTTGATGTTGACCTGGATTCCGGCATCAAGAAGAGCGCGGATACCACCGATGGCCCTTGGCAGCGACGTGCGCGAGCCGGTGAGCGCGACAAGCGTTTCCGGATCCATCGAATGAAAGGAGACAAGTGCCCTGTCAAGTCCTGCCGATGCGAGTTCGGCGGCCGCCCCCTGCGTGTCCAGAAGAATTGCGTTCGTTTCGATCCCCACGAAACGCATTCCCGCGTTCCGGGCGGCGACGACGATATCGCGAAGATCCGGATTGAGTGTCGGCTCGCCGCCGGAAAGCAGGGCGGAATCATACCCGGCCGCGACGGCGTCCTTGAAGACGGACCGGAAGCTATCGACCGAAGGGGCTGCCTTTTCGGGCGAGCGGGAGAAACAGAACGGACAGTTCAGATTGCATGCGTCCGAAACGAAGACCTTCAATTCACGAATCGTCCCGGAACCGGTTGAAACGTCGTCGGACGAAGTGAAGTCGTTCGCGATGAAGTCCGTCCGCATGTTCCCCGTCCGGATACCCGGCAATGACGTCGAGAATGCGGCGCCAGACATCGCCGCAAGTGAATCAAGGGCCGAGTTGACGGTTGAAAGCGGGAAAAATGACGTCGAGTTCCTGGACAAGCCGGCAACGATCGCCGATGCCGCGTCATCGAACGGATTCAGGCGTCCGTGAAAGATCGTGTCGCGGCCGGATCCCGATTCGAGAATCACGTCGGCGCCCGAACCGTCGAGAACCGCGATGATCCTGCCGGATACTCCCACGACTTCCACCACCAGGGGGGCAGGCGCCGGATTGATTTCAAAGGACACCGGAACATCAATCCCGTCGATGGAGCCTTCAAGCCTGGTGGCCAGCGCGGGTGAACCGGAGGCGCCTGACCGGGATGCATTGAAACGAATCCGCCGTCCCGTCAGTCCGCTGACGACAAGCGCCGCGCGGGCTGCCGGAGAATCCGGATCCTGGGATGATTCGTGTTCGGCCGGACCGAAACGCAGGGTAAGTGCCGCCAGCCTGCCGATGTGCCCCTGAGCCGCGGCCGAGGCGATGGCGCGGAACCAGCGGCCCGAAATGAATGGTGGAAGCGCGCGTATCCGGTCGGCAGCGAACATTGGAAGCCCTGACGGAAGAAAGCCGGGGGGCGCCGATCGCAGCAGGCCCGTGGCAACAGTCGAGTCCCCGATTGGAAAGCGTGACAGGATCGACTCAATCCCAATCGGGCACGTATCCAGGAAAACCAGCCATCGACCAGGTTCCGGAACGAAAGAACCGGAACCGGGAAAGATGACCCGGATTCCAAGCCGCCCCGCGCCGGCGGATTCAAAGGCCGTCATCCACCGGCCGCGGTTCGAAGGATCGCAGACGCAAGCGATTCCCGACATGCCTTCAGCCATTAAGCTCACCGACGCGGGTTAAGTCCGGCATATGCTACGACAGGGGCGTGATTTTCAAAAGTGCGGGGGCGTGGCGGTTGACATTCGGGGGTTCGACGGGATAAGATACTTTCGGCTGAGGTGTTTCTTACTAAATGCACAACTTTTCGAAATTACTGATTTTTGTTGCAATCTTCGCTGGTGCGGGATGCGCGTCCCAGAAGCCGCAGGTTCAGGCCAGAAGTACCGTTTCAACAACTCTTGAGGTTGCCAGGCGGGCATATCACGACGGAATGAACTCAATGAAAGAGGGCGATTTCGATGCCGCCTTCAAGAGTTTCAGCCTTGCGTCGCGCGCGCCTTCCCACGTCGTATATTCAAGGCTGGCCCGTCTCCGCCTTGCGGACACGCTGTACTACCAGAACATGTTCGAGGAGGCCAGCAAGGCCTACGTGGCCTTTATCAACACGAATACAAGCAATCCAAACCTGCATTACGCATATTTCCGTCTCGCGGACAGCAAGGTGCAGTCCATCTCGGGTGATTTCTTTCTGGTTCCGCCATCGGACAGGCGGGATCAGAAGCCGGTACGATCCGCGCTGAAATCGATTCAGTCCTTCGTGGCCAATTTTCCCGACAGTCCGTATTGCTCGCAGGTCCTGAAGATGCGGCGGCGGATGGTCGATATCGTCTCGTCATTCGAGATGGAAGTCGCGCGGTTCAATATGACCCGCAAGAAGCCGGAAGGCGCGCTGCTGCGCATTGAACAGTTGATGAAGGATATTCCTTCCACACGGGATTCCGACAAGGTCAGGTACGCTTATATCGGCGCCCTGGCGGCGGCGGGAAGGCACGAGATGGCGGTCAGGGAATCAACGGACTATCTGGATCGTTTCACGACTGCGCGAAACCGCGACGACGTCCAGAAGATAATGGCCGGTTCAAGGACAGCAATCCAGAAGGCGGCCGAGGCCGAAAAGGCCAGACAGGAAAAGGAGGCCGCGGAGGCGGCCAGGGCAGCGGGGCCGGCGGGGGAACCGAAACCGGCTGACGGTGCCACACCCGGCGATGGGGGCGAGCCGGCCGACGATCAGGCAAAATAATGGGTATCCCCGGATATCCTTGGAGGTTTTCGATGTTCGATAATTTCAGAGTCGGTGACAAGGCCGTATATCCCGCGCACGGGGTGGCCGAGGTTCTGGGAATCGAAAGCCGTGAAGTCAGCGGAAGCAAGCAGACTTTCTACATGTTGAAGCTGATGGATTCCGAGCATCGGATCATGATTCCGCTGTCGAAGGCCATGTCGGTCGGCCTGAGGCAGGTCATCGCCGAGGAAGAGGTTCCGCAGGTTTTCGGCCTGCTGAAGGCCAAGCCGCAGCGGCTTACCCGCCAGAACTGGAACCGGCGTTACCGTGGGTACCTGGAAAAGCTGAAGACCGGCTCCGTCTTCGACGTTGCCGAGGTTCTTCGGGATCTGTGCCTTCTTCGCAACGAAAAGCCTCTTTCCTTCGGGGAGAAGAGGTTGCTCGACACCGCCAGGGTTCTTCTGGTGGAGGAAATTTCGGTCGCCACCAACGGTTCGCAGGACGACATCGCCTGCGAACTTGAAGCCATTTTCCCGATGCCTCTCGAGGGCTCGAGATCGCCGGACGAAGAGTCGGCGGACGAATCCGGGGGGGATTCACAGGCGCAGCCCGGTTGACGCCGGAACAGGGCCCGGCTTTCGCCGGCGCCCGGACTGGAAACCACAGCTACAGTTACAAGAGGTCCAGCTTGAAAAGCATTCATGACGAGTGCGGAGTGTTTGGAATTTTCGGCCACGAAGGCGCATCGACACTGGCGTATCTGGGGCTTCATTCGTTGCAGCACCGGGGCCAGGAGAGCGCCGGCATCGCGACGTGGGACGGCCGCAAGATGTTTCTTTACAGGCAGATGGGCCTTGTCGGCGACATATTTTCGCACGAGGTTCTTGCCGGACTGCCGGGCGATTGCGCCGTCGGCCATGTCAGATACTCGACGGCCGGCTCATCGTCGCTGCTTAACGCGCAGCCGATTAATTGCCAGTATGCGGGCGGTGATCTGGCACTCTGCCATAACGGCAACATCGTCAACGCCAACACACTTAAATGGGAATTGATGAACAGGGGGCACCTGTTCCAATGTTCGTCCGACAGCGAGGTGCTGCTTCAGCTTGTGGCCGCCCACACCGCGCCCAGGCTGCACGATCGCGTCGCGGCCATGATGGAAAGCGCAAGGGGTGCGTATTCGCTGGTTCTGCTTGGTCGGGACGAAATGGTCGCGGTCAGGGATCCGTACGGCTTCCGTCCCCTTGTCGTGGGCAACCTGAAAGGCGCGACGGTTGTGGCATCGGAAACCACGGCTCTCTCGTTGATTGGCGCCACATACGAGCGGGAAGTCGAGCCCGGCGAGATTCTGGTAGTCACGCGCGGCGGCCGGGAAAGCCATTTCCCGGTTCGGGCGCCACGTCTGGCCCAGTGCGTGTTTGAACACATCTACTTCGCTCGCCCCGACAGCATCGTTTTCGGGCGTCAGGTTTATGAGGTCAGGTCGCTATTCGGACGCCAGCTCGCGCGCGAGGCGCCAGTTCCGAACGGCGATGTAGTGATTCCGGTGCCGGACTCCGGCACGTCGGCGGCCAACGGATTCTCAAAGGAATCAGGCATTCCGTTCGACATGGGCCTTATCCGCAGCCACTATGTCGGACGCACTTTCATCGAGCCTGAACAGAAGATTCGTCATTTCGGCGTCAAATTGAAACTGGCCGCGGTCGAGGCGACGATAAGGAACCGGGTCGTGGTCGTGGTCGACGATTCGATTGTTCGCGGCACGACATCGGCGAAGATTGTTCAGATGGTTCGGGACAAGGGAGCCCGCGAGGTTCATCTCCGGATTTCTTCGCCGCCGACACGGTGGCCCTGCTACTACGGCATCGACACGCCATGCCGCGAGGAACTGATTGCGGCCAGGCTTCATGACAACAGGCTTATCGCGCGGGAATTAACGGCCGACTCCGTTGGTTATCTGTCAATCGAGGGTATGCACCGCGTCGTATCCCAGGGATCCGGCAACGGCTGGTGTGATGCGTGTTTCTCCGGACGTTACCCGGTTCCGCCGGAGGCCGGATACTCATCGCATACCCGCGAAGCCAAGTCATGACAGGTTTCCCGTGACGCCCCTGAAGGCCGTCACGCGCCAGAAAGCGGGGGTGACACGGTGCCTTTCCTTCACAGACTGAACGTCGCCGCAATTCAAATCGCATTCATACTGCCGCTGGTCGCGCCATCGCGCGCGCCTGCCGCGGAAATCGTCGATCCGCCCGGATCGGCGACGGCTCTTCTGGCAACGGCGGGGCGGGTCGCCGCGAATGGATGCGGCCCCGAATCCGGGCTGGAGTGTCCAGATGTTCCCATGTTCGTCAGCGGTTTGATGTCGATGGGCGAGTTTCTGGCTTGCGGAGTCGTGTGCCAGTCACTCGAGTCCAGGCGCCAACTCCCCGGCGAAGCACTATTCCTGTGCGCCGAGGCGGCCTCGCGCCTGGGCGACATGGTTCCCGCCGAGCGCTGGTTGTCGGCGGCGGTCGGTTCGGCCGGCAGTGGCGACGATGCTGCGGCAATTGCCTTAAAGGCAGCCGACATGCTGATTGCCGGCGCGCGTTTCAAATCGGCGGGCATGTTTCTGGAAATGGCCGCCGACAAGGGCGGGGACAGTCCGGAACTTCAGCGAAGGATATTTTCCAACTGCCTTGACGCCGGTGACGCCGGTTGCGCGACATCCCTGGGCCAGAAGCTTGCCGTGGCCGACTTGGGCCCGGGCACGGCCATATTTGTGATTCGCGAATTCTTCAGCCACGATCTGTTCCAGGCGGCATTACCGATTGCATCAATAATGCAGGAGCGTGGAATTTCCGATCTGGAACAACTCGGCATCGTGCTCCAGGCGTGCGCGAAGTCCGGGGCACCCGACAGGGCTTGCAGCGCGGCTGAAAGTTGCCTTAAGCGCTGCGTCGGAGCCGATGTGGAGACGATTTCGGGGGCCATGTCTCGTAATGGCCTGAAGCGCCAGGCGGCCGAGTTCGCAAGGGGCAACCTGGCTTCCATGAAGGATCGCGGGCGGGCGTTCCTGGTTCTTTCCAAGCTCTGGATGGCCGCCGGGGAGAAAGATGCCGCCGTTGACTCGATGGCGGCGTGGGTCAGGGGCGATCCAATCGACGGTCCCAGGGGCGGCGTGGCGGGCGTAGCCAAGCCGGATGTGGAGAGACTGGTCGAGGGTGCTTCGATCTTCCTGGCTGAAAGGAAATTCAGTCTCTGTCTGAAGCTGCTTGACACATTCAACGGCCTGGCCCCCGCCGGCTCCTCCAATGCGGATGAAATCGCGTTTCTGCGGGTCTCTTCCCTTGTCGGCAGGAAGGATTGGGATGGGGCCATTCGAGCCGCGAACGAGTCCGTGAATCGAGCCGGTCGAAGGGAATCCCTTGCCGTCAGGCTCTCCCAGGTCTTCTTCGATGCCCGCAGACTCAGGGAATCCGCGGATATTCTTGCGGCGGGAAGGCCGAACGGCATCGCCGCGGACGAGCAGGCACGTTCCAGAAACCATCTGATGGCGGCAAGGTTGATAAAGGCCGGGGTCATGAAAGGCGATATCCCCGGTGAGATTCGGGCGGCCCTCGAGTCAGCGGGGGACGATCACGACGTGGTGGCGGCGATTGCCCGGTTTGTGAAGGATCTTGGACTGCCGCCCGAGATAGAAATCCTGGCTTACCGGAAGCTGGCGGCGCGCGAGCCCGGGAACCCGGCGCCACTTGCGCGGCTGGTGGATCTTTATCTGGATAACGGGCAGGAAGACGATGCCGTTGACGCGCTTGGAACGATGTTCCTTGTCGGGGGAAAGTCAAGTGCCGCGGTTGTGCAGGCAATTGACCGGTTCCTTGCGGCAAGGTTTTTCGGCGGTGCCTTCCTGGTCGCCGCGCAGGCCGGCGTGGCCGACCTTCCACCTGGCGTTGCCAGGCGGCTCTCCGACGCATGCCTGCGAATCGGCGAGCGAGAATGCGTAAGGAAGTACCTGCCCGTATTTCTGGCGGGGCCTGTCGTCGATGACTACAACTACCTGGAGTTGTCCGAGGGACTCATTTCCGGGGGATTCCTTGACCTTGCCGCAGATGCCCTGGACGTTGCGGCGAAGGCCGTCGGTGCGGATGCGCTTTGGCGCGTAAGCGTGCTGAAGGGGCGGATCGCGCTGGTTTCGAGAAAATTGCCGGATGCCGCCAGATTCTTTGAGGAGGCCGTCAGGGATCAATCCGACAACGGTTCCATCGCGGTCGCCGTTTCATCGGAGTACTCAAAGGCCGGTCGAATCGCCGATGCCGCGGCATGGCTCAAAAGATCGTTCACGGAAACATCCGGTTTCATGAGGCCACAGGCCTATCCGATTCTGGTTAACACGCTGCGGAGGCTTGGGCTTTCGTCGGAGATAAACCTGGATCCGCTTTTCAAGTTCGCGGCGGTCGGAAGCAGCCCGGAGAGCCTGGTGTACTCGGACGACGACGGTCGGGCGCATCGCTTGTGGGACAGCAGGCGTGTCTTCGAAGTCGTTGATGCGCTGGTCGGCGCCGGTCGCCTGGATCTTGCGCTTCAATTTGCCGTCAGGATGCTCGGCCGCAGGCCGGAGGGCGCGCTGAAGCTGATCGAACTTGCCGGGCTTGCCGGCGACACGAAGGGCGCCCTGGACACGGCACGCAAGATCTGCAGAAGGAACCCTTCGGACAAGTCCCCGTCGTGTGGCGACGCGTGCATGGCGCTTGCGGATATCGGTCTGCACAACCAGGGATGGGATCTGTTTCTTGAGGCTTTGAAAAAGCATCCCGAGCGAATTTCGGGCCGTGACGCCGCAGCTCTTGTAAGCATGGCGGTAAGGAAGGGGGATGGAGATGTGGCCTTGCAGGCCGCGCGGCTTCTTTCACCCGAGATATACAAGAATGCGGCCCGCATCGAGGACGTGTGGCCGGTTCTTCCCGAATTGCTCGGCCGCGACAGGTGGACGTCGCTGCTGGCCGACCTGGCAGCCCGCGAAGATATGGCCATCGACGGAAGAATCCTGGTCGAGGCAGGAATCAACTTGATAATTGCCGGCCGGCGCGAAGATGGCCTGGCCCTGGTTCAGAAGTATTCGGCCGAAGGGCCGCGCATGCTTGGCGTCGCCTTCATGCATCTTGTGACAGCCGGCCTTTTCAGGGATGCGGTGGGCCTGCTCGATGGTGCCAGGGATGAACTTGTCGCCGGCATGACCCAGCAGGATTTGTTCGTTATTCTGAGTTCGTTTGCATCCCGGGGCGATCTGGCCGGGGCCGGTGCCTTTGCCTCGCGCTATGTCCGCGCCTCGGGCGGATCACTCGATGCCGGCAGGGCCGCCGCCTTCGCTTCCCTGGCTTACACCGACGCAACTTCCGTAATCGCCGACATCGAAAAGGTCGGCATCGACGGGCTGGCGCTGCGTGAACGCATACAGTACGCGGCGATGCTCTGGGCAATCGGGGAAAGGGATCGGGCCGTCGGCGAATTCAGGAAGGTTCTGGAATCGGATGGCGAGCCCGAGGAGATTTCGGCATATCGCAGATTCGTTTTCGGGTTTCTTGAGTCGGAAGCCGCGGTCGATGTGATTTCCGGGCTTTTCCAGGACAGGCCCAGGGCGCTTCGCGTCGGACAGCGCACCGAACTGGAGGAAATGCTGCAGGCGTCCTCGGATATCGCACTGCCGGGCGACGCGGCGCTTAAGCGCGCCAGGGCGGCCTTCTTCAGGGTCGTTCGGGGGGTGCGCACCATAAGCTTCAAGGACAAGGGCAAGGAACGGGCGGATCTTGTCAACTATATTCGGCAGGAGGCAAGGCGCGGCACCGCATCCGTGCTTGCGCGCGAGGCGCTTGAACGCCGCGGGGCATCTTTCGCGCAGACCGCCTTGCTGGCCGCATGCCTGGCCGGTGAAGACAAGATGCTTGACCAGGCGATTGACAGGCTGGTGCCGACCTCGATCGGGGCCACCGACATGCCCGGCGGCGAGACCGCGGCGGCCGTTGACGTGCTTACCGTCGCCGATCTTCTTTTCCAGTGTGGCCGCTGGCGTTCTGCTGTCGAGGCCGCGGTCGGCTATCTCCAGATGTTCGACCTGGACGTCAACGACATGAACCGGGCCGTTCACATCGCTGTGAAGGGCGCATTGCTGGCAAGGATTCCGAACCGCGTAACCCCCGACTTCATCGCGAAAATCACCGATGACCAACTGATGCGTTTTTCGCTGGAATCCGCCGTGGCTCGTGCCGCCGGGGATCCGGAGTCCGACGTCAGGGCCGCTTCCGTCGGTCTGTCCTTGATGAAGGAACAGTCCTCGCTTTTCCTGGATTCCACGCTTGCGTCAATCAGGGCGGGGCAGGTTGACGGGCTCGATGCGCGAGTCTGGAGCATCACCGAATCGCTTCCGTTCCCCGGTCGTCACGTTCCGGTCGTTGTCGCAACCTTGCTGGACTTCTTCCAACCCCGCCTGGCCAGGGATTTCGTCCTTCGGGCCGGGGACAGGTACGGATGGACCATCGACAGGCTGTCCGAGCTTTTCAAGGCACGCGTCGAGACCGGCGACGAGGCCGGGGCAATCGAAACGGCCGGGCGGATCCTGGCCATGCATGCCGATCAAACCAGGTCGGCCACGGTCCTTCTGGCATACGCTGCCGCGTCCCTTCGATACCGGGTCGCCTTCCACCTTGCCGACGGGCTCCTTGCCTTGAACGGGGGAAAGGTCGCGGGCGGGCTTCCTCCCGACGTATTTGATCAGGTTGCCTCGTCAGTCCAGTCGTTTTACAGGATTGATCCGGCATGCGATCGCGGGGCCAGGCTGCTGGACTTCGCGCTTCTCAACGCGAGGGATCGCGAGGGCGCCTGCGGGCAGCTTGTCGGGCGGGCCTTCGGTGCCGGGCCGGGCGATTCCGGGTTTATCCAGGCAGTTCAGGCAACTTTCCTGGATGGACGTTGCTCGGCCGCATTTCTGAAGGATCAGTTGGCCGACCTGCTCGATGCCAGGGCTTCCGGGCCGAAGTCCGTCAGGTTCCGGAATTCTTATCCCGACGAAGGATGGATGAAACTGATGAACCAGGCCGTTCGGGCCGCCATGATTGAAGGCAGGATCCGGGACGCGCTTGACTGGTGTGAACTCGGGTTCGGGCGGCTTGGATCCGTCAGCGACCGGGTAACGCTTGTACAGGCTGTGATTGAATACATCGGGGATCAGACGTCGGTCTGGAGCCAGGATCGCGCTATTGCCGCGGATTTCGCGCTTCGGGCGATCGATGTCCCCGGCACGGATCCGACACGGTTCATTCTCCTGTACTCGCAGATTCTTGGAATGGCGGACACCGAAGGGAATGGGGCGGCCGTCTTTGGCGTGATGGAAAACGAAATCGGGATTTCGCCGTCGTCGCCCACCAACCGTAATAACCTTGCATACACGCTTTCGATTTTCGGCCATGGGAAGGCGAGGGCACTCGACCAGATTCGAGTGGCATCGGAGTTGGGCGGGATGGATCGCGGGGCATACCTTGAGACCGAGGCGTGGGCCCTGTTCAAGTACGGCCAGATCCATAAGGCCCTTCAGATTCAGTTGCAGGCCAGGCGTTTCTGGAGTCGAAGCGATTCCGGCCTGGGCCTTGCCGAATGCTTCAATCATCTGGGGACAATTCAGCTTGCACTAGGGCTGCGCGCCGACGCGACCGAGAGTTTCAGGCTGGCCGTGGCCAACGGTGAAAACTGGGGCTGGCATTCCATTCTTTCCATGAGAAGGCTTGACGAACTTGGATTCTTCGAGGTGGTTAACAGATGATTATCAAAGTGGTAACGGGCGTGATCCTTTCGGCGGCCATTATTGCCGCCATTGTTCTTGCGCCATCTCCGGTTCTGGCCGGAATCATCGCCGTGATATTCGGGATGGCCGCGTGGGAATTTGCCGCGCTCGCGAAGGGAAGACGCATTGACAGTGCGATGGCCTTGATTGGAAGCGTCTCGGTAATCGTCGTTTCAGCGCTGCTTGGCGATTCGGAATGGCTTTTCCCCGTCGTCCAGACGGTTTTCGTTGCCGGGATGCTTGGATTGATTGTCGTGCTTCTGACACCGCACCCCATCGAGAATGCCGGACACCGGGCCGCCATGGTCGTGACGGCGATTGTTTACGTCGGAGTCGCCGGAGCCATCTGCGTCCGGATGATCAAGGTCCCGGACGAGGTCGCGATGGTCGGGCGCTGGGCCGTCCTGACTGCCGGTGTCATTACATGGCTGAACGACACGATGGCCTACTTCGGGGGCAAGCTGTTCGGTCGCAGCAAGATGTACCCGGCGATCAGCCCGAACAAGACCTGGGCCGGATCGATTTCCGGGATGATCGGAAGCATCGGCGGCGTTTTCGCGATTCGCGCCATCTTCGGGATTGATTATCCGTGGCTTCCTCTCCTTGGCCTTGGGATTGTCGGCGGAGTGCTCGGTCAGCTTGGCGATCTTGCGGAATCGATGTTCAAGCGATCGGCCGGCGTCAAGGATTCCGGGAACCTGCTTCCCGGCCATGGCGGCATGCTTGATCGGATCGACGCCTTCCTCTTTGTTGCACCGATAACCTGGCTGTGGCTGTTCGTGTGGTTCCCGGTTGGCCTGTAAGGCTGGTGCTCGGGATTCAGCGTTCCGGACTCAGGACGAGCGCATCAGGGCACGATGTTCCAGTCGAAAGCATCCCCGGCCGCCAGATTTATCATCACGGTCATGCTGACGGGTCGTTTCGTGGACTCGGCCGCCAGGCGGAGGGTGCCGGGCTGAACGTCGGAAACGGTGACCCTCTCGTTTGGCTTCAGTTTGCCAATCAATCTGTCGTTAATCCTGATTTCAACCTCATCCGTGAACGTGTTGGTCGCGACGACCGTGACCATCGGGCCGGCAAACGGCAATTTCGTGGTGGTGCCGGCCGGGAACACCATGGTGCGCGAAATCCCGTTCATGCTGACGGCGCCGGTCACTTCGATTCGATGCTCGCCCTGGGTAATCGGAAACGAGGAAGCGGTTGCCGGATCGGCCTGTCCCAGCAGGCGTCCATCGGAATAGACGTTCACCCTTTCCCTGGATGAATTCATCACCGAAAGCGTCGCCACCGGCATCGCGACCTTCCAACGGGCACGCGCGCCGTCGCGTACCGCAACGGTGGCGGTCACGAGCGAACGCGATGTCTTGCCAACGACCGCTACAACGTGATCGCCGGGCAGAAGATCGACGGCAACCCTTTTTGAGCCGGGGTCGATGACACCGGCAAGCGTTCCGTCAACGTACATCTCCAGCTTTTCCCTTGAAGGGTTTTCCACCTCGACCGCGCCGGTACCCGCCTTCAATGGCGTTCCGCTGGTCTCGGAAATCAGCCAGAGGTTGGTCTGGGGCGTTATCTCAAGCCACGTTGACGCGACGACGTTGTCGCGATCGCCGACCGCCTTCAGGTTGTTGTTGCCGGGAACCAGGCCGGTGAATAACGCCCCACCGCGGGCCGGGCATGTACCAAGCAGTACACCGTCCGCAAAAATCGAAACGGGGAAGGCAATGTCCGACACGACGTTCAGCGTCCCGGCGGGCTGATTGATGACGATATCGGTGACCTGGCCGCGAACGACATCGACATCGAAGTCGCCAAGAATCCTGCGGCCAATGTCCAGAGCCGAAAAGCGAATCTTTCCCGTCGGAATGTCCTGAAACAGGGCGGTCTTTTCGTTCTCTACCTGTCTGACCGGTATTTCGGGGGCGGAAACGAACGCGGCGCGACCGCTTCGATTCGTGAAGCGCACCGCGCCGGATGAATCCATTATGGTAAACGTCGGCACGACATCGACACGAACCGGAATTTCGGCCTTGCGAACCAGCCCGCTTTCGCTGCCGGTAGCCTGGATCAAAGCGGTTCCCGGCGAGATTCCGTCAAGCCGCACGCGAACGCCGGCCGGGATATCCGTCCCGGGGGAATCATTGACCACGACAGAAACAGTCTCCATCGTCGAGTTGACGACATCGATTCGGCATCCCCGAGCAGGCCCGTCACCGCCACCTGATGCCGCGGAAAGCGGGGTGACCCGCCATCCCTCGCCCTGGGCGACCTTCAATTCAAACGTCCTGCTGGCCGACGCGCGGGTCTCGACGCCCGTGACGGTCAGAACGCGCTTTCCGGAAATCAGGCGATCGATAACATGTTCGGTGCCGGCCGAAACAACGGCGGTTCGAAATCCATCGACAAACACCTCGAGATCCTCGCCGGACTGGTTGGTAATCGTGACGACCCCGCCTGGAGAAACGACTTCACGTTTAGATGCCGCGCATCCTGCACCAGCCACGCAAATCAATAAAATCAGTAGTTTTAACTTCAGCTTCATAAGTGCAATTCCTTCGGTAACGTCCCGACCGACCCCGGGGCCAACGCAATAACCGCCCGGACAAACCACGGCAAGGTTTCGTTGCCCGAATAATACACTTTAACAAAGGGTTTTTGGGCTAAAATCGCGCCATGGAAGGTCGCGCCCACAAGACGCTGGTGGTTGAGACAGGCATCCTGTGTAACAACAGGTGCGTTTTCTGCTATCAGCACGGTTATCGCCGCATCGCGGGCGCGGACATGCTTGTGCCCCGCGAAACCATCCAGGAAAGGATGGAATGGGGAATCGCGAACGGTTTTGACGAACTCTCTCTGACCGGTGGCGAGCCGACCATTCGAAAGGACTTCATCGATATCCTGGCGGCGGCGCGCCGGATGGGCTACCAGCGCGTCGCCGTCACCACGAACGGAAGCCGGCTGGCGGACGTCGATTTTTTCCGCCAGGCCGTTTCGGCTGGTCTTGACGGAATGGGCGTTTCGATTCATGGCGGCACCAGTCCCGTTCACGAGGCCGTCACCGGACGCGCGGGATCTTTTCCGGCTGCAATCAAGGCAATCAGGAACGGGGTAAGGGCCGCCATGGCGCTTGGGGAGAAGCGCTTCAGGCTTAACACCTTCACGGTTCTGCATTCCGGGATTGTCGATGATCTCGCGTCGTTCACGTCGATGCTGGCGGCGATTGGCGTCCGGCTGATGATCCTTCAGCCGCCGATTGCCGGGAAGTCTAACGTGACGCCGGTGGAATGGGTGGGCCTGGACAGGACGCTCGACGCGGTTCGGGGGGCCGCGATCGCCGCTGCTTCGGGCGGGTATCGATTAAAGCCTTTCAACATTCCGCCGTGCCTTCTTGCCGACGTGGCCGACGGGCTGGATCTGACGATGTACGGAAGACTTCAGTACCGGGAAAGCGACCGCGAGGATCCGTCCGGGCACATCATGGGGCAGGAGGTCGGCTTCGTGCGCTTCCCGGCTTGCGCCCGGTGCCGGAAGGCGGCGTTCTGCTCCGGGATCAGTGTGGCTTTGCTTCCGGATTCCGACCTTCTTCAGGCGTTTCGAACAATTGACGTGCAGGACGATTCGCCAATCTGGCTGGCCGGAACCGAATTGCTTTCGACCGATGGCATCCGACAAATTCTATGTCGGCTTTCAACGCGACACGTGATTCTTTGCACCGGAGGGACGCACAGGGCAGGCACCGGGCTTTTCCACGCGCTTCAGAGCGGTGAAGCCGGGGGCCTGCATCGGCTTGGCCTGATCTATCAGGCAAGGGATCCTGGTTCATCGGATCGGATTATCTGTGATGCCGGAAACGGCGACTGGCTGCTTGAGACCGTCCGGTCCGCGGAAGCCTGCGGTTACCGGGGTGGAATCACAATCAGCGGTTCAGCCGAACCGGGCTTTGCGACATTCCTCATGAAGGCCCGCGCGATTCTAAAGGGGGGCGGCCCAGGCGACGACGTGCATGTATTTGTTGCCGGCCCCGGAAGCGCGCCGGGCGGCTCCTGGCAAGCGCTTGAACAGATTGCCGAAATTGTGGGCAGTTGGGATGCCGCAGACAGGTTCGTGCTGTTAACCGGGGGGCACGGCACCGACTGGAAACCGGCCTTCCTGTCAGTCGATGGACGAAACCGGACGCCAATGTTTCAGAAGATCGAAAGCATCGACGTGCCTTCGACGGCCTTTGACGGGCGAATCCTTTCACTTCTCAACTGGTCGGTGCCGGCCGGAACCGACCGCTCCCGCGAAGTGCCGGCGGACTTTCTTGTTGAATCCCTTGATGTCAGGCCGTTCTGAAGACTACAGGCATTCCTGGTGCCGCCGGCGGATTTCGGCGACCTGGGCGATTTCCGAATCGACACGCGCCTGATCCCAGCCGAGCTCGGCCGCCATGACGTTCGCCGCAGCCCTGGTGGCGGATTCATCGTCGTCGCGACCAAGGAAGAAGACCGGGGTACGTCGAAGAAGCACGTCGGCAAGCGTGACGGCCATTTCGCAGCGGATGGCCTGGACGACTTCCGCGAGAATGAACGGGTGACCGGCAAGGATTGGTGCGGCAAGTCCCGGATTTTTCACAACAAGCGCAGCCACGTCGCGGGCACGCACGCCGTGATTGACAACAAGGTTGTCGGCGATGGCCGCACTGACTCCGGTCGTCGTCACAATCTCATCCGAAAGGCGGCGCCGGGCGGCCGCGTCGGCAAGGCCGGCGGAGCAGGGCAGGGGGACGCGGCCCGCCGTCGATCGGCGCAACGGCTTGTTGAAGAAGGGCGCCGCCGCCTTCAGTGCCTGGTCGGCCATGATCCGATAGGTCGTCAGCTTGCCGCCCGCAATCGTCACCACGCCGCGATCGTCAACGACGATGCTGTGTTCCCTGGACACGGCGGATTCGGAACCTTCCGACGCGATCAGCGGGCGCAGCCCCGACCAGGTTCCGACGATGTCGTCGAGGCCGGCGGTAATCCCCGGGAAGTTATGATGAGCCGCTTCCAGCAGATACAGAGCGTCGTCCCTTGAGCAGAACACATTGCAAAGGTCGCCCTGGTAGTCGGTGTCGGTTGTTCCGAGCACCGTCATCCCGTTCCACGGAATAACGAACATCGCCCGTTTGTCCCTTGGCGCCAGCATCGTCACCGCCGAATCGATCGGGAATTTGTCGTACGGAAGAACGATATGGCTTCCCCTGGTCGGGCGGATATCCAGCCGGGCAGCCGGGGCGATGCCAAGTGCGGCCGCGGTCTCCGATGACCATATCCCGGTCGCGACAATCACCGACCGGGCATGAACGAACATCCGCCTGTCGTTGATGGTGTCGCGAACCGTGACGCCGCGCACCCGGCCGTTCTCGAACTCCGTTTCAAGCGCCTCGACCCGGCTTACGGGAACGGCGCCGTGGCGATGCGCGTCAATCACGAGTTCAAGGGTCAGTCGCGTGTCGTCGCTGATCGAATCGTAATAGACGAATCCGCCACGCAGGCCATCCCGGCGAAGCGCCGGCGCGCGCTTGAGCAGTTCGGAAACGGTCAGGGCCCGGTGAGCCCGGAAGTTGTTCAATTCGGCAAGCACGTCGTACATGACCATGGCCGCCCGCATCGCGCCGTAGCCAGGCTTCGACGTCTGCCAGATCGGCACGAGGAAGGGAAGGGGGCGCACCAGGTTTGGCGCGATCTTCTTCGTCAGAAGGTTGCGTTCGGTCGTGCTTTCATGAACAAGCCCGAATTCGCGGTTCTTCAGGTAGCGAAGCCCGCCGTGAACCAGCTTGCTGCTGCGCGAGGACGTTCCGATCGAAAAATCGTCCCTTTCGACAAGTGCGGTGTCGAGCCCTCGCATTGCCGAGTCCCTTGCAATGCCGGCACCGGTGATTCCACCACCGATAACAAGAACGTCCCAGACCTTGCCGGACAGGTGCGCGAGCATGTCGTCGCGAGCGTTGATATTGAACATAGTCATTCGAAATCCCCTGATTAAGCCCGTTTGAAGGGGCGATAGACCGAAAAGCTGTTTTTAATATAGAATGCCTCGCGAAGAGTAACAATGGCCGCGTGACGCGGACCGGATTTTGCCTTGTTCATCCAGGGGGCCTTTGATGAAAAGAAGACTTGAATTGAGTTCGGGTGCCGCCTTCGGGCTTGCCCTGACATTGTTGATAACCCTTGCGGGGTGTGGTGACAACGTCGTTGCCAGGCAGAAGGCCGCGGCCGAGGCACAAAAGAGTCAGGCCCCCGGGGAAGTGACTGCAAAGGTCACCGCCGGCCCGGCCAACGCGCCGGAAACCGCCGGGAACATCCAGGCGCAGCCTTCAGCGGAAGAGCCGGCGACAGAGCCCGAGAAGCCGAAGTCACGCTTCCATCCGGCGGCGAAGGATGCCGACTACCGTTACCTGGACAAAGTCTGGGAAACCGACGAGGAACGCGAAGTCATCGAATACCTGACAAGGGCCGCAACCGCTGAAAAGGGCTACCGAATTGTAAAGAAGAATCCGCAAAAGTGGCTTCCGTTGCTTCGAAAGTCGATAAAGGCGGATCACCGGGAGGTCAGGATCCAGACCGCCGTCATCCTGGGTCTGTTGAAAGACAAGTCGCACGAAACGTTCCTTTCGCTGAAGGATTGCCTGCTGCTTGATTCCGACCCGGATGTGCGGGCAATCGCGGCAAAGGCCTTCGTCGTGCTGAAGAACAAGGAGGCCGTTCAGGTTCTGATTCGTTCAATGAACGAAGATCCTTACGAGGCTGCACGCGCGAACGCAGCCTGGGCGCTCGGCTCGATTGGTGACCACGATGCGGTCGAGCATCTTCGCAAGGCAACAAGGGACGACGATACATTTGTCAGGCTGCGTTCGGTCAGCGCTCTGCTGAAAATCAAGTCGAAATCGGCGATTCCCGAACTGATCGATCGGCTGGAAGACAAAAGTCCGATGGTACGGGAAAGGGCTCACGAGGCGCTTCGGACGATCACCGGCACGGACAAGGGAAAGGATCGGGAACCATGGGCCAGGGCGTTCAGTCGGCCGGTGGAGTGAGGGGCGCGAGCCAACCTCCCATGATACGCGAGTTGACATAATATGTCTTATCAGACGTTGCTTATCTGGTGAACAATGACAAGGGGAACCGCTTCAAGTCATCCTCGATATGGCTTTGAGATCATGGACTTCGCAGTCATGGGCTGCATGGTTTTTTTCCTGGTTCTCTCAGCGGCCTTTTCGGGTCGGATACCCTCGGGAACCGAACCGGCAATTCGATTTGCAACCATTCTTGTCTGCTACATGGCGGCCGTCCGGATTCTCGATCGATCTCCGTCACCGTTCGGCTTGAGAATGTTCATCCGCGCAGTGTTTCTTTACGTCGCGTTTCCATTCGCCTTCATGGCCCTTGGGCACGTGATTGAGTTCATCAATCCGTTCCGGGCCGAGGCCGCCTTGATGGAAATTGACCGCCTGATGTTTTTCGGCGCCAATCCCAACGCTGTTCTTCAGGATTTTCTGAATCCTTTCGTCGTCGAGGGCCTCCAGATCGTCTATGCGCTTTACTATCCGCTTTTCATGCTGGGCTTCATTTTCCTGTTTCGGCGGCGCTATTCCGAATTCATGGCCTATCTGACTGGTATTGCCTGCCTTTTCTGGCTCCAGTTCATCGGTTATACGCTCGTTCCGGCGCGGTCGCCCTATATCATCGCGGATCTTCCGGAATACGCCGCCCGGATTGGCCTGCACACGCGGGTCGAGGGGCTCTGGCTTACCGACCTGATCAGGCACTCAATCCACTCGGTCGAGGGGCTGAAATTCGACTGTTTTCCAAGTGGCCACACTGCGGGCGCCATTTACGTGACGCTTTCGATGTTCGCCTTTTCCAGGCGCTGGGGCATTGCTGTCGCGCCCTGGTGCGCCGCGCTTGTTTTTTCGACAGTTTATCTGCAATATCACTACGTTATCGATCTTTTTGCTGGTGCCGCGCTTGGTGTTGGGGCTTTTTACCTTGGACGCGCGCTTACGCGCAGGTATCCTTTACACATTCCCGCTGATTTGGGGGGAGCCCGATGAACCGTCGTATTTTGCTTTGTGCAATTTCTGGCCTTGCTGGCGCCATGTTCTTCATCAACGGTTGCGACGGCTGCGGTTGCGGCTCCAAGCCGGATCCGGCATCGGCGCCCGCGGTGTCCACCGGTTCGGTCGGTGATACGGCGGCGCAGCCGGCGCGGACTCCGACCCGCAGGGACGTCGTGGTCCAGCTGGGCAACATGATTCCGTCCGACGCGACGTGGGTTGCCGTCTTCGAGGTCGAGCGGGTGCGCGAAACCCTTCACAAGGTCGCCCGCAACGCCCCCAAGCTGGTTCGTTCCCGCGACCACCACGACATCCGGAAGCGTTTAATTGACCTGTATGGAATCGACCTGGACAAGACCTCGGGCCCGTGCCTGCTTGCCGGGCTGGGCGACAGCGGCCGTTTCCTGGTCTGCGCCGCCGGTTCGGACATATCTTCACCTGCCGAATCCGCGATCTGGTCGGTTGGACCGTATTCCGGACCTATTGTGTTCCGCCGAAGCGCCCTTATTTCAACGGGCGCCGTCGAGGGACGCCTGGTCTCGGGCGACCAGAACTCGGTAATCCAGGCACTGACTCTGTTTCGCGCCTCTCAACCCAGCCTTGGGATGCTCTTTTCCAGGGATCGCAACGTCTTTGCCGACCTGATTGCCGACGACGGATGGCGGGACTTCGCCCTCTTCTTCCCCGGCATGGATCCGGGTTGGTGCGACAAGGCAATCTGCCGTGGAACGGCTGTTTTCGGGGGCCGTGACGGCCTTCTGGTATCCTCGATTGCCAGCGATCCCGACACCGCGCAGACACTGCGGGCCGCCGTTGAAAAGGGCTGGCGTGACAAGGTTCTGACGTCTTGGCGCAAGGCCGGCGCGCGACCGGATGTGCCCCCGGAATTCTTTTCGGATGCCGAGGCGGCGATAAACGAAAACAGTGTTGCCGTAAGGTCTGATAGGGTGCTTTTCAAGGCCTCGGGCGACGTTTATGATCTGTTAAGCGTGATTTTCATTGAAGACCTGGAGTGGATTCTGGGCATATAATGGTGCTTCAACCTGTTGGGGGCCTGATATGACTATTGAACGAACCCTGGCCATCATTAAGCCCGACGCCTTTGAAAACCATCATGTCGGCGAAATCATCCAGTGCATCGAAAAGAGCGGTCTTACGCTTGCCGGCATGAAGATGCTGCGGCTGACGGCATCCCAGGTTGAACGCTTTTATTACGTTCACAACGACAAGTACTTCTTTCCGCTGCTTTGCGAAATGATGCTATCCGGCCCCGTGGTCGTCATGCTGATCGAGGGCGAAAGCGCAATCAGCAGGTGGCGTCAGATGATCGGGCCGACAGATCCAGCCGAATGCGGGCCCGAGACGATTCGTGGCGCCTTTGGCGAAAGCATCCGTCACAACGCGGTTCACGGATCGGACTGCCCGGACTCGGCCGCATTTGAGACCGCCTTTTTCTTTTCGGAATCCGAACTGGTGTAATCTGGCGGATTTTCAGGCGGCTGGCGGCTTCCAGGCGGCGATGGCATCGGCGGCGGCCCTGATTCTCTGGCCGACAGCGGCCTTTCCGAGCACGACGAAGACATCGAACAGCGGCGGGGTCGCCTTGCGGCCGGTGATGCACAGGCGCAGCATCATGAACAGCGTCTTGACCTGGTACTCCTTCTGCTCGCAAAAGGTTCTCAGTCCTTCTTCAAGCCACCGGGCATCGAACTCGCGGATTCCGTCCAGGAACTCGACGGTCTCCTTGAGCATCTTGGCGATCTGAGCGGTCGTCATGCCCTTCCCTGCCTTCCAGATATCAATCAGGGGCACATCGATTTGGGGCGCATTGAAGTACGAAACATGTTCCGGATAATCGCCAAGTGTCCGGATTCGTTCCTTGATGAGCGGAATCAAAGGCTTCATCGCCTCGGGCGTGAACATCAGCCCCACGATCCTGCGCGCAAGTTCGTCGTCATCCATCTCGCGGATGTGAACGCCGTTCAACCAGATCAGCTTCTCCAGGTCGAACACCGGCCCGCCCAGGCTGATCCGATCAAAACTGAATTCGTTGACGAACTCGGTCAGGGTGAACTTTTCGCGCTCGTCCGGCATCGAATGCCCGAGCATTGCAAGGAAGTTCAGCATCGCTTCGGGCAGGATCCCGATCTGCTTGAAATAAAGCAGGGAAACAGGGTTCTTGCGCTTGGAAATCTTGGACTTGTCGTGATTCCGCAGCAGCGGCAGATGCACGAAGGTCGGCGGCTCCCAGCCAAAGGCCTCGTAAAGCATCAGGTGCTTCGGCGTGCTTGAAATCCACTCCTCGGCGCGTATGACGTGGGTAATCCCCATCAGGTGGTCGTCAACCACGTTCGCCAGGTGGTACGTTGGAAAGCCGTCGGACTTCAGCAGAATCTGGTCGTCAACCTGGCTGTTCTCGATCTCGACATCCCCCCGAAGCCTGTCGTGAACGACGGTCTTTCCTTCTGGAACCTTCAGCCTGATGACACAGGTCTCGCCCGCGTCCATCCGACGGATTGCCTCGTCCTTCGGAATGTGGCGACAAGTGCCGTCATAGCCGGTGTTCTGCTTCAGGTCGCGCTGGCGAAGCCTGATCGCGTTCAGTTCTTCCGGCGTGCAGAAACAGGGGTACGCGAAACCAAGATCAATCAAGTCGCGAACGTGTTTCCGGTAGATTTCGGTCCGCTCGGACTGCCGGTATGGCCCCAAGGGTCCGCCAACGTCGGGGCCTTCGTCCCACGACAGGCCGACCCAGCGCAGCGCGTCGAAAATCGCCTGTTCGCTGGCCCGTGTCGATCTCTCCTGATCGGTGTCTTCGATGCGCAGGATGAACTGTCCGCCGTTCTGGCGGGCAAATGCGTAATTGATCAGGCCGACGTAAGCGGTTCCCACATGGGGGTCGCCGGTCGGGCTGGGTGCGATTCGTACACGGACTGGTTTGTCGGACATTGAACCTCCTGAAACACAAAAACGGCCGAATATGATTCGCCCGCTCCCCGATCTGTAAGGGCGAATGAAAATTCGCCCGCTCCAATCAAATTCGCCCGCTAAACCTTCTCGGCGACAAGGTCGCGAATCATCGCCGCGCGGTTTATCGACCGCAGTCTTTCGACCCTTATCACGTCGCCGACCTGGGAAACCGCCCGATCCAGATCATCGTTGACGACGATGTACCGGTATTCCCCGGCGGTCGCAATCTCAATCCTTGCGTTCTGCAGGCGCATCTCGATGGTTTCGGCATCGTCCGTGCCGCGATCGGTCAGGCGCCGCTTCACCTCGGCCATCGACGGTGGCAATACGAAGATGCTTGCCGCATCCGGGAAACGGCGCATAAGGGCCCGCCCGCCCTGGTAATCGACCTCGAACACGACATCGATGCCCTGGCTTGAAAGCCGCTCGACCTCGGCCAGCGAAGTACCATAAAAATTCGAATGGACCACGGCCCATTCCGCGAACCTGTCGTTCGCCACCATGGACTGAAACTCATCCCTGCCGACGAAGTAGTAATCGACGCCGTCCTTCTCCCCTGCCCTTGGCTGGCGGGTCGTATGCGAAATGGCGAAGCGACAGTTTGGATCGTTCCCAAGAATCTGCCGGATGATGGTTGACTTGCCGGCGCCCGACGGCGCGCTGATGATTACCAGGATACCTTTCATTGGCGGCCCCCGCTGGCTGAATGTCCGGCCTGCCCGACCCTGCGGGATTCCCGGCTGGACGTCGCTTGCCGAAACGCGTGCAACCCGTTCCGGCGCGCGACGATGCTAGCTTGAACACCGCCCGAATTCAAGATTGACGCAATCGGCGCGCATGCTGAAAAATCCGGACGCGGCAACCACAACATGATCCAGCACGTCGACGCCAAGCAGCCTTCCGGCATCGATAATGGTCCGGGTGAACCGGATGTCCTCGTCGCTGGGCTCGGGGTTTCCGGACGGGTGGTTGTGCACCAGCACGCACCGCCCGACCGATTCACGGATAAGCAGCGAGAATATCTGGCGTGGATGTATGTTGATACCGGCCTCCCAGCCGCGCGCAATTTCCCACGAACCGGCGACCCTGTTCCTGGTGTCGAGCCCGACAACCATCAACACTTCCTCCCGACAGAAAGCGAGCCGCCCTGCCCACGAGGCGACCTCCGCCGGAGTGGAAACCCGGTTCGTTCCGTCTGAAATCTCGGCCGCCAGAAGGCGCCTTGCAAGCTCGCGAGCGTCCGCAAGGCGCCGCTGCTCGGCAGGTGTCAGCCTGTGCCCGACCGGACGGCCTGAGGCGTCAACGGCGGCCACGACAAGCCTTGCCGAGCCGTACCCCCGCAGCAGTTCATCGGCCCTCCTGATTGCTTCCCTGCCACACCGTCCGTCCGAAATCACGCTTGCGATAAGCCTGCTGTCGGACCAACTTGAACTTGATTCATTCACGTCATTCATTGCCGCACCGTCCGATTGAGTCGGATGCTGACGTTACAGGAACCGTGCCGTTCACTTTCGCAGGCCGTCAGTCTCGAAACAAACCGCGTAAATTCAAATTCTTATCCGAATCCAGGTGATGGCTGCCAGGCGAGACTGACTTCAATAAATGTTGGACATGGAGCGTGGTTACGCGCGGACTTTGACCCCAGGTTCCGTCGGATCGCGAGACCGACCGGGGAAACGAGGCGCCGCAGAACCGGCCGAAGTGCCCGACAGTACCCGGCCGTCAGTCCACAACACGACCAGGCAACGCGAAAACGACAACAATTGAATTGGTCGGGGCGACTGGATTCGAACCAGCGACTCCTTGACCCCCAGTCAAGTGCGCTAAACCAGGCTGCGCTACGCCCCGTAAAAAGCAGGTGGATGATACCAGCGTTGATTCGACGCGGCAAGTCGGAAGTTCGTTGGGGTCACACCCTCACTTTTCATTGGCTGGAAGCCCTCGTCGTCCCGGCTGCCCGTCTGTTGTCAACCAGGCTGTGGGCTGGTACAATCCGGCCTGCCATCAGCGCTTTTCAAGTCGATTGTATTTATGGGCATGAGGTTCTTCCGTATGAAAAACATCCGTTTCGCACTCTGTGCGTCGTTCCTGGTCGTGGCGTTTATTCTTCCGGCGATGGCATCGTCCGGCGAGTCGCCCCGCCCGGAGGCAGCCAGAACCGCAGGCCAGTCCGTCGCCAGTTGCATTCCGTCATGCGACGGGCGGACGTGCGGACCGGACGGGTGCGGAGGGGCCTGCGGTCAGTGCAGGCGTGGAGCGGCATGCGTTACCGGTCGCTGCGTCGATGGCGCCGTCGATGTGACTGTCGATTACACCGGTCTTGTTGGTGACATCTTTCCGACTTTCATCGCACACCTGCTGGGCTCCGGCCCGCTGAACGACGTTCCTCTTGTTTCCGTGAAGGCCCGCAACCTTTCCGACAGCGACCGGGTTCCCCTTTCGTGCCACGTTGATATCCCCGGATTCAGCGCCGCCGGCAAATCGACCATCAATCTTCTTCCGGGCGAGAGCCGGGTGATCCGTCTGACGCCCACGCTCGACTTCGCGGCGCTGTCGCGAATAACCACCAGCACCCCGTCCGCGGTCAACGTCAGCATCAAGACCGCGAACTCGATGATTTTCGAGGAAACCAGGCCGATCAAGCTTGCCAGCAAGAACAGCATGTTCTGGTCGTTCCCGAACGAGGCGCCGGACGAGTCCCAGCCAAAGATGAAGCGGAATCATCCCCTTGCGCCCTTCCTTGCCGCCTTCGTCGTGCCGCACGACAAGGATTTCCTGATTCGGAAGCTGTTGAAGTCCGCATCCGATTTCATGCCGGACAAGGCAATGGTTGGTTACCAGGACGTTCCACTTGAACCGACCGAAATCGAGGCGCTGCGTACAAGCGACTTCGCCGTTGAAACAATAAGGCCTGGCGCCAACAACGTTGTACAGATTCGATTGATGCAGATTCCCGGGGCGGGATACCCCGACGTCGCGTTCCAGGTGATGGACGACGCCAATCTGGCGGCATGGAAGGCCGGCCAGGAAGCGGCGGTCTATTTCGCCCAGGCCGACGCGGTTGCTGCCGGCCAGATGGAATTCAAGTCCGAGGCCGATATCGATTATCACCTTGTCTATTCCAGGGGGCCGCGTTTCACGGCCACTTCACGCGTGGCCCGGGTCAGGACTGCAACCCACACCGAAGTGGTAACCATGCAGGCATCCGCGATTTTCAAAGCGATGAAGGCCCTGGGCGTCAACTATGTCAACGCCCCTAACGACTTCTTTTCCACTTCCCAGTTCATCATGTATCCGTCGGAAACGCTTGCGCAGAAGACGGCGAACTGCGCCGAAGGGGCGCTGGTGTTCGCGGCCGCGTTCAAGGCACTTGGGCTGAGGGCCGTTCTTTACCTGGTTCCCGGGCACATGTTTGTCGGGGTCAGGACCTGGCACAACGAGGATCTGATTGTTCCGATCGAAACGACCATGGTTGCGTCGGGCGAACCGGATCAGGCCATCGAGGTTGCCATGGACACCGTCAAGAAGACTCCCCCCGATGACATCATGATAATCGACGTCGATCAGATGGCGGCAATTGGCGTGGTGCCGTGGCCGCTTTGACCCTGTCGTACTTTCAAATGGAGGCGGCCCGATGAAGTTCACAGATGGATTTGTCCCGTTTCTTGCGATGGTTGCGCTGTTGACCGCGTGTGGCGAGGAAGCCGGCGGACCAAAGGATCCCTTCGGGCCAATGTCGCCGACCACCGTTTCGACCCTGGCGGCGACCGACAGTCAGGGCCGCTCCATGTAGCTTACGGTTCGTCAGAACGAGACCGTTGTCGTGAACGGTCGTGAGTACACGGTTCTGGCGGTTGGACGCGATCCCACCGGCGTTTCCACGGACTTCAAGGCTTTCATCGACCTGAAGCCAGATTCCGTCACCTTCGCCGGCGGGGAAATAAACTGGGGCGAGAACGGCGGATTCCCGTTCGTATCAGGAACCACGGACACACCGGTTTTTGTGAACCTTGACCCGCCCCTTGACGTTGACCAGACGGTTCCGATCAAGGGAACCGCGTATCTTGGCGACCCATCGGATCCGGCGAACGGCACGCAGCTTGAAACTACAATGACATACCGCGCCATCGAGAAGGATACGCGTGTTGTCACCCAGGCGGGCGTTTTCAACGGGGTAACGCGGTTCACGGGATTGACTAACGTCGATGGCACGGTCATCAACGGCGAGGCGTGGTACCACCCGGACTTCGGCATGCTGAAGGGAACGATCGACTGGCCGCAGCCTTACGGCTCGACGCTGGATCTTACCGGCATGACGGATGTCGGCTCGAATGGACCTGGAGCCAACACGGTTCGGAAGATGGGTGTGATTGACTACTCGAATACCCACTGGGACATCAGCACGGGCGAAGTCGGGGACGGATGGACCGCCGACCGGACCAGGCACGCGAAGATGCTGCTGGAAATGCGTTTCGTTGACGATTCCGCGGCCATGGATCCGAACCTGGTGCCGCAGGTCGATGTCGAATTCGGGACGGTCTGGGGATACTTCTACCACCAGCTTGTAGCTTCACCGATTTCGTTCTTCCATCCCGAGGACAATGGCAAGGGATATACGTTCTGGGTGGCCTACGTCGATCAGGCCGGCAACAAGCATGATCCAGGCACCGAAATCTACCACATCGATGTTGACATGATGCCCGGGAACCCAGGCCCGATCCAGATCACGGGAAGAATCATCTATCAGAAGGCGCCCGGGGTCGAATGAGGGGAATCGGTTCCGCCGAAACGTACCGACATCAATCCTTGTCGCACCCGCATCCGCCGCCACAGCCGCAGTTGCAAGCCTTGCCGTCGCCCTTGTCGCCGTCCTTGCAGCCGCAACCAGCGCCGCAATCACAGCCGGGGCCCTTTGGCATCATCTCGTCGCGAAGCGAATCCAGCTTCAGCTTCTGATCCTTGGTCAGGATGCCGAACGCCTCGAGCTTGAACTCGGCCCTGGCCTTCATCTTCTGCGACTTAAGGTCGATGACCTTTGCAACCAGGCCCATCACCTTATCCCGGTCAACCGGGTGTCCCTTCATCGCGTCGTGCTTCTGGGCCTTGAGCGTCTTCAACTGATCGCGGATGGCATCCATCTTCTTTCCGGCAGCCTCGTCCGCCGCGTCCAGCTTCTTAATCTGCTCTGGCGTCAGCTTCAGTTCAGCACTCGCCTTCGGGCACTTCCAAAAGCGAAAATCCTTCTTGTGGCCATGATGATGGCCATGGGGCCCCATGCCGTCCTTCATCTCGGCGCCCTTACCCTTGCAACCGCCACACCCCTGGGCCGAAGCCGCCACGGGCGCGAACGCCAGGAACATCACCGCGACAAAACCTGCCGCAATTGCAATAACCTTCTTCATCATCACTCCTCCAGACAACAGCAGAGCACCGCCTGCGACCGTCGCGACGGTACCGTTAATAATATAAAGCGGATTCAATTTGTCCAGATTGATCTTCAAATCCTTTTGTAAATTTAGTGTAATTGGAATTGCCCATTTAACGCCGCACTGTATTGTAAAATCTAACGCAGTTGCGTCCGCTCATTGCGGCAGAGGGGTTGTCCATGCGAAATGAAGGTTTTTCGGAGAAACCGGCGCGCATCCTGATTATCGACGACGACCAGAAGCTTTGTTCGCTTGTCCGGGACTATCTTGCCCCGCATGGGTATGACGTGGCGGCGGCCTTCAGCGGGCCCGCCGGCCTCGATGCCGCGATGAAGGGTGACTTCAAGGCAATCATTCTTGACGTGATGCTGCCCGGAATGGACGGGTTCGAGGTTCTTCAGCAGCTTCGCCGCGAGGTCAATACCCCGGTTTTGATGCTCACGTCCCGCGGCGATGAGACCGATCGCATCGTCGGCCTCGAGATGGGCGCCGACGACTACGTGCCCAAAACCTTTTCAACCCGGGAACTCCTTGCCCGGCTGCGCGCTGTGATTCGCCGCGCGGGCACCGGTTCGGTCAATCGAGCCCTGTCCGATCAGATCGTCGAGGTTGGCCCGGTTCGCGTCGATCACCTTGCCAGGGTGGCCCGACTGAACAATGAACCGATTGATCTGACCCCGGTGGAATTCGAGCTTCTTTTCCAGCTCGCGCGCTCGCCCGGGCGCGTTCTTTCCCGGGATCAGCTTCTGGATCGCGTTTCGGGCCGCGACTACGACGTTTATGACAGATCCATCGACGTGCATGTTTCTTCACTTCGACGAAAATTGAACGACGACCCACGGTGTCCGAAGTTCATTAAAACTGTAAGATCCATCGGCTATATGTTCATTGATCCTGAGCAGGAGTAATGGATGGCCCGACGGATCAGTCTTTTCGCAAAAATTCTTTTCTGGTTTTTCGTCAATCTGCTGATCGGCGGTGGCATTGTCTGGTACGCGTTCGACCTGGACTTCCGGGTTGGCCCGGACTCGGTCCTGTACTCCAGAAGTCCGAACCGCATTCCAATCCTGGGGCTGAGCCTGATGAAGGATCTTTCGGACTTCCAGGTTGACCGGTGGTCGGAAGAGCTTGAAAGGTATTCAGGCATTTATGGTGTTGACGTCTCGATCTTCGATGTGGGCGGCGAATGGGTCGCGGGGCCCCGCGTTTCCCTTCCCGTTGCGCTTCGCGCAAGGATGGTCGAGCAGTTCGGCCTTCGCACGGATGAAAACCACCCCAGGACTGAAGCGCAGCCGGGCGATCATCCCGGCCACGATCTGTTCTGCCGGATTTCCAATGGTCACTGCCCTTTCTGTTCGTCGGGGGGATATGGCCTGCCTGATCAGAGGCATCCAAGCTTCAAGATGAAGACATCCCAGCCCAATTTCTACTGGGCCGTGATGCGGCTGCCCGGTCTTCGCGTTTCACCCGGAAGCCAGCGCGAGCTTGTACTGGTGGGGCGATCAAGTTCGGTCACCGGCAACGGCCTTTTCATCGATCCAACCCCGTGGGCAATACTTGCGGTTCTTGGAATGATCATTTCGACGCTTCTCTGGATACCGATGGTTCGTCATCTGACAGTTCCAATCCGGCAGATGACCGAAGTCACGGAAAAGATTGCACGCGGCGTCTTTGACAGCAGGGTCGGGTCCCGGCGCACGGACGAGTTGGGCCGCCTCGGTCGGGCAATCAACAACATGGCCGACAGGCTTGCATTGATGATTTACGGTCAGAAGCGGTTCCTTGGGGATGCCGCGCACGAGCTTGCATCCCCCCTTGCAAGAATGCAGCTTGCCATCGGACTTCTGGAGGAGTCGGTCGATGAAAAGGGGCGACAACGCGTTGCCCAATTGAAGGATGACGTCGAACAGATGACGGAACTGGTTAACGGGCTTCTGTCGTTTTCCCGCTCGGATTCGGTGAGTGGGCGGGTGACCATCGATTGCGTCAATCTCTTCGATGTCATTGCCAGAGTGATCGATCGCGAGGTTCCCGACGAGTCGATCGCGATTTCCTTCGATGTCCCGGAACGAATTGATGTAATGGCCGATCGCGACCTTGTTTCAAGGATTTTCGCGAATCTTGTCCGCAACGCGGTCAGGTACGCAGGCCATGCCGGGCCGATCGCGATTTCCGCATCGGAGAAGGGCCAATTCGTGTACGTGACAGTTGCCGACTGCGGGCCGGGAGTCCCCGAAAAGGACATCCCACAGCTTTTTGAGCCATTCTTCCGTGTCGAGCAGTCACGAGTCAGGGAAGCGGGCGGTGTGGGCCTTGGCCTTGCGATCGTCAAGACCGCGGTTATTGCCTGCGGCGGAACGGTAAGTGCCACCAACCGCAAGGACGGTGGATTCGAGGTTACAGTCGCCCTGCCCGCCTGCACCGTTCAGGCCTGAGAACTTCTTTGTCCAGCGGCCGTCCCCAGTGACACATTGCCGGTTGACGATATCGCTTCGCCGGATGATGATCCGTCAACGCCCTGTCTGGAGGAAAGGATGCGGAACGTAATGTTTGGATTGTGTGTTCTGTTTGTCGCGGCCGCCGTCGGCTGCAAAAAGGAAGCACCCGCGCCGGCACCGGTCGCCGCGGCCCCGGAGCACGAAAAGATGGCAGCACCCGATGTCAACAAGGATGAAATCCAGCGTGTCGCGTCCAACTTCGTTGATGACTACGGCACGGTGGTTGGCGGATTGTACAAGGAATCCGCCCTTGCCTACTGGAAGGCCGCCAACACCGGCGACAAGGCTTCCTTCGACGAATACGCGGCAAAGGAACTGGAAGTCCGCAAGTACCTGTCGGATACCGATCGGTACGCCAAGTTGCAGCAGCTTCGCAAGCACGGGAACCTTCTGGAACCGGTAACGGCCCGCGCCCTTGAGGTCATCGAGCTTGCGTACAAGGAAAATCAGCTCCCGGCCGACATGCTGAAGAAACTGGTCGAGAAGTCGTCGGAAATCGAAATGACCTTCAAGACCCACCGTGCCGAAATCGATGGAAAGAAATATTCGAACAACGAGCTTCTGGACGTCCTGGGCGCCGAAACGGACACCGCGAAGCGCAAGCAGGCCTGGGAGGCCCTTAAGCAGGTCGGCGCGGTCGTCGGACCGATGCTGCTGGACCTGGCCCGCACGCGCAACGAGGCGGCAAAACTGCTGGGTTACGCCAATTACTGGGAAATGCGCATGCGCATGCAGGAACACGACCCGGACATGGTCGTGAAGCTGTTTGAAGACCTGAAAGCAAAGACCGACAAGCCGTTCTTCGACATGAAAGGCGAACTGGATCGCGAGTTGGCCGCGAAGTTCGGGATGAAGCCCGAGGAACTGATGCCGTGGCATTACGACAATCCGTTCTTCCAGCAGGCGCCGCCCGCCCCGAACCTTGACCTGGACATCTTCTACAAGCACATGGCAAAGGAAGACATCGTCACGCTGGCCCAGAAGTTTTACACCGACATCGGCATGCCCATAGACCAGATCATCGCCAACTCCGACTATTACGAGCGCGAAGGCAAGGACCAGCACGCGTTCTGCACCGACATCGACCGCATGGGCGACGTCCGCATGCTGCTGAACGTCAAGCCGACCGCCGAGTGGATGGACACGATGCTTCACGAGGCCGGCCACGCCGCATACGCGAAGTACAACAACCCGAAGCTGCCCTGGGCCCTGCGCGACGCGGCCCACATCCTGACCACCGAGGGCATCGCGATGCTGTTCGGCGCCCTGGCCAAGAACCCGGCGTGGCTGAAGGCATACGCCAAGGCCGACCCGGCCATGGTTGACAAGGTCGCCCCGGAACTGGCAAAGCAGCGTAAGCGCGAACAGTTGATTTTCGCGCGCTGGGCGATGGTCATGTTCTTCTTTGAAAAGGACCTGTACACGAACCCGGACAACCCGGAACTTAACAAGATCTGGTACGACCGCGTCGTCGAACTTCAGGGTCTTGTCCGTCCGGCCGAGCGCACGGCCGCCGACTGGGCCGCCAAGCCGCACTTCACAATCGCGCCGGTCTATTACCACAACTATCTGCTGGGCGAACTGTTCGCGACCATGCTGCGCGCCAAGCTGTCCGAAATCGCCGCCCACACCGGTCCCGCCAGCGAACTCGACTTCGTCGGCAAGGCCGACTTCGGTCGCTTCATCATCGCCCAGATCTTCGAGCCCGGCATGACACAGCCCTGGCCCGAGTTCGTCAAGACCGCCTTCGGCAAGCCCTTCACCCCCGACGCCTTCGTCGCTGAAGTCCAGTAAATTCGCCCGCCTCCGGCTTTGTCTGGGCGTTGTGCGCCGTTGCTCTTGTACGGGCGGATTACATCCGCCCGCCGCGGCACTGCAAGTTGCCAGTTCTACCTGCCTGCATCCCTTCCTTGTACGGGCGGATTACATCCGCCCGCCGCGG
>ERZ795031.589-NODE-589-length-43876-cov-9.481527_pt1 | contig 43876 bp, 38 predicted proteins | sample MGYA00375123_ERZ795031 | MGnify/ENA primary metagenome ERZ795031 (study PRJEB30166, sample SAMN05720159) | activated sludge metagenome | isolation source: anaerobic digester from wastewater treatment plant | place: USA | collected 2015-04-21 ...
GCCGCGGTAATCCCTGCCTATGTAGGCTCTGTAATAGAAAATGCCACTCCCGCAAGACTGGAAATGACATACAATCTGACACTGGCAAATATTGTCCCCGCCACTTCAGCGTTCACCGTGAAGGTAAACAGTGTTACCCGATCAGTCAGCTCAGTGGCAATTTCCGGGACCAAAGTGCTGCTTACCCTTGCCAGCCCGGTAGTATACGGAGATGCCGTGACAGTGGCATACACGAAACCCTCAACCAATCCTTTGCAAACGGCTGCCGGCGGTCAGGCTGCATCGATCACTGCCATGAATGTGACTAACAACGTCGCCGCGGTAATCCCTGCCTATGTAGGCTCTGTAATAGAAAATGCCACTCCCGCAAGACTGGAAATGACATACAATCTGACACTGGCAAATATTGTCCCCGCCACTTCAGCGTTCACCGTGAAGGTAAACAGTGTTACCCGATCAGTCAGCTCAGTGGCAATTTCCGGGACCAAAGTGCTGCTTACCCTTGCCAGCCCGGTGGTCCACGGTGATGCAGTAACCGTGGCATACACGAAACCTTCAACCAATCCTTTGCAGACCGTAGCCGGCGGCCAGGCCATATCCCTCTCGGCCATCAATGTGATCAACAATTGCTCCCCTACGGCGAATCAACCTCCAGTGATCACTATTACATCCCCGACAAAAAGCACAGCTTTTATATCCCCCGCGACTATTACCATTGAAGCTACTGCTTCCGACCCTGATGGTTCGATCATTAAAGTGGAATTCTTCAACGGTACGACTAAATTAGGAGAGTCATTTGCACCTCCTTTTGTATTTACTTTGAAAGAAGTTCTGGAGGGACGCTACACATACTCAGCAGTCGCAACAGACAATCTGAATGCAAAAGCTGTATCAGCAGCCGTTGACGTTATCGTTGAAAAAGCAGCAAATGCTGTAAACCAACTACCAATTGTAGACATTTTTATTCCAGCCGGGAATTCCAAAAAACCAAAAAAACATGATAATGTTGTTCTGAAAGCTGAAGCTTATGATCCGGACGGTACTATTTCCAAAGTAGAAATTAAAAGCGGTAACATTACCCTGGCTGAATTTTCAACCGGTCCTTATGAATTTACCCTGAATGACATTGATACAGGAACTTACATCATTTATGCAGTAGCAACTGATAACTTGAATGCATCAAATACGTCATCATCAATTGAATTCCATGTAACGGACTGGAACAATACAAGCCCGGATATTATTGATCTTTATCCGAATCCAAATAACGGTCATTTTACACTTGAGTTTCTGCAACCTCTTCCTTCAGGGGACAAGAATATAAGAATCGTTTCTTTAAGAGGAGAATCTGTTTTTAAGGATATGATCACGGACCAGGAATACTACAAGGAAATAAATCTACCGGATGGTGCAGCAGGCACATATGTTCTTCTGATTACCAGGAATCAAAAGATTATCGCTTCCGAAAAATTCATAATTAATTAGTGAGAACTGACTTTACTTGAGTTTTAAATATGACTCAATGCTTGTCAATTCATTGATGGAACTATAATGAGTGATTGATTTTCACTTACTCAAATACTTTGCGAGCTCCCGGGTTAGTTTCAGACCACCAGCTTCGTTTAAATGCGAGTTAACAATCCAGTCATCATCCTCAAAAATTCGACAAAATTCGCGAGAATTAAGATTTACCATCTTAGCTTGAAATCCATTTGCTGATTGAATTGTACCAAGACCGGTTTTTGAAAGATTTTGAGTGGCTTTATATCCAGGCATCTCAACTATTAACATTTCAATTCCGGTTTCACTGCACAACCTGACAATTTCCCCAATCCAGTGTGAGGATGCAACTCTTTCAACTTCAGAATACAATTCACAGTAATCAGTATTATCAACTACGCTCATTTTATACTTTATCTGACCAAAGGAGAAATCTGCCAATCTGTGTTTCCTGCTCACAATTTTCATGAACAGTTCGTAGCCAAGCCACCTGAATCTTAGGATTGGAGCATCAGAGAGACTAAGCTCATATCCATCGGATGTTATCTCCACAAGCGGGTTGATACTCTCAACGTCAAAGACCTTCTGAATAGGCGGATTTATTCCCAGTATTACATAGTCCGGGCGATTTACATTATTCGAGAGATACTCGGCTAACTGGAAATAACTTGTTTTTATAGTTGCACCATCCAGAGCAAGGTTATATGATTTTATTCCCATATCAGTCAGGTATTCAGTGTCAATACCACAACTGGTAGTACTGGCGCCTAAAGCCAGTAACTCAAAATCGGCATTATTGAACTTAAGAGATTCTATTCTCTTTCTGCAATCCCAGTCTGTTAACATTAAAAGACCCAGATAAATAGAATTGATCAGGATAAAATTTAATAAAATAAACAAAGAAAAAATGATTGTTTTAAAGGCAAATCTTTTCATACTTAAAACCTGAAATATACAAATTCCGCCTTGCCCTCTGCAGCTGAAAAAAATATGATAACTACGACCAGAAAATATACTATCCACCTGAAGAATTTATGTTTTCTGTCAAAGCCGTTCCAAAACTTCATTATCGCAGCGTCAGTTTTCCTGAAATCATTCTGAATTATCTCTAAAATGACAAAAATGAGTCCAAATACCATACTCATAACAAGCGCCAGAACCTGTCCGGGATTGAGCAGCAATAAAGTCCTGTCGGATTCAAACATACTGGTAAAGAAAACTGAAACTGAAGAAAGGTCCGGAGAAAAGAAAAAGACCAATGATATACCATAGAATAAATAAGTAAGGATCCTTCCTGACCAAATGTTCAGGGGGGCTGGCACATTATTCCCAATCTTTGTTCTCCACGCCTTGGTAAAAAACTCATAGATTAAAACTATTGCCTGCAATACGCCAAGGAACATGAAGTTCCAACCTGCCCCATGCCAGATTCCAAATAGTGTCCATGTGACGAACATCGCAAAAACAGAAGCATTGATTCCCCATTTCCTGTACTTAAAGCTTAATTGTCTGAAAACATAATCATTAAACCATGATGATAAAGATATGTGAAATCTTTTCCAGAATGTGGTGACATTATGGGCTAAAAAGGGCTTATTAAAATTGGGGAGTAGTTCAACTCCGAATGTTTTTGCCAATCCAATCGCCATGTCAGTATATCCTGAAAAATCAAAATACAGGTATAATGGTTGAAGAACCAGTACAATCCATAGTGTGGACGCATCTACGTTGTCTAAATTGGAATATGTCGAATTAATTAATAGTGCCATCTGATCTGCAATTGCCGCCTTTTTAAACAACCCGAAAGCAGCAATCTTTAAGCCATCAACTACATTATCTTCTGCAAATTCAATCTTCGATCTGAGTTGTGGCAGGAAGTGATTTGAACGTTCAACCGGACCCGATAAAAACTTTGGATAGAAGATTATGTACAAAAGAAACGGGATGAATTGTTTCTCAGGCTTTTCCCAACCCATCTTTAAATTAATCAGGTAGCCGATTCCCTGGAGGGTAAAATAAGATATGCCGATTGGTAAAATGATCCTGGCAAGATTGCCGACATGGACATTGCCATTAAAAAGGGCTATGAAAGGATCGATTGTAAAAGAAGCATACCTCAGGATTATAAGTTGAGTTAAATTAATGATAATTCCAAAAGTAAATATAGCCTTTTTATGTTTCAGCCCCTGTAGAGAAAGCCCGATGAAATAATTAAATATGGCATATATTATTATGTATATCAGTAATATATAACTATATGTTGCAATAAAACCACAACTTAAAACAGCCAGGAATCCTGCCCTGTATTTATGGTTTAACAGATAGTAAACAAAGATTGAAACTATTGACAGAATGGTAAATTTTAAGGATACTATCTCCATTCTATGCGGATTTTACATACATTTTCAATAACCAGACTGTCCAAGGCGAGATTCATAATAAATCAGCTATAATCTCTTCATGTATCAACAGGAGTTCAGCATCGGACATTTCTTTTTGATTCAGGACTGAAATTGCCAGATAATCATCTCCCTGGCTACGCTGCAGACGCAATTTTGCAAAATTGAAACGAAACCCATGCTTTTTATAATTCCATGTTCCGCATTGAAATTCAGTGATTTTCCCGTCCTTGCCAAGAAAATATAATCTTGTAATTTCATCCCTTTCATTCTGAAAGCCTTCCCGATCCGTACTCATTACGATAATATCATTCCGAAGTCTGGTTCCGAAAAAAATTGCTCCGTCAGTCTTCTTTAGTAACGTCAGATTTTCAGTAATCTTATCCCAACGATATATTCCAGCCAAATCCATGCTTCCGGTATCTGTTCCCCAAAATAAAGCGTCTTCAGAGAAAACCAGCTGGCAAGCTCTCCATATCTGACTACCGGTTCCGATAGGACTGACATTAACACATTCATCATCCAACCATCCAATCATAGCTTCATTATCCTCATCTCCGACACATACCCACAATCTTCCAGTGTATGAGTCTTTTTGAACCGAATGAATATGACGAATCTGCCCGGATGGAAATTCATATAACTTACTCCATGTAAGGTTTTCTTTGGTGAATTTGAAAATGGCTACTTTCCCCCTTCCCGGATTGTTAAAATACTCTCCAAATAAGACCTCATTTTCATTAATCCATTGAAGTCCTGTGCTCATTATTCCGCGCCCTTTATTCAGACCAAAATTCTCCAACTTCATTGTCATACGAAAGCTTTGGCCGATTCCATAACTAAACCACATCATTCCGCATGAAAAAGCACAAATGTTGCCACTCTTATTAACAGACAGTTCAATGCATTCAGACCTTAGAGTAATTCTGCGAACGAACCTGAAATTGTTCAGCCAGTAAATATTGAACCCGCAAGGGATCCGACCGACTCTGAAAAATTTGTCTTCTCCTTTCTTTAATAAATATATCAGCAATCCCCGGGTTGCCCATAAATTTCCGAAGTTGTCATATTCCTGAACAATCAAGTCTTTTGCATTCAGACACTCTATGCCAAATTTCATTACCTTCTTAAGAGGAATAGATCGGGACCCACGATAATCCAGCATAAGGTAAATTACTGTCACTGCAAGTAAAAAAGCGGAAATCACAAGAACCATATTCATAATGTAACCCAAACCTTTTCCATGTTATGTGATAATCAAAGCATTTTGGTTAATGACTCTAATGAAGCTTACCTTGCAGAACTTTCTGTGTTGGAATTTCTGAAAATCGTCTTTAGGATGAATGTGAAATCTCCTAAGAACGTTCTGGTTCGATAGTATTCAAGGTTTATTCTGACTTTATCCGGCCAGATGACCTCATTAGTGTATTTCTGCGGATCAGGCACAGATGCCAGGATTTCTTCCTCATCTGCATATTTTAAAGATGCAGGACCGGTAATACCAGGCCTGAGTTCCAAAATAAGCTTTTCATCACCAGACAGTCTATCAGTGAATTCCGGAACATCGGGCCGGGGACCCACCAGGCTCATATCTCCGATCAGAACGTTCCAAAGCTCCGGCAATTCATCTAGTTTGTATTTCCGCAATCTGGCGCCAAGCGGAGTGATACGACTCTCCCCTTTTACCGATGTGGTAGTTCCATCGTGGTCAATTCTCATTGACCTGAACTTGCATATGGTAAACCCCTTCCCATATCTGCCAGTCCGGAGCTGGCGGTAAAACACCGGACCTCCCATCTTCCACTTAATCAGTAATATTATTACTAATAAAAGGGGGCTTAATACTACCAGGCCAACAAGTGAAACCAAGAAATCAAATACTCTCTTCATATGCTTTTTATCCGGTTGAAAAGCAATCTGTTCAAACCTTAATGCCGAACCATTTTGTCAGCGCTCCCTGACAAATTCCACCAGAAGGAAATCATTCGCCAGCTCCTTAATTACATACATTGATCTGTTACTTGCATGTGCCTTCATAACAGACAGATTATTCCTTGAAATTGTTGACAGACATCTAAAATCCATTCTCCAGGCAATCTCATACATTATCCTGTTCATACCCCTGCCTATGCCCTTTCCCCTGAAATCCTTATCAATCAATCTACCAACAAAACATTTTTTATTTGCAAAAAACCTTAGAAAGAAATAGCCTACAAGCTTCCCTGCACTGAAGACTCCCATCATTAAAAAAGACTTCTTCCCGGCCAGCTTTTTTATAACATGCAAGTCAAATCCATGAGGATTAAAAAATGCCAAATCATCTGGAGACTGTGAATTGAATAAATCATACAGAGATTCAGCGTCAGATATGTTTAATTTCCTATAGATTAATGAAGGTTCGGCAAACTCGCTGATGACTTTTTCTGAAACCTCTTCCAACTTGACCCCATAGTATTGTGCAAAAACCACTTCATTCCCGAACTCAATTATGTTCCACAGAAATTTGAGATGATGCTTTATGTAAATTAGTAATTTTTCCACTACAAATAACAGTCAAGCTCTGCTTTCATGCCTCTCTTAACGGGTAATTGCAGGAGCAGTTTACACCAATTATGATTACCTTCAATAAGCTCAGGACCATCTGCTGTGATAGCAATATCCCATCCAACGGATCTGTTTTCAGGATGTGCCCTGGCTGCCTTTCTCACAAAGTCAAGTACTTCATTCCAGAATGGTATCTGAAAGTTAATAACAGATTTTTGTGTAACCGGATGGATGTAACAGTCGTCTTTAGCAATGTCACTGAAAACTCCCGGGCCATTTGTTAAACCGGTTAGAATGTCAACCGGTACAGCCATATTGCCAGCGGCCATATTATCAACTGGTGAGTTAACGGAAACTCTAAGCCTTGCACCAATAATCTCAACGTCGTCTGAAGTCACCTGGGTAAAGATGCGAACCGTGTTCAAGCCAGAGGGTGATAACTGCATTAGGGAAGGGTGTTGTACTACATACTCCTCTACAAGATCATAGCCTCTGACTTTAGAAAATTTCAAAAGTCTGTCAGGAGTAAAGTCCGGACAATCTATTACCTCTACTTCCTTGCCAATCTGCCCTCTGCTAAATTTTAGAACCAAACGACCTGAGGAATTAGCCAGCATCTCATTTAAAAGGTCTCGGTTTTTGGCGAGTTGATCAATATCTGTGAATCTGCGTCTCACAAAATCAGAATACGAATTCAGAAAAAGTATTTTATTTTCCAGTATTTCTCGTACGCCCCGGGGATTCATGTGTAACTGAAATTCATACATATACCCTGTACCAGCCCATTTGCTGCGCTCCAGAGAGTTCCGGACATAAAAACCAAAATAGAAATAATCCAGAATCGAAATATTGTACCTTAATGACGAAATTACTATGTCAAAAAGCAAGACGATTGAAGTCTTTCCACTGGAAACCCTGGCAATTCGAAGGAATCTGAAAAATTTGGACCAGTCCATATCTTTCAGGTAGTACAAAAAATATATTATGCGTTTTGCATACATATTATTCCATTGTATAGGCAAATGGTCAGATTGTTGTTTGGCTCAGCAGCACTGTCAGGTAGGATCAAAATGACTCATAATAATTTTATATGAGTTATTTACAGTGTAGTGCTTTAAAAAATATTTAAATCCATTCAGTCCCATTATTTGTCTTAATTCCTCAGAATGTGCCAATCTGTTCACATTTTGACTCAAAGTAATCAGATCGCCGGATTGTGACCATAAGCCGAATTCGCTACCTGTAATTGTTTGCCCCAGATCTGTATTTATATCAGTTGAAGCAATAACAGGTAATTTATATTCAAGATATGAAAGCAGCCGGGAAGGAAAATTTGGAACTGTAAATCTGCTATCTAAAAATATCATCCCCACATCACCTGATTGCAGTAGTTTGTTATACTCTTCCTTAGATAACTCCGAGAGCAATTTTTCATTCTCCGGCCTTATTAAATCAAACCAGGATTTGAGTTTTTTATACTCAGTGCCTGATCCTATGATAACAATAAATACTTCAGAATTATTCTTTTGTGCATTTAAAAAATCGATTATGAAATCAATCCCCTGTGGTTTCCCCAGATTGCCACCATAGATGAAAAGAGTTGCTCCTTCCGGAATGTTGTAATTAACCCGGATACGTTTCTTCTCATCATCTGAAATAGCTTCTTCGAATAACTCATGACTGTTTGGATTAATCTCCACTTTATCAGGAGCAATTTCGGGGTTGTTCTCTTTCACATAGTCTGCATTTGCCTGCGACATGCATCCTATAAAATCTGAAACCTCATACAATTTCTTTTCTTGTCTACGCAAATATTTGTGGATTAATCCTCCACCCCTGATCAATTCCAGATCAACAGCATTTTGCGGAAAGATATCCTTAAGCAAAAGGTAAGAGACAGATTTGCATTTCTTCTTTAACCTGGCCACAAGTCTTGTGAAAGTTATAGGAGGTGTGGAATATAGGATCAAATCAAAACTTACCTGTGGAAAGAATCTTCTGATTGCCTTTGTGTACTGATAATTAACCAATAATGTTGAAACCCATTTTTCCAGGATATTTGTCTTTTGAAAATTGAGAGTTCTGATTTTCAGTATTTTTATAGCGTTCCCAGTACTAAGCATCGTATTTTGCCTGAACCGTCTCTCGGCAGATGTAACTATAAAAACATTGTGGCCTTCCCTGTGAAACTTTCGCATCAGATCCGGGTAGACTCCCCGGTCTGCGATGGTGTCAATTTTCAATATTGTAAGAAAAAGAATATTCATCCCATTCTTTTGGCTGGAAGACCTATACAATCATAATATGACAAGATTCAAAAATGTTTGCTCCGGGTTTAACTGAATACTTTAATAAAGTCCTCTGCTGCATTCCTCACTCTGGCAAAATACTCTTCATAGAAAACATCGTTCAGGTTCCGTTCCGGATAATTGATTAGAAGTTCAGCCAATTGCGAAGGATTGTGCGGATCAAAATAGACTCCGTCATCACCAAGTTGCTCAATATTTACGGGCAGGTTTGAGGCCACCACCGGAACCTGAAGCGAGATGGCATCTTCGATCACGGTACTCCATCCCTCAAAAAGTGTTGGTTGGACTACAGCCTGAGAGTGCTTCATCAGCAACAACTGATCAGCTCTGGGTATTATGCCGAGAAAACTAATCTGACTGTGTAAACCATGTTCGTTTATTATATCATGAAGCTCCTTCAGGTAAGCGGAATGAGCCTCATCTGGAAACCTGCCTGTAAAAGCGAAATTTATTTTTACGCCCCTGCTTTTAAGCAATACAATGGTCTCAAGAATAACTTTATGATTTTTATGGGGATGAAACTGATTTGAGACTATGAAATACTTCTCGGGCAATTTATAATTAATTCTGAGATCATCAATATTCAGACCTTCAAGATTATCTATTACGGACGGAAAATGAAAGATGTGGATGTTGAGGCCTTTTCTGATTTTGAAGAATTTTCTGAAGTCATCTTCAACTGCCTTACTTGAAAGAATAAGGTGGTCTGAATTCCTGAGTATAAATTTAATCCGTGCTGTTCGTTTCATCAGCCTTGCTTTTGTGAAGAACTGAGGATAATATTCGTGCTGAAGATCCGCATACCAGGCAACAAGCTTTGTTTTGGATCTGGTCCTGACCGGATAGTTATGCATGGGGAAGAGTCCATCCATATCATACTCTTCAAGAATCTTGCTGATGAACAAGTTCTTTCTCATGAGCCATGATTTGACGAAGCCCATTTCAACAGGAGGGAAGGGCCATTCTATTGCCTTAAAATAGGGATAATTTATCTCATCGACGAATTTCTTCAGGTCAGACCTGTAAAATACAGTTACTGCCGGCTTTTTCTCATCCTCCAGAAAATTTAACATTCGTATTACATTCAGGATGTAGATAATACCACCCATCCATCCCTGTCTGAAATTGAAGATTATTCCAAGTTTTAGTCTGTTAACTTCCATAGCCCTGGTTTTTGTGATTATATATATACTACTTACGGTTCCAGTTATCAATTAAATCTTTGACTCCTTCATCAATCCCCCATTCGGGCATCCAACCAGCGCTATTTTTCAACTTGGTAACGTCAGCCAGAAGATGCATTCTTTCAACCTTACGTACTCTTGCGGCCTCTGTCTGCACATCTATTTTCTCCTTAAGCTGTCTCTCAAATGCCTCAACAATTTCCATGACAGAGTATTCTATCCCTCTTCCCAGATTAAATGTATCATAGCCTATTCCTTCAACGTGCAATAAAAGTTTTATTGCATTGGCCATATCATAAGTGTGAATAAAGTCGCGTTTCGGAGTGAGATTACCCAAAAAAATAGTCCTGTTACCATTTTGAAGTTGCTTCTCAATTTCCGGTATAAGGTGAGGATTTGTTTCATTTGGGCCGAATGCGTTAAAAAAGCGACATACTATTGTACTGACATCCGTTTCCATGTGAAAACTTTTACACAATTCTTCTCCGGTAAGTTTAGTCAATCCATAGATATCCAGGGGATGTAGCACATGTGTCTCTTTAACCGGGATATCAGATATTGGGTAAACAGCTGCTGTTGAGGCAAATAGTATTCTTTTTAGTGATTTTACTTTCTTGCATGCTGCCAGAACATTCATGGTTCCCCTGATATTGATGTCAGCCGCCTCGTACGGATGTTCGTTGCAATAGGGAATGAAATGAATAGCAGCCAGATGTATCACTATATCTGGTTCGATACCGGCCACAACTTCATTTACTTTCTGCGCATCCCTTATGTCAGACAGAAAAAAATGATCATCAGATACATTAATGAATTCACGATTCCCGAATGAAAGGTTATCCAAAATGAATACATCATTCCCTTCCCTCTGAAGAACGGGAGTGATTGCCGATCCGATAAATCCGGCTCCTCCGGTTATTAAAATTTTCATATAGCTATAGGTTTTGAGTTAATATCAGCGGACACGCAAAAAGGAATTTAGCAGTTCCCTAATAGGAACAATCCTAACGTCTATTAAGAACGTCTCTGATCGTTGCCAGGTTATAGTCAGTTTGAAATTGCCTGGAATCAATGAATGCCTTTCTTCCCAGATCATATACCATTTTAGGATCAGCACAAATCGATTTAAGGATGTCAGCCAGGGCTGATGCGTTATTAGCTTTGAAAAGAAATCCGTTTCTGCCATTGTTAATTCTGTCAATGACAGACATCACACCATCTGATGCAATAGTGAGTTTGCCATTTGCCATAGCGTCAACCGGAGGTATGCCGAATGGTTCATGTATAGATGGATGAATCAGAACATCCGTCTCCCTGATCAGCTGTAAGTATTTTTCATATTCTACCCAGTGTTCAAATTTGGGTGCTATGTCTAAGCTATTGAAGAGCATTTTGTACTTTTCATATTCCGTGCCGCTTCCAATGATGGTCAGCCTTAATTTCTTAAGACAATCATGGTCAAGTTCTCTGAGAGCATCATACAGACATTGGTATCCTTTTCTTTTTTCAAATCTGTTACTAATCAATACTCGTATTTCCCCGCCCTTTTGAAGCGATAAGACCCTGCTTCTATTAATCTCTGCCACTGCAGCTTCATCAACATCAGCTGACAGATAAGGAAAATCTTTGAATTTTGCTGGTTTGACCTTGCTCCAGCTTGATATCCGTCGAATGCCTTCATGACCTGTAACGAAAAGATAGTCCGCCATTCTTAAAAGAATTCGCTTTGTAAGTTTCTTAATCCCTGATTCAGGGTCCTCAGGGACATCGAGCCAATAAGCATATCTGATTCTGCCAAAGAAACAGATCAGGGCCAGTAATACATGTATTTTAGTGTGCCATCCCGTTATAATCACCAGGTCGCTTGCCAGAGTCTGTCTGATTAATTTAAGTAACATGCCTTTCTTCGTACCGTAGACTTGATAATCAAGATTAGTATTAAGAGATCTCCACGGATAAAGAGAAGTCAAATCCTTGTAATACCAAAAGCTAACCTGATATCCATTTTTAACCAAGGCTTCATGCAGTTTAATTGAATGAGGCATTGGAATAGCATTATAAAAAAGTAATTTACTGTCAATCACCTTCATATCAATGATGATTATCTACTCAGTCAACAGGCTCAAGTATCTGGCGCCAATAGTGTCTATACTGAACCTCGACCTTACTGCGATTGCGTTCCTTCTAAAGGATTCACGCATCTTGTCATCTGACATCAATAGTTCCAGGGCTCTGGTAAAAGAGACCTTATCACCTGTCTCAACAAGGATGCCATCTACTCCGTTAGTAATAATATCATCAGGACCGGCAATGCAATTGAAACTTATGCAAGCCATCGGTGCTGCCATGGCCTCAAGCAGCACATTAGGGAATCCTTCAGTGAATGAAGGGAAAGCAAAAATTTCACTGGTTTGGTAGTAATGGTTAACATCTCTCTGATTTCCCAAAAATCTGATCCTCTTATTATAATCAAATTTAGTAGCCAAATCTTCCAGATTCTTTCTTTCCGGTCCTTCTCCAATGATTATCAGGCTCCATTCTTCATTATCAATGCACGAAAATGATTCTAAAAGAATATTTACGCCTTTACTTTTAATTAAACGTCCAACATAAAGAACTATCTTTTCTCTCTTCATGTCGGAATATGTAAATGGACTCAAAAAATTAGGGATTATGCAGATCTGGCTTTTCATGAACTGGCTTTTCATGAATTCTGAAGCATAATTTGTCTGCGCGATAATATTCTCTGCCCTTTTATAAAAAAACCTTCTAATGAAAAGAGGCATATTCAGCCCTTCAATCATACTTGTATTCGAGGGATTGCATCGTATTGAAATATTTACGTGCCTCCTTACTCCAACGGCGGCAAGAACGAAGGTTGGGAATGCACAGTTAATGATATTATCAGGTTCGATAACCTTGATCCATTTTTTCAGGTAAAAAAAAACTCTGATGAAATATAGTATTTTAGATGTTCGTCTATCAGGCCTCCTGTAATCAGGCTGGATTACTTTAATGGAACCATTTAAGGAATATTGGACGGGGGATCTGTCAAGTAGTATTATTGTAACTTTATAGCCATTCTTAACTATATAATTTGCCAACCCGGTTATATACCTTTCAGCTCCGCCATAGTTGAGAGTATAGTTGATAAGCAGAAGGGTTTTCATTACGAATGAACTTTAAGTTACCGCAGGTTACTAACTCTATCAGCAGATTCCACTTATGTAACTATCAAGTCCACCATCCATCCATAGGGATTGAACTTACCTTCGTGCCAGTTCAAATCCCTGTCCCAGAATCCCGTACAATTGTCGTATCCGTGCATCGCAAATCCGTAACTAATCTCCAACAGCAAAGGGTTCCCATTATGATAAACAAAATCATAAGCCATACATTGGGAATCCAGTTTCGCAGATATCTCAAATGCAAGACGAATTGTAGCTTCATCGAAATGTTCTCTCTCATACAGAATGAAGCCACTGCCAGAAGCCCTGAAATCATTTTCCCGGACAAGTCTTTTTATCGCGAAAGCCCGCCCTCCGATTACAATCACACGAATATCACAATCATTCCCCGGTACGAAATCCTGAAAGTACACATATCCCTTTTCTGCACCAGTGACTCTCGAATATTCCGTTGTATGAAGCAAGCGTATGATTCCCTTGATTACATCCCATTTTGTTGTTTTGCCTGCCCTCAACTTACGAAGTCTCTCCTTCAGGTTTCTGATGGGCTGATATTGCCTGAAACCCCGGCCAAATGCCTGTTTAATCAGTCGGATCGCCTTTTTTTGATTTTCGACCAGCCTGACGTTGTCTGATCCCGCTCCGTTGCGTAATTTGAACACTTTCGGGTAAGAGGCACCATAAGCCCATTGCATCGCTTGCTTTTCATCATAAGAAACAAATGTAGTAACCTGGGACAGATGTAATGATTCCAACAGATATTTCTGGGCAACTTTATCGTCAAAATGCCACACAGTATTAAAATCGGGAAAAACTTTCCTACCTGAAGCCTGCACCGCAAAAAGAAGTTGCTTTGCAAATTTGCTCGCTTTGGGACTTTTATGGTTAAAATGCCACATAAGGGCATCACAATCATGTAATTGCTCAATAATATCACTTTGGTAACAATCAACTATCTTAACGCTGATGTTATGTGATTCGCAATATGGGATCCATCTTTCGCTAAAGGACTCCTGTGAACTGTGTATACCTATCTTCATGGTTTTTATCCAAATAAATCGAAGCCCAGATTTCAAATGAAATCATGATCCATAAAGCCTCCATCTCTGTGTATTCAAGATGTTTAATATTTGTGATCCACGAGGCGATAAGGCTGTGATCATAGAGATCCCGAACTTTTATGCCAGATAATACTTTATCCATCATGTATTCTTTGAATCTGGAATTCATAAAAAACTCTCTTAAGGGAATCCCAAACCCCATTTTATTCCTGAATGCAAAATCATGCCCGTATACCCCGGCAGTTATTTTCTTCAGAAGATATTTTTCATTATTCAAACCTTCAGGTGTCTTTCTTAAGAGCAGATGCCTTTGCGGAATTGAAAATGAGAAGTCAACCATATTATTGTCAAGAAACGGCACCCTGTTCTCTATTGAATGAGCCATGGACATTTTGTCCTGGCGTATAAGAAGATCCGGGAGGAAAGTCTTCATCTCATATTTTACCTGTTTGTCAAACCTGGAACCTGACAGGTTATCATATAAATCCAGTCTATCTGTAACAGCCCTTCCCCTGGAAAAGTCCCTTTTCAACCTGCCAGCAAGAAAGGGCGTCATATAGGCAGTTGCCATAATCGCACGTTGCCTGTTATCAAAATAACGAAACAGTTCTGAAGGTTTATTCAGGTTTCTGTTCAATTCACTTAATAGTTTCTTGGCACTGAAAGGATATTGTATGTCATAAAACCTTTTATAACCTCCAAAAACCTCATCTGCCCCCTCGCCGCTGAGCAATACTGTAACATAGTTTTTGGCATTCTGTGACAACATGTAAATAGCTACAGTATTTGGGTGGTTCAGAGGTGACTCGAGATGCCATGTCGCCTTCTCGATATTATCTAGATAATATACGTTGTCCAATAAAAATTTATGAGATTTGATGCCCAAAGTCTCCGTAACCGTGTCAATATAACTCTCCTCATTGAATAACTTGTTGTTGAACACTATGGAGACTGTTTCAAAACTACCCTTTTCAGTGTTTCGGTTAGCAAGCCACGTTACAATGGATGAGTCTATTCCCCCGGAAAGCTGACATCCAAGCTTTACGTCACTCATCAATTGACTGCGAACACTTTTATCAATCCATTCTTGGAGCTCACTGCCAAAGGAATCGAGAGTGCCTGGCAGGCTACGGCGCGAATATTCATTAACGTCAAAGTATCTTTTTTTAATCACTTTTTGGCCTGATTGGTAAATCAAATAATGACCCGGCTCCAGTGACTCAATCCCCACAAAGAGAGTTCCGCTTAAATTATTTCTGAAAAGCAGGTATTCATCAAGCTTCTCAATATTCAGGGTAAATTCAAAATCTTCCAGGAAAGCAAAGCTCTTTAGTTCTGAAGAGAACGCCAGTACATTGTTATTCAACACATAATACAAAGGTTTGATTCCAAAACGATCACGTGTAATATACAATTCCCTCCTTACGAGATCAACAATAATGATTGCAAACATTCCATTTAGTCGCTCCAATAACCCTTCAAATCCATACTTCAGGTAAAGTGCCAATACAATCTCTGTATCAGTTGAACTCCTGAACCTATATCCCCACTCTTCCAGTTCCTTTCTATAATCAAAGGCATTATAGATCTCCCCATTTAAGGCAAGAATGACATTGTTATCCGGGCTTACCATCGGCTGGTGTCCGTTCCGGGACAGATCAAGAATACTTAACCGGTTAAAGCCCAGGACTCCTTCGAAATTATTCTTAACACTTTTTGGGGTTTCGCAGGAAGCTTCTGCAGAAGAAGGGGATACAAGGCTAAAAAGACGAATACCGGAATCGTCCGGGCCCCGATGTTTTTGCACCTTAAGCATCTTCAGAATCCGGCCTGTATTTCTTACAGGCCTGAAATCAGTGTTAATATAGCCGGTTATACCGCACATGGATCAATCTTTCAATTATGCCTGAGCCTTCCCATTTTGGCTTTCGCTGGATGAATTAGTCGCAGGCTGTGAATCAGCATTAATCATGCGACTAATTGAATTCTCCAGGATGCCCATGACCACCTCGCGGTGTGATTCACAACGAATTATATTCAACAATAACAGTCTTTTTCTCTTCGACATCAGCTTAGGAAACAGTCCCCTGTTTCTTAAAGTAGATGCTAATCCTCCGAAATATGGTTCAATATATGCATTGTACATGGGAGATACTGATGCCAGGTAGTTACCGAACTTCTCTTCCAGCTTCCGCTCATCAGAAATAATTGTGTTCAGATACCGGATATGTGTTTCGAATTCTTCTGTTTCCGCCTCAGTGAGATGAAAGACCCCCGGTTTATCGTTTCCCTGTTTGAGTGGAATAATTTCAAACTCAATATTTTCAGATACGTCTAGTCTTACAACATAGCCTTTATTCCAACCGGTATTCCTTTTCCCCGGCCAGTCATAGATGAAATTACCTAGACCATAAAATACCGGCTTTGAATTGTATATCTCATACCCCGAAAAAGCGTGTGTATGATGAGCAATAACACAATCCGCTCCAAGGTCAATCAGGTACCTGTATAATTTCTGTGTCCGTGGTGAGGGAAGCTCATAGAATTCATTTCCGGCATGAACGATTACAATCACATTGTCATTTGCCTCTTTGGCTTCTTTAATTTGATAATATGCTCCGACAGGCTCAAGAGGGTTGCAACTGTAAAGGCCATCAGGTGATGTAATGAATTCTTCATCAGCAAAATTAAGGACGGCTATACTCTTACCCTTTTTTCGGAGAACATATGGTTCGGCAGTTTCCTGTTTCGACAGGCCAATGCCGACAGTAGCAACATTATTAGCCTTGCACAACTCCAAAGTATCAATAACCCCTCTGCTTCCATAATCCATTATGTGATTATTCGCCATTGCTGCCAATCCAATACCGGTATGCTGCAGGATTTTAATGCTTACCGGATGAGCCTTCTGGTGGGGACCGGTCTTTTTCCTTCCCGTTGAAGAAAACGTAAGTGGGCACTCCAGATCAGTTATAATAAGATCATTCCCAGCCAGTGTATCTGTGAAGTCATTGAATATAGGTTCAAAATTATTAGATAGTGCAAGCTTTTCAACCCTGTTTATAGGACAGAAGTCTCCGGTGATTAATATCTTTATCCCGACCTTATTCATCTTAAAGTAGTGCTAAAACTTGTAGTAATTCGACATGGATACTAGTCTTTTCGCTCATGGCCTTGTAAAGTGAGGTAATTCTTTCTTAGCGTCATTTGCAATCATATATCCCAGTCTGTCTGTAGTTAAAAACTCAACATCCGGCCAGTTAAGCATGATTGCTTTAAGTAGCATTTTCAGCTTCGCAAGGGTCTTTCTTCGATTGTCGCTGTCAAGTGCTCCGATATAATTAATACGATGAGAACTGATGATTGCCGGCTTTTTCCACCTGAAAGCAATAGCTATCCTGGCAAGACAATTGTCAACCTCATCAGTATTTCCTGAAAGTGAGGGTTCAAAAAAGCAGTTCCTTACCATGTAATACTGGCCAAATGCATTTCGGTTTCCAAGAAAATGATACTTTTTCTTATAGTGACCGAAACTGCCTGTAGGCACCTGTTGGATAATCAGGCCCTGTATGTATTTCACTCCTCCCTTATGCAGAGTCTCCTCCATACTACTGTCCCATGTATAGCACGGGGGTATGAATGAGACAGATCTGAAACCAAATAGATCTTCAAATAAATTCAGCCCCTCTGCCAGGCTTTCATTCATAAGATGCAGATCACTTTGGGAGTTATAATCAAGAACCTCCATGTAATTATAGTCACCATCACCCGAGAATGTTGTTTCATTATCAAATGTTAACATCATCTTCGGATTTCTTTCACGCAGAGCCTCCATCCATCTGACCACATTGACATGCTCCCTGCCATGGAACTGTGGCAGAAAAACTCCCTCCTGCATTCCTTTTTGCCATAATGATTTCACAAGATCTCTGCCAGGGTATCTCTTGAGTGTCTCTGCAACAGGCTCAAAATAGTAGTTATTAAAGCCGGACTCCCTGATCCGGCTGAAGTCAGGATTGCCAACAATAACATTTGCCGTAAATGCAGGATGATTATCCCGGGCATCCCTGAATGATGACAGGACCTCAAACAATTCTGACAGGTCATCGTTACTTTCCAGTGCATCCAGCCTGTTATAATCACTTCGGGCCAGATCATAGCCTTTCGACTGGAACCTGTTAAAGACTTCCAATGAGGGCATTCGAATGCTGCCCCAGTCATCGCTCTCAATTACGACTATTTTTCTCGAAGTATGCCAACCGGGAATACTTAGCAGATTGTGAATCAGAGTGGTTTTTAATGAAGCAAATGCGTTAGTCATGTTTCATCATTGAACCGAGTTCGTCTGAGGTAATAAATTCAACTTCAGGCCATCTCTGAGTAATTCTTACAAGGAGTTTGCTAAGCTGGTTGAGCCCTCTCTCCCTGTTCACCACAGACAATCTGCCAACGTAATTGACCCTGTGAGTGCTTAACACAGCTGGATTGTAGAATCTGAAAGATTTTGATATCTCAGACAGACAACTATCCACCCAATCTTTCCCGGAAGTTGCAGGCTCAAAAAAACAATTGCGGGTAATAACCTTCAATCCTTGTCGGGTAGTCTTACCCATCCAGTTGAACATTTTCGTGCTTCTGCCAAAGCCGACTGGTTCGTTGTAGATTCTTGGCATTGAAATATATTTAATGCCATTATCGACAAGCGCAGTCTCGAGATTTGAACTGAAGGGACCATTAGGGGGTACAAAATATGAAGCTCTATACCCGAAAAGCTCACTAAAAAGATCGAGGCCTGTCGTAATTACTTCCTTATGATAATCCAGGTCAACCGGGTTGATATAATCAAAGGCAGCCTGAAACTCAAGTCCTATATCAGGATCTGACTGAGTCGACATTCCCCAAAAACCGTGGTTGAAGGCTATTTTTGCATTTTTGTTCCCATTGTCTAATGCTCTTAACCATGCCTTCACATTTAAATGCTCCCGGCCATGAAACTGCGGAACAAAAATCCTTCTCCTGATTCCTTCCTGCCACAATTTGAATGAGTCCTCACATCCTTTAAATTTTTTGAGGGTTTCCGTGAAGGGTTCAAAGAAATAGGTTTTAAACCCGTTTTTCCGAATACTGTCAAAATCAGGATTGGCGACTACTGAGACAGGTGTCATGACTGCACAGAGCCCATTTTGGTCCCTGACTGAAGACAACACTTCAAACAATCCCGATAGGTCATCCGAGTCAGCAAGAGTGTCATAGGCATTGAATATGGCTCCATCATCGGACATAATATCAATCCCAGCTCGTTGAAGAGCCGTAAAAGTTTCCGTGTCGGGCATCCTGAGACTTCCCCAGTCATCTGATTCGATTACGACAAGTTTTCTTCTGGTTTTCCACCCGGGGACCGAAGCAAGATTCCTTCTAATGATTTTTAAAGGAAAGAATGACATAAAGATGTGCCGTCTTACGGGAAGAGCACCTCGGAAAGAGATAATACGGGAGCCAGAAGGGGAAGACCAAGGCCGGGAGTCAAAATCCATGCACTTACGCTTTCCGAGCCCATTCTGAAGTTAATTAAAGAATACAATAACATTGGAAACAACCCTATCAGGGTTAGCACATGAAGTTTATTGCCTGATATTTTGGCAAAGAAAAGAAATAGATATAATGTGGCAAAAAGAAAGAATAAAACCTGAAATCTGCCTCCAAATGACGGAATTGGCATGCCGAAATTAACGAAAGCAAGGAAAAGAAGCAGGAAACTAAACAGGTTCCTCTCGTCCTTCTTTTTCATTAATGATCCGTATAATGCCTGAATTACTATAATGGCAATAATCAGATAATAAAAAACAAGATCACCTCCGATCTTCAGGAACCAGGCATCCTGTTCGGCAGATTGCTGCAATTCCTGGATATAACCCTCACTCCCGTAATTCTGATATCTTCTTTGATATGCCCCTCCTAGCCGTAATGAAATAGCCTGAAGCAGAGGAGCAATGATTTGCGGTACTACAAATGATGCCAAGGCCAAGGGCAAATATATTATATTTCGATTACCGACCAAGTAATATACCAGTAATATGGCATTAGCTGATATAAAACTCCAGTGAAAAAAAGAAGCCGCAAGTGTAAGTAACAGATACTTGGGATCACGATTCATTATCACATGGTATGCACCATAGAAAAAAATCCATGCCGCCGTCCACATCCTGACCCCGTTTATCGATGTAATAGGCAGGATCATTATAAAAAAGACCATGAATACGGTCGTATTCCAGCCAGAATTTCTCACCTGTCTGGAATAAAGCAGATCTATTGATTTCAAGTAAAAGAAGCCATATATTCCAGCCCATACAGCAAAGTAGGCTCCGTAACTGGAAGTAAATCTTGAAACAATAAACGATATGAACGGCTCTACAATGTCTATTGTTGTATCACTGTTAAGACCACCGATAATTTTGAAAAAATATGAGAAAGGCAGCTGGGCGTTGACTTTCAGATTATATGCATAACGGAAAGCATCAACGACTTCGTTGTTGTTAACAAATGTTAATCCATAGTAAACCAGAAAAATGTATACCACCCTCCTGGCCTCTCTCTGACGATAATTTGCCAGGGCAGTAATGAGCGCAAGAAATGGCCATAAAATAAACAAAAGAAGATAGTGCTTACTACTTGCAGGAATGGCAAATTCCTGTTTCTCTAATGTGTAGACCCTATTCATCTGAGCCTATTAGATGACAAAAGATCCAAAAATAATTTCGAAATGTTTCTAATATGGTAGTGCTCTGGATCAGGTAATGACATTCGGTATCTATAATCTCCTTCCAGGAATGCCTTAACCTCATCGCTGTTGAATTCCCGTTTTATATTCAAAACCGGTCTGTCAGCAAGAGCATAGTCAATAAGTTTACTTGGAACATTCAAGGAAGTATTATTATCGAAGTTGATAAGGAAGCTCATACCGTACAGCATTTTCATAAGCTGCTCCCGTGGAATAAACCCGGATACTTCCAGCTTACCATTCAGCTTTTCCCGGTAGGGATCAAGTAACTCAGGTGTATTAGTAAATACCAGAAATCTGAATGGGAAATCCAATCCGGACAGGTATTTCATTAGTGGTTCAGGATCACGAATTCCCTTTAAAAAGCCACCCGCGTAAGCAAAAGTAGGAATCTCATTCTGAACTTCCTCAGATTTAACACGTTTGAGGTTAAAATCAAATCCCTGTGGAATAATCCTGATCTTGTGATGAAATTCCGGATAGTATCCAGTAATTGCACTTTTTACAGGAATTGTAATAAAATCTGCCCTTCTGCAAAACCACTTCTCCAAATATTTAAAATAGAACGGGTGCCTGAAGGAATCAAGTACATCTCCCATATAAGGATCACCACAATCAGCAACCCAGACTTCCGAAATCTTATGTTTTTTCGTTATTGACCATGCCACTCCCCAGTGGATTGGGTATGGCACTGCAAATGATATCATCAGATCATAATCTTTTTCATATTTAAGTATCTTTCTCACTTTAAACATTTCTTCAATACCAGGGTATTCAAAAAATGTGAGCATAATCCTTGACAATGCTTTACTAATGAAAGAAAGAGGTCGTTTCTTAAACTCCCTGATCCTGGGAAACCGTAACTTGTCATACATTCTAAACGTTAAGGGAAATTCGTACAAGAAATCACCATAGTCAAAGTCTCTGTATTTCGAAATGACAGTAACTTTGTGTCCTTGTCTGCAGAATTCCCTGGCAAGCTCAGTAGCCCTGTAACTACGCGGTGAGATTTCCGGATAAAATCCATTGGTAACCAGAATGATATTCTTTTTCTCGCTCACTATGTAATTTATTGTAGATATTCTGGTTTGCCGAATTAGATTTTTGAGACGAAAGAGTTGCTAAGTCTGTTTTCAACAATGCTCCTTAGCCTGGGATGCATGACAAAGTACTGTTTACCTTTATCCTTTAACTGCGTGGTTCTTTCAAGTTTGTTCTCAGATATGCATTTGATCGCAGTATAGAAGAGCTCAATATTGACAATCCCGGACTTATTACGGAGATCTTCTATTGTATCTCCAGATTCAACGGGAATGGTTTTAAACATAAGTATGTCTCCGGTATCAATTCCTTTGTCAATAAAATGAAGTGTCACCCCAATATCTCTGCCATAAAAAAGGCTCCATTCCATAACATTCATTCCCCTGAATTCAGGAAGGGGTCCCATGTGTGCATTCAATATTCCTGTCCTTACCGTGGAGATAACTTCAGACTTGTATAATCCGCCACCGGTATTCAACAATAAATCGATCTGGGCATTCCTTAAGTAATCTATTACCCTGCTGTTGTTGACGTCGTCTGTTATGAAAAGCCTCATTTTCTCAATTTTACAAATCCGCGATAGTGAAAACCCTGGTAGTTTGATTTCCTGTCGTCTGGCAAATTCTGCCAGATAATCACGGGAGCATCTTCTTTGCCCGGTTTGTCTGTTATTACAGCGTTCCTGCAAGCTGTCCAGAATCCGGGGAAAACTGGCTCTCTTAATCTTGCTGAAAATGTTGCGCTTTATCAAAATGATGCATTCGGGCTTGCAGGATCTGAGCTTCAGATAATAGAACAGAGTCAGGGCAAATCTGGGATCACCAGTTGCCACAATGCCAGTTTTCATCCTGCTATCTTTCCAGTTTATTTATAACCTCACCTTGTAAGATAAGTGCGTCAGCAAAAAACTTAGCCGCCCAGTTAGGGTAAGAATAAGGCATGTAATTACCCCAGATCGGATATGAGCCCCTTATACCCCCTTTAAGTCCGTTATTTTTACTATTGAGATCCTGCAATTCCTTAATCTGGTCAAGCATCTTGATCGCTGAATTAAGAAACCTGGCATCCTGGTTCAACTCATAAATCTTGATCCATACAATAGCCATCTGAGCATCACCGGTAAGGCAGGTAAAGTTGGCCATGGGTTGCCACTTACTGTTAATCCTGCCGGGGAAATATCCAGGGGTTGCATTGGGATGTCTTTTATTCAGTTCGTATTTCAACATCAGCTTCTCTGAAGCAGTCACTACAACTTGGAAGATTTTCAGTCGCAGTTCCTCCTCAAAATATGCGGAGGATTCCAATAATCCCCTCAAAGTATAGACGATTGTGTGTGTTAAGGGTATTTCACCTTTATAAAAACCCATTTCTTCAATCCACCCGTTCCTCTGTACCAGCGACAAAACCCAATTCAGGTTTTTTCTTGCCACATCCTTATAAACAGTATTTGCCGTATGCTTATACACCTCCAACAATGACCAGGCAACCCTTGAATGATAAGCGTGAGGGATTTCGTTATACGTAAACCTGCTCCACTTGCCATCAGGATCTATGATAGAACACAACCAGTCTGCTGCTCTTATAGCAGCGTCCAGATAGCGCGTATCCTTCGTGAATTCATACAGGTCAGACCAGCCTAATATTACCATACCTGTATTGAATACAATAGGGTAATCATTAATACCTGATCCACCTCTTACAGCACCTGTGGGTAGTTGGATATCAATTTCCCAATCACCCATTTGCCTGGCTCTTTCAATATATGTGCTTTTACCAGTTAAGGTACTGTATTTCAAAAATGTTGATATTATATATCCCGTTGTTTCCGGATAAGGCAAGGTCCATCCTCTTTCAAAACTGTATGTAGCCGAACAACCTCCGCAACCGGTCATATCCTGGGACATGCACAGCCACTCCATTGCTCCGGCCAGATGATCTTTGTCTGAATACCGATTATATTTAATTCGAAACAGATCTCTGAGAATCACTCTTAGCAACGAAGGATGAAATATCGATTTAACGAAAATTTTTATGTTTGTTTTCCTGAAAATAAAATCGACTAACACACTTAAACTTAACTTTCTCATATAGTATAATCCACCTTGTTTAGGTTCTTTAATATCAACCGGTCACGATCCCGTTGTGACAGGTACAAAATGCTGAAGAATGCTGCCTCTCAAATTTTCAATAATTGTTCCTTCCTTTATTTCAGTCTCCAAAATCATCCTGTTCTCCTTAATCTCAGGCTCTGAAAGATTGTCAAATACGTTTTGATTTTCAACATTCAACTCTTTCTCTATCGAAAATATGTGGATCCCAGTTCTTCTCAGGTAATGAAAAAGTGTATTCGTTTCACTCAGATATACTTTGCTGCCCAGCCAGAGCATTGAAAAAACAGTTCCGACAGCTTGTTGCCTGAAATGATTCATGATGACTATACCGCAACCCTGCAATTCTCTTATGTAATCGTTAAGAGGGACAAAATTTCTTATAGGAATGAAGTTTGACTGAAACAACTCAACTCCTTTGGAATAGATGAATTTTCCGTACTGAAGGTCACCATAGCTTAAAGGCACAACAATTTTACGGGCTCCCATACCAATTTCCTCAATTTTTCTGAAAGCTTCAAGATGATTATTGGAATAATTTGCAGAATTCCCAACTAAAATATCATTACCGCTTACCGTCAGATTTTTAACTCCCTTAATGAGATATTCAAGCGGATAATAAGTGAAAGGAATAAAACGGCATTCACTTGATAATATCTTATGTGTTGAAAAGAATTCAAATTCCTCATAATAGGGAACACCAAAATAACGTAATTCACTTGCGGCTAAATTGACAGACCCTTCAATCATGATTATTCTATGATATAAGAATCGCCTTAAATTGTCCTTAACTTTTCTGCCAGGAGAGACTTTGCCGTCAGGGAGTTTAATTGCCGAGGTTAATCCTCCCAGAAAACTCCTGTCATTGAAACTTTCCTTTGTGTACAACTCAGCACCCCACAAAATCCCCACAAATTTATGCTTGTCACCGGATAACAGAAAGACCGTGCTGTTCAACTCAGTTATTCCATGAAGAATAATGCAATCATATCTTTGAGTCAAATCCAAAAGAAAGGAGATCAAGTTTCTGCCGAAAGGCACAATTTCTATGTTTTCCAATGTCTTTACATAAACAAGCTTGCGGTTGTACTTTGACATAGGAATAACAAAATGATTTCTTCCCGGAAAAGCCTTTTCAAAAATATAAATCGCCGCATCGATAAACTTCTCATCAGAAGCCAGATGCAAAATGGAGATTCGGTGCTCTGACACTTCAGTTAGAGGTAATTGTATCTATTATCATTTCCACATCCTGAATACTCAACTCATAATATAAGGGTAATCTGAGAAGGGTATCGGAATAACGATCAGCATTAGGCAACTCACGATCACCATGAATCTCTTTGTAATATCTGCTTTTATGCAGGCTTAAGTAATGAAACACAGCCTGGATGCCTTTGCTTTTAAGCTTTGCCATGATTTCATCACGCTGCCTGATTGATCGGCAAACAAGATAAAACAGATGTCCGTTCTTCGAGGAATAATCCGGGATATTAGGCAGACCAACATCATTGAAACTTGCCCAGTTTTTCAAACCTCCCAGATAGTGTTCCCAGATTGCAATTCTTTTTCGTTGAATATCAGCAATGTTTTCCAATTGTGCCCAAAGGTAAGCAGCAATAATTTCAGAAGGAAGAAATGAGGACCCTATGTCAGTCCAACCATATTTGTTTACCTCGCCTCTAAAGAACTCCGCCCGGTTTGTTCCCTTTTCCCAGATAATTTCTGACCGGTTAATGAATCTCTGATCATTGATAGCCAGTAATCCACCTTCTCCTGAATTAATGTTTTTTGTTTCATGAAATGAGAAGGTCGCCATATGTCCTATACTTCCCAGAGGTACTCCTTTGTATGTAGATTCAATAGCCTGTGCTGCGTCTTCAATCACGAGAAGGTTATATCTTGAGGCAAGAGTCATTATCTTATCCATATCACAAGCAACACCGGCATAGTGCACAGGAATAATGGCCTTTGTCCTGATGGATATATGCTCCTCAACGGCGTCTTCATCAATGCCCGGATGATCATTGCGGCTGTCGATAAAAACGATCTTGGCGCCCTGCCTTACAAAAGCAAGGGCTGTTGAGACAAAGGTATATGACGGTACAATTACCTCATCACCTGGTCCGATGTTGGCAAGAATTGCACACATCTCGAGTGCATCAGTACAGGAGGTTGTTAACAGTGCCTTTTTAAAACCATACCGATCCTCAAAGAATCCGTGACATTTTTTGGTAAAATCCCCATTACCCGATATCTTGCCTGAATTGACAGCCTGATAAATGTAGTGCATTTCCTTCCCTGTCAGATATGGTTTGTTAAAAGGTATCATAAGAGATCGCTTAAGTTGATTCCGGTGAAAATTGTTAAGAATACTTCAATTCATCCATACTATGTTATTATTGCCAGTAATGATACACATTGGTAATATTCTCTGGCACAAAGTTGCACTTTTTATATAGTCTGCAAGCTGCAGTATTCTGCATCTGAGTTATAACCGTAATCCTGTCATACTTCATCACGTAGGCAACATCGTCAGCAAATCTTATCATATCGTACCCAATGCCTTTCCCGGTATGATTCCTGTCAACTGCCACCAGTCCTATATCTGCACACCCATTTTTCTCTCCAATTGTAGTAACCCCGATCACATCATTACCTGAAACTGCAACAATGACTTTAAAGGCAATCAATCCCGAAACAGAATCAGTAATCCATCTGGTATATAACCTTTCAAATTCTCCGTTTACAAAATTGTAGTCAAGACGAAACCGTGAGAATAAACCAGCCTCCAGGCTTAATTCAATCAACTTAACATCAGGCTTTTCGCAACCATAATCACGTATTTGATTTATAAACTGCGAATGAGGCTCTGGCTGCTTAACAAAGAGAACCTTGTTATCAAATAGTTTGCCGCCTTTGCCGGTAATCACCCGGTTAAGTTCATCATCATCTGAGGGAGCATATAGATAAACCAGGCGGTAATTGCTTCCGCTTATTTCCCTGAAGGTCTCTTCAGCCAGACTACCTCCATTATGGTCAAACATTATTCTTGCCACCGGATAACCAAAGAATTGTGAATCCCAGTCAAGCTGTGTCAATTTGTTGGAATACATGTTCTTAATTCACCTAAGTATTATTATCAATTAAACAATTAGGGACACGACTAATATCTAGAAATGAAATGTTTCTTATCAGAAACGGTCAACCATTTTTTGATGATTCCTTTCAACTCCTTCAATAAAGCATTCAGATAGAAAAAAACAGGTAATGTATTGTAGATATAAGCATAATAAATATATGGCTTAACGACACCTTGAAGATCAAGAGTTTTAAAGCCATATTTGATAAGCTTTTTTCTGGTCTCTTTATAGTTAACCCTGAAAGGTTTATTTTCAACTTTATGTAGTGTGAGTAACAAGAACTTGCAGATCGGCTGATTCATAAATGACTTTTGCTTCTCACTGAGTTTTTGTGAATGCTGGAACTGTTTAAGATTGCATAATCCAAGGAAAAAACCACAAGATGCCTTTTCAGTTCGAAACAGTGAGGAATTTGTTGCTGATCCCAACCTCGTTGTCCTCTGATAAAAAGGAGAACCAATAAAAATACACCGCTCAGCAAGACACAAAATACGTGCGATGAACTCTCCGTCCTCAAGGTAAGGCACGTCCGACAAATAACGCAGATTATATTTCTTAAGAAAGCTCGTTTCCAACAGAACTGCAACCATCCTATCAGGATCCGTATCGCCATCTATCCTGTTAATGTAATAGGCTTCTATGCCTGAGTATAGTCTACCTTCATGGTCTTTATTAAGAATTGTCTTATGTACACTACCGTCGAGATGTAAATAAGTATATCCAAGGAATGCTACCTGTGCATTTAGATGCAGAGCATTCGTGATTAATGGATTGGTGGTATTTGTAATAACATAATCGTCAGGATCAACGAACATTATATACTTTCCTGATGCAATCTCAATCCCATTATTTCTTGCTTTTGATACCCCCTGATTTTCCTGGTTAATCAGAATGATGTTATTGTATTCATCTTGCAGTCCCTCTACCACAGTCCTACAATTGTCAGGTGATCCATCATTTATGCAGATTATCTCATAATCATTCTTTGGAATGTCCTGATTTTCAAGACTCCTCAAACATCTCTCGACATATGGTTCAACGTTGTACATTGGGATGATAATTGAAAGCTGCTTCATTTTCGCTCGGAAATGAAATATTAGATTATATCAGGTGGAATCTGCTTTTCAGTTTATTCACAATCATTTATTAGTACAATCAAAAGTACATCTCACTATTTATTAGACTTTTATCCAGGCGTCTTCTGAGCCACAAGAAATATTGAAAGGGATTCAGGTAAACTGTCAGCAAATTCATCAGGAATTTGTTCGCTTTGTTATTCTTGTTAAAAACTTCATTTCTAAATACTTGCGATACACACCATTTATACTTATGATCGAGCCTGAGATCAACAGGCAGAAATGGGTAGATATATAGCCTGCGGAAATCCTCTGTTTTGAAGTAATTAGGATTCACAATGAAGGTGGTGGTTGTGTTGTTTATAGCTGCAGAATGCTGCCGGTAACAAACTGTGACTTTATCCATCAAAGAGAGCTTGTGACCATTTTTTGTAAGATTCAACCATAAAGGATAATCTTCGAGAAGCTTGAATCTTTCATCAAAGCCGCCAATAGACAATAAAATTTCCCGAGCTATGAACAATGACGGAGAAAAGTGTATTCTGTCACCCAGGAGCAACATTTTGTATTGAGAACCTGCGCTCCGGTCAACAGAGAATATGCCTTTATGATCATAAGGAGAACCAGGCACCGTATTTATAAAATTCGATTGCTCAAATGTGTTCCTGAATATTTCAATCTGCGAAAATAAAACCTTCACCTCAGGATTGCGGTCAATCCACGCCATATTGTCCTCAATGCAAGAGGCCTTTAGAATATCATCTGCTGCAAGGAATTTTATCCATTCACCCTGCGCAGCATGAAGGCCCCTGTTAGCATTTGCCGAAACACCTCCGTTTTCTATCGATGTTAACAGTTCCGCCCTGACAAACCGTGTCTCATGTTCGCTCAGCCACCGGGTGCACAATTCTACTGTTTCGTCACATGAGCAATCATCAGTTATTATCAACTCCAGATCCTTCCATGTTTGTCCGGCAACACTATCCAGAGTTTCAATGATAAAAGGCGAAGAATTATAACTGGAAATAATTACGGAGACCAAATCATTAAGCATAAAAGAGATTTTGTTTCACCTTCAAATTACCAGAATCAATTATCTCCAACTCGTTAAACAGGAGATAACCCATATTGCATGAAATGATCAAGCATAAACATGAATATTTGCCTCAAGAGATAGCTATAAAAGCCTGTCTTTGATTGCTATTAGCAGATTCTTTATATCCATTCTTTTATTAAGCTCCCGGTAGGAGAAAGCAAATGCAATAATAAATAAAACGAAGCCGCTCAGATATGCCCTGGGGTAACCTAACAGGTAAACAGCAAGCAGAGCAAGAATAAGAAGGGAAATAAAAGCTGTTGTCAATCGAATTACCGACTTATTGAAAGAAAAATTAAACTTCCATTTAAGGACAACTCTTAACATTACAAGCGAGAAGATATAGCTAATAATCATTGATATTCCAAGGCCCTTAATACTATATAGATTGAATAACAACATACTTATCAGGAGGAAGAATATGCTTGCAACAACTTCTGTGATAATAAAAAGCCTATTCTGTCCTTTAGCGATAATAATATATCCCTGCACCCATATCAATGCTTTTAACGGAATTGCCAGGGCCGACAGAATTATGAAGTCAATGGCTGCAGTAAACTCAATGCTTAAGAGCATCCTGATCAGAACCGGGGCAGTTGCCAGCAGCAGAATTAGCAACGGCCCAAGGATTATCATAACCAATTCTGACTGCTGAATTACTATTTCTTCCCATTTCTCCTTTTCATTTATAACAGCAGACAACCTTGGGAAAAAATCAATTGCAATTGCGGTGAATATCATACCTACATAACCGTTCATAATAGACAATCCCGCATTATAAACACCGAGGTCACTCAATGACCCATTTTGAGTGATAAATATGCTCAGGATGTATTCAGACGTAGATGTAAACAACGCACTTACCGATAAACTAATTCCTAAAAACACCATCCCCTTTCCTTCGCCTAAAGTCTCCCTCCACCCGATTCTGGTTGTTCTTATATTTACTTTATTCTTAAAATAAATTGAAATTATATAACTAACAAAACTTGATACGATTATAGCAGGTACCACTCCTCTTATCTTCATAAAATAGAAGATTGGTATGACAGCTACTAATCCCGCAACGGCTCCAAATACATTAGCCCTGGCTAAAAGCTCAATCCTCCTCGTACCCCTGAGTAAAGTGTAAATTCCTCCGGTTAAAGCAGTAAAAAGAAAGGTTGTGGACAGCCAAATGTACGACCATGTATGGGTTGTATCCTTAAAAGCAAACTTGCTCAATAAGGGAGAAAAACTTATCGTAATTACAATACCGATAATAGCAGATATCCAGACCCATCTTTTAAAGACAGTATATATTCGACTAATAGTCTGATTATTACCAGTTCCATGGGCTATTGAAATATCTCTGACGGCGCTTTGTTCCAATCCAAGTCCACTTATTATCCTGATCAGGTTAAGATTGGACATTAACAACCCGTTCAATCCCATGCCGGCAGTGCCAATCAAAACAGCCAGGACTTTTCCGCGTACCAGTGATATCAATATGTTAATTACCTGAACGCCTCCAAAAATTGTATTGGCCTTAAAAATCTGTCTGTATGAAGATTGCTTACTTGTCACGAAAAAGTATAAGAAGTGAGACTACTGGATGAGATAGTTAAAGCATTAATGCTTAAGTAGATACTTTAAACGGCAAAATAAGTAAAGGAGAACATAATCTGAACGCAACACACGATACTTAATCCAAATGGTTTTATCAGCCTCGTAAAATGTAAATTTGATCTGCTTTATGAAATCATTGAATAAACCAAAGGCGTTCATTAGTTCATTTTTAGCAAGGGAATGCTCTGCCTTAGTGAACTTCTGTTGAAATAAGATCTGGTGATAATCATAAAACATATTGATCAGGGTTACTAACCTCTTTTCAAACATTTTTTGATCAGAATTATAATAAACCAGCTGTAAGAGCTTTGTTTCCTTGAATACTTTGGAGAACAAAGCTGGCTTCATCTTTTTTGTTATTGCCGCAGGGTTGTCTACCCTGTAATAGAATACGCCAGGACAAAAGGCGACCTTATTGCATTTCAGGAAGAACTTTCGAATTGCATATTCATCTGCGTACATATTGAAATCCTCATACCCGGAACGTCGCACAAGTTCAATACGCCATAGAGCTGCTCCGGGTATTGTCCAGTCCAACGATAGGTTAAAAGCCTCCAGTCCCGTTAATAGAATGTCTCTGTTGCCATTGACTCCAATTAGCTTTTTATCAGAATTACTGCTGGTGTAATATACAAAATCTGGTATGACAGCATCTGCATCCAATTGCCTGGCAGTGTTGTACATTTGCTCAAAACAGTCATTACTGAGAAAATCGTCCTGACTTAAATAAGTGAAATATTGACCCTGAACATTCGGAATGCCATAGGTCTTTATAATAAAAGGAACATGTCCCAAATTAGTTTTCAAATCAATAACTCTTATGTTTAGTTTCCCGCTGTATTGATTAATTATTGATATCGAACTGTCAGTTGAAGCATCATTGATGCAAATAATTTCAAAATCCTTAAATGTCTGATTTAAAAGCGAGTCTAAAGTATTAACTAAAAAACGTTCGCCATTAAAGACTGGTATAACAGCTGATATCATAACAGACACTTGATCAGCCCTTTAGGTTATTTAACAAATCAGCAATAATATAGGCTTCTTCATCTTGCATGACCGGACTTATTGGCAAACTCAAGACTTCACTGGAAATTTGCTCTGTAATTGGCAGGTTCAACTGATTGAATTCTTTGAGAGCTGACTGCCGATGTGGCGGTAACGGATAATGTATTAAAGTTTGAACTCCCTCCGCAGTTAAATACTTCTGAACCTTATCGCGAATAGAACTTCGAATGACGAAAAGGTGCCAGGTATGATCAAGTGGCATCAAATATTTCTCATTCGTCGAAGAATTAATAGTATTACCTGAATCATCAGCCTTTAAATATTCAAAGTACACTTTGGGGAGAATTAAAGCAGGGTGCTTGATGTTTTTAATATAATACTCCGCTATCTCCCGTCGACGCTCATTGTCTGCATCAAGTCTGTGCAGCTTGACTCGCAGTACAGCTGCCTGTATTTCGTCTAACCTTGAATTCAATCCCTTAAAATCATGGACATATTTTCTTGTTGATCCGTAATTAGCTAACGCCCTGATAATGGCGGCAAGATCGTCATCATCAGTGGTCACTGCACCACCATCACCTAACGCACCAAGGTTTTTCCCTGGGTAAAAGCTGTGGCCCGCCGCATCGCCAAGTGATCCGGTGCGTCTGGTTGTCAGCCCTTGTTCTCCTTGAGCTTTGAGTCCTGATCCCGGAGCCATTATAATAGCTCCTGCTGCCTGGGCATTATCCTCAATTATCTTTAGATTATACTTCTTTGCGATCTCATTAAGTTCCCCGGACCAGCAGGCCTGACCGTATAGATGAACCACTATTATGGCACGTGTTTTTTCTGTTATTTGTTGTTCAACCAGCGAGATATCCAGGTTATACGAATCGATATCGGGTTCAACAAAAACCGGCTTAAGCCGGTTGTCTGTGATTGCCAGTATTGTGGCAATGAAAGTATTGGCAGGGACTATTATCTCATCCCCTTCCTTCATGACTCCAATATCAATATAAGCTTTGAAGATGAGGCGGAGGGCATCCAGCCCGTTTGCGGTTCCAATACAGTGCCGGGAACCGATAAAAGTTGCGTATTCACCTTCAAATGAAGAGGCTTCCTCTCCAAGGAGAAACCATCCGCTTTTCACAACCCGATCAATTGATGAAGATAGTTCAGGTTCAAAACTTGATGTGACTTTCTGCAAATCGAGGAATTTAATCATTCTCCGAGCATTTTTTGTTTTTCGTCCTCCGTGAATGTTCTCAATATTTTTGCCGGATTGCCTCCGATTATAGTAAAAGGATCAAATGATTTATTGACATAAGAGTTGGCAGCAACAACGCAATAATCTCCCAATGTAACACCGGGCATGATGATGGATCCTGTACCTATCCAGACATGATTACCGACCGTCACTGGTCTTTTCTCCACGGGAAATACATTTTGCATGGCAGGTGAAGCGTTGGGACCTGAATCGACCATAATATTGACATTTTGCGCGATGCTCACATTACATCCAACTTTAAGCTTAGCTGCATAACCGTTCAGCAGGCAATTCATCCCGATGTAGGTATCTGATCCTATCTCCAGCAGATTGTCCGAACTCCCGAAAACAGAGCATCTTTTTGCTATCCTGACATTGTCTCCAATGATGACATTATTGACTGAAGATGAGGGATCTATCTCCACATCTTTACCGAGGTTAATATTGGCATACTTCATTTGTCCGCTTTTTGAAGAAATACTTTCATTACCTCATAAAAATAATCGAGGTCATAGGGAGTCAGAGCCTGATGAACAGGAATAAAGAAGGCCTCTTCACCATAAAATACACTTGATTGAATACCATGCGCCCAGAAATGTTTCTTGAGTTCAGGCAGGTAAAGATCTTGATTGTCGGTCCGGAACATAAAGACGCCGGGGACAATTCCTTTTTCCAGCCTAAACCTTTCGCTTAAACCTGATTTTTCAAACCTGCTGCGTAGCTCCGTATAATTGTAAATCCTTTGGTGGATAATCTGATCCTTTTTCTGGATATGTTCCGAAAGGACATTCTTGATATAACGTAACATTTCGGGTTGAATGTGTCCTGAATAGGTCTGGTTAATGTGCGAAGCCGAAACGAGGAGTCCTCCAACCTGAAGGGGAAACATTTTCGGAAAGCTATAGATTACAAAATCCCCTGTCCTGCCTATTGTACATTCATTGTCCTCAGAAAAGAAAGAACCCGCACAATCCTCTATGATAGGCAGGTTAAATAGCTTAAGCTTCTGGATCTCATGATAAGGGTACCCGAATTCGTGATTAACGAAGAGTACTTTTGTTTCAGGTAAGATTTCTCTGGACCATTTGCAAAACTTCTCTATCTCATTCGTAACACAGCTGCTAATGTAAAAGTTACCGGAACTGGTCAGAATTGTTACAACATCATTCCTTGACAGTTTATAATGCTTTAGTGCTAAGTAAATAGCTTCCCTTCCATTGTATGTATATGTGAAACGGAGGTCACCAAATCTTTCATGGAAATAAGTGTCAATACGGTCCAGATCTGGCAAAACCTGGTTTATAGAAATATCTTTCGTCTGAAAAGGACCTATCCGATACGTCGGGAGGCTGTATGGATCAGGATATAATACAAACACAGGTCAGCTTTTCTTAATCTCCAATGTAAACCTGTAGCGTATCGAGGAAAGAGCTTCATGACTTTCCTTAAACCTTAGAAGCCCTTCATTCGGAATCCCGTTCTCTGTAGATATGCCAAGGTCCATATACCGGAAGCCAGCCTCCTTGTAAAAAGTAAAAAGGTTCAGCAACAGAAAATCCATTGCTCTTAGAGGCCGTCCTTCATCATTGTCCCCCCAATACACAGCGTAACAAATTTCACTATGATTTCTGTAGAAGATGGCTGCTGCAATTATGTTTTTTTCTGATTCCACTTTGAAAAATTCAACAGGCCAGATTTCTCCGGTTGATATGATATTATCCAGTGTCATGTATACTGGCCTTCCAAACTTTGACCTATTCTCACATATCAGGTTGTATATTTCCCCCTTGTCTAGTTCATTATGAGCCATGGAGAAGACTAGATTGTTGCGTTGAGCCTGTCTGAAATACTCCCGGCTGTTCTTTTGGGTGAACACGCCGTCAAACCTTTCAAGGTCAATCCAGTTAGTGATTTCCGGAAAATTAAATTTGTAACCCTGCCTGATCAAAGAATTGACGATTTTGGCATTAAATGTCTGGTGATAGATGTCGGGGGGAATGATTATCTCAATCCTGTTAAAAAACCTGGATGTTGCATAATCCGAGAGCAGTTGAAGGAACCTGTCAATTTCACTTATGTAAACATTCTCCTTCCTGAAATGGAACCCCCCAAAAGGCGCCGAGAATGGAGATTTCAAAATACCGTCCTTTATACCGGCCACCAGACCAATCACTGGTTCACCACACTCATCAACAAGCCGGATAATCCGATCGACCTTATTGCGGTTGAGCTCAATAAATCTCTCTGAAATAAACGGGTTTGAATCAACAGGAAAGTGTCTCCGATACGTACTGAGATCCGTTTCAACCAGCATTTGCCAGATCTTTGAGTTTTTTAAAGTCTGAATAATCACGGATATAATCAGACGGGTTGTATCTTTCCGAAGCCAGAACAAGGCAAATTGCACCAGAAGAGAAGTTAATGATCTCCCGCCAAATCCCCGGCACAATCAGAAGCCCGAAATTTGGCCTGTTTAAATGAACAGTCTTCTTCATTAAACCGTCATCCAGGATGACATCAAATGATCCGCTGGCAGCCACGATAAGCTGTTGTAAGTCTTTATGGGCATGTCCACCCCTCTCTGATCCACCCGGAACATCGTACAGATAATAGACTCTCTTAACGTTAAAAGGAAGGGCACTGTCGCTCTGTACAATGGTTATGTTGCCCGAAGGATTGTGTATTCTGGAAAGCTCTAAAACGTTACAACTGTATATGTTATGCGCATTACCTTTCAAATCTTCCGGTTTTGTTTAAACTCCTCAAAATCCCTGATATAATCAGTTTCAGAATAGTCAGTTGACGCAATGATCAGCGCAAGTGAGTTCGTTGAAAAATTATCAATCATACGCCAAACCATTCTTGGAACCAGTACACCATAATAAGATCTGTTAAGTGAAAAATTGTATGCAGTTTTGCCGTCATGTAACCTGAGATCAAAACTGCCCGAAAGGGCAACAATGAGCTCTTCCGTCTCCCTGAACGCATGTCCGCCACGGTGCTCGCCGCCCGGGACGTCATATATCCAGTATACTCGTTTGATTTTAAATGGGATATGGGTATCTTCCTCAATAAATGAAAGATTACCTCTCAGGTCAAGGAATTTTGGAAGATCAATAAGAGATGGATCCATCAGACAAACATCTTGGTTACTGATATCAGGTTAAGCCTTAGTCCTGCGCCCCCTTTTAAAGAATCGGCCTGATGATTTCTTATCACTTGTATAACCGTATTTCTCCCCGTAGCCATAATGCTTGCCTTCTGCCTTTATATCATTGATAATTAGACTTACTCCTTTTGTGCCCCTTGCGGTTATATCGTGCAGGGTCTGTTCAAACATTTCCTTCAAGGTGAAGCCAGGTCTGACAACAAGAAGGCAGGCATCAGTCATGGATGCAAGATGATAAGTATCTGAGACAAGGCCTATGGGTGAAGAGTCGATCACAATATAATCAAACTTTTCCCTGAGCGTTTTTAGCAGCTCTTCTGTCTTGCCCAGGGCAGTAAGTTCTGAGGGATTGGGCGGGATCGGTCCAGCTGAAATAACTGATAGATTTTCAAATGCTGTCTCCTGTATTACATCCTGAAGCTTATCCTGGCCTATCAACCATGTAGAAATCCCTTTCTCATTACTTAGTTTGAAGTCCTGATAAATCTTAGGTTTTCTGAGATCAAATCCGATCAGTACCGTCTTTTTCCCAAGTAAACTATATACTGAGGCAAGGTTGATAGCAGTAAATGTCTTACCCTCTCCTGGCATCGAGGAGGTTACCAGAACTACAGGTGAAGCTTCTTCTTTGGTAAGAAACTGCATCCTTGCCCTTAATAACCTGTAAGATTCCGCAATGGCTGAATTCGGGTTATTGAAAACAACGAGGTTTGTTTTGTCTGAATTATGAGGCATGTTGCCCAGCACAGGTAATTGAGCCATCCTTTTTATATCTTCATCTTTAAGCTTTTTATCAAATAAAAAGCTCAGGAAGATTATCAGGAAGGGTACACCAAATCCGGCGAAAAGACCCAGGAAATATATCTTGATGGGATTTGGTGCAACTCTTGAACTATACCGGGAATCTGCAGGATCAATAACTTCACTGTCTGCCCTGTTCGATGCTTTCTGCATCTCCTGTTCGGCTCTGGTTTCAAGAAGAAATGTATATAGTTCATCATTAAGACGGAAATTTCTTTCAAAGCCCAATAGCTGCCTTTCGGTCACAGGCAACGCGGAGGCCTGTGCATTAGCTTTGTTTATCTGCTCCTGGTTTTCGGATCTGGCAAGACTGTTGGCCCTTCTCAATCCGTTAAGTGTCTCCTTCAGTGCATCTTTTGTTGTCCTGACCCTCTGTTCGAGATTTCGCTGGAGTGGGTTCATCTCACCGGCACCCCGTGCAGACAATTGTCCCTGAAGCTCTGCCAGTTCCTCAACAAGCCGGGTGAGCCCAGGGTCTGTGATACCCATAGTTATGGGTACAATTGGAATTTCACCTGAGGCATCCTTGATCAGATAATCAGCCAGATAATCATAGTAGTTTGCCTCAAGATTCAGGCGGGCCTTTTCATTTTCAAGCAAAGTCACCTGGGCAATAATTGACTGACCCTGAGCTGAAAGATCCATGACCTTATGCGATGACCTGAACTGCTGCAGTTTGTTCTCTGTTGTGGAGAGTGAATCTGAAATACCCACAATCTGATCCTCAATGAACTGGATTCTTCTGAGAGCTTCTGTATTCTTCTTATCAAGAGAAATAGCCTGAAATCCTTCTACATGCTTGTTCAGGAAATCCGCATCTTTTGCACTGTTGGTACCCAGCATACTTAACCTGAGAATGGATCCCTCACGAGAAAGTAACTCAACATTGATCCTGCTGTTGAAATAATTTACCAGCCCGGGCATACTGTGCAAGGTAAAATAAATAATCTGGTCTTTGATATTCTGAAATGCAGACTCATCCAAACAATCAATCCTGAAATTACCTGTTGCTACTTCAATAGTCTCTCCAAAGGCTGCGGTTTTCTGGAATTGAAAATACTCAGATTCCGAGTTGAGATTGAACATATTGTTCCCCAGGTATTTGATCGAGAATTCAATATCCTTGGGAAGCGGTACAAATGTTTCGGAATGCACCCTTACAGGGGAGTCGGGATATATTGGAAGCCTGTTTCTGAATGTCTTGATATAGTATTCAATGTCAAACGGCAATTGTTCAAGCGTCCTTTCCGTCAGTGCTCTCGACTTAAGGATCATAATCTGATTCTCAAGGTTCTTCATTCCGCCGGGCAGGCCAAGCCCCTGGAGTAGTTCAGAGTTATCAACCAGCGGACGGTCTTCTGTTTCATTTATCAGTATGGTTACTCCCGTCTGATAAACAGGCATCGTGTGACCAATATAGAACCTGGCGACAAAAACCGAAATAAAAGTTGCAATTAAAAACCAGTACCAGTTTCTTTTTAACAGATTGAAAATAACCAGCGGATCAAGTCCGCTGCTCTGCCTGAACAATTTATCCTGAGTATCAAGATTAAGCGTGTTTTGATCCTGCATTTTTTAATTGGTTAGAGCGTTCTGAAGTAACTTATAATAACCAGGGCTGTTGATATGGTGGTCAAAAAAAGTGTGTAGATGGATGTGTTCAGCTGAAAAGACCTCCCCCGCATCGGCATCGCGTAGATGACATCGTTAGGCATTACGTAGTAGTACTCTGAATCAAGGATACTGCGATCTGAGAGTGAGAATTCCTTTATAATAGGTCCGTAAGGGGAAGGCCTCAGCAACTGAACTCTCTGTCTGTTGCTGTATACGCTAAGATCGCCAGCCATTGCCAGAGCTTCAAAAACAGTAAGACGGTCTTTTGTAATTGGATACCTGCCGGGGGCATTGACTTCCCCGATGATACTGATATTATTATCTACCATCCTGACAGTAATTGCATAATCAGTCAGGTAATTTTTAAATACTGACTCAAGATCCTGTTTTATTTCAGACAAAGTCTTGCCTGCAACCTTAATCTTTCCTACATAAGGAATCTCAATTTCACCATCTGTATCCACAGGGTAACTTGAAAGGGCAGCAGACTCCTGGGTCATGCTGCCATCACCTGCCTGCATATTGAAAAGTGCTGACCACTGCGGATCTGGCGTTATCACCCTGACAAACAAGTAATCATTGGTCATTATCTTATATGCAGAAGGAGTGACTGTGGATATTGCCTCCTGTGTCATCTCATAACCGGCCGACCTGGCGTTATACTGAAGATAGGTCAATTTCTTCCTGGAAACACAAGACCCGGCTATCATTATGATAACAAATGCTGTTAAAACTGGCATTCTTTGCATCTTTTGATGAATTTATTAGGATATAAATTTACATAATGATCCGTTTCGGCTCAGAGCCAAGACAGTTTTTAATTTCCCGCTTTATCAAATCAGTCTGGTCAAATTATTCAGGATGATATATTACTAATACTGTTTATCCCTTATACGTCTTTTGTTAATACTTATGGAATACCCGGTATCCCCTGAAAAATCATTTCAAGCTAACCCCATGCCATTTATTTGACAGTTCAGGCAATCCGTGGATAAGTTTCAGGACCCTCCAGGATGTGTCCGGAACCAGGTAATCAGCAGGCACATTCTTTTGAATGTGTGACCCGGACGCCTTCATGGCAATTTTCACCGCATTCAAAACTGTGTCACTATTTAAACCTGTAAGCATTATTGTTCCTGCATCCTGAGCTTCGGGGCGCTCCATCGAATTTCTCAATGATATAGCCGGGAAATTCAGGAACGCCGATTCCTCGCTGATTGTTCCGCTGTCTGAGACAGTGCATAATGCATTCATCTGCAGGTGAACGTAATCAGTGAACCCGAAGGGCTTCAGAAACAGGATCAAGGGATCCATGATCATTTCATTCATTGCTTCCAGGCGCTTCCTGGTCCTGGGATGAGTTGACACTATAATCCTGACCTTGTAGTTCTCAGCAAGCCTATTAAGAACCACCAGTATCTTTCTGAGATTTTCGGGATTATCAACGTTCTCCTCTCTGTGTACTGAAACCATAAAGTAGCCCCTTCCTGAGAGATTTATTTCAGCATCAGAATTTTCCGTAAGACCGTCTGCCGCATGTACAAGATTCAACTGCTGCAGAATAGTGGATGCTTCAATTTTTGGTCTGTAATAATTCAGCACTTCGAACATAGGTGAACCGGTAAGATAGATTCTTCTATGCGTGAGACCCTCAGATATGAGATGACGGCGGGCATGCTCGGTATAAACCAGGTTAAAATCTGCTATGTGGTCAATTATACGTCGGTTAATCTCCTCGGGTACGTTAAAGTCAAAACACCTGTTACCCGCCTCCATGTGAAAGATGGGAATATGCAACCTCTTGGCCATGTAAGCCGAAAGACATGAGTTTGTATCCCCAAGAACCAGAAGGGCATCAGGCCTTTCTTTGCGTAGCAGCTCACCGGATTTCCTTATTATATCACCAACTGATGCTTCAAGTGATGAAACATCAACATTCAGGAAAAAATCCGGCTTGCGCAACTCAAGGTCTTTATAAAATATTTCATTTAACTCGTAATCGTAATTCTGCCCGGTGTGTGCAATAATATGATTCACATGCTCATCAAGGAGGGTCATTACCCGGGATAAGCGGATGATCTCAGGCCTGGTTCCTACTACCGGTAGAATTTTGAGTTTTTCATTTGTCATATAAAAGAACTTCTTTAAGTTATGCACATAGCTCTGAAAAGATGGTTGCACTATTCATACCTGCTCAAAAAAAGTATCAGGATCATTAGGATTATAGAATTCACTGATCCAAAATATCGTATAAAGATCGTCATCCCCGATGTTTGTAATATTATGTGTATGCCATATCGGCATATCTACATATGAGGGATTGCTTCCGTCAAGTTTGAAATCAATTACTTCATCGCTCCCGATACGCCGTATCTGTATCCTTGCTTTACCTTTGATAACGGCAAACCGCTCCGCTTTCCTGGTGTGAAAGTGATTGCCCCGGGTTATTCCCGGCCTGGTGGTTGAAAATGATATCTGTCCACCGCTGTGAAGCTTAACCGTCTCCACAAATCTACCCCTATCATCGTCATGCTGACTGAGAAAGTACGGAAAGTATTTTGAATGATCAATGTAACAAACAAATGTATTGAATAAGTTCCTTTCAAAAGGATCACTCAGATCAGGTATTATTCCATGTTCAAGATACTGATCCTTAAAACTCTGAAGAAGTGATAGCAATTCTGAAACCTTTGCCTCATCAGTTGGCTGTACTCTGAATTCTCTGTCTCCAAGCCTGTTTGTGATGAGAAAGTGAATTGTTTTAACAAGATCACCCACATAGATCAGATTAAGATTTGCATCAATCTCTATCCTGGGAGATTCATTATGGGTAAGCTGATGGGAGAAAGTTGCAATCACAGAATTATAATATGGATTACCAAAAGGCCCAAAAACATTGGGAATTATCATACCGGTAAATAACCCGCCACTTCTTTCTGCCCATTCGGAAAACAACCTTCTGCCCTCAAGTTTTGATTTGCCAAAGACATTATTACGCTCCTCCTGGGTGGAGGAAGAAAAAAGGACGTGAGGTCTGCTGCCGGTTTTGTCAAGTGAAGCGGTCAGCTGACTGACTAACTTTACATTGGTGTCATAAATCGTCTGTGGTTCATTATGCCTGTTCAAGGCTGCCAGATGGACTATAGTATCGCATTCTCTTACAAATTTCTCAAGCTTTGACTGCTGCTCAAAGAAATCATCATGAAAGGGAATAACAACAATTTCCTCTTTCCTTATTTTCAAATAATTATAGAGATGCGTCCCTATGAATCCGGCTTGTCCGGTTATACCAACTCGTAACATCATACTAAATGGTTATCTGCCTCAATAGTTTATATGAAGATCCCGGGCAATTTTCAGATGGATCATTGACTGAATGAATAGGAAGCTTTCAGGAATACCCCACTGGAATTATAATAAAGCTGACCGAGGTCACAGGCTCCGACTAAACCGATACCAAAACCACTGGAGAGTTTTTTGTTCAGCTCCAGTAGTGCCGAGAACTGATCCTGTTCCCCGAAGATACCGTAAGAACCCGGATCCTGAAGACCTGTAGACTGTTCCTCATCAGTAGTAAGGTATGTCCCATAATTTCTTGACCATGAAGCCTTGAACCTGTAAGAAATACTACTAATGGCCCCTTCGCCCCCAAGGTGGAATACCATTACCCTGTTATTTACGAAATACTCGTCCGGGTGGACTGGAAGGTCTTTCCTTATGTATGCCCTGGTGGTAATAAAAGGACTTCCAAGCCCTATTCCGTTATAAGACCATCCGGTAATATATTGACCATGATTAAAATATGGCTCATATGGGGAACCCGTTTCAGGAGACCATGGTTGCCCGGCCTGGTTTTTTGTATATAGAAACTCAACCACAAACCGTTTCCAGAAGATGCATTTTGTACCATGTTCATTATTTATCAGGCTTACTCCGTTGAGTCCGTCCTGGATATTGGCCAGTTTCGAAAGAGCACCGGCTTCGTAAAAGCTTTGACGGTAAATGAAAATTGTTACTGTATTAAATCTGTACTCCAGACCCAGGTCAAGTGAGCCCAGATGATTTCCCTGCCTCTCAGCCTGGATATAACCGTTGCTGTACTTTTTCCCGGTTACAACATATAAATAGGTCTGCAATGGCGTAAGGGTGTAGTCTTCAAGATAATAATCCTGTTCACTTCCCCAGACAACCTGGTGGTTTAAACCGGCGTAAAATTTGATTCTCCATGACGGTTTTCCAAACCTCCCGTATAGTGACTTCTGATGAAGATATGATCTTAAAGTCAACGTATCAAGGAGGATAAATCTTGACATCTGGAGATCCCCCATCCAACTATGTGAAAAGTTGCCCTTGAATGCAAACAACTCCCCTATCCAAGGTAAAGTCCAGAAATCCCGGACAGACAATTCTACCTCAGGAATTCCAGGGCTGGTACCTGACATAGCCCAGGAACCAGAGGTCAGAGTGGTGTCACATAACCCTGTAATCTTCTTTGACCGGCCGGCACGCAGCTCGAAAATACCCAGGCGTACCTTGCCATAACCTTCAATTAAAGTCAGGTTGGAGCCTTGCCCCAGGTTGGCTCGTCCTTCAAAGGAAGCGCCCCAGTCGAAGAGCTTTTCCTTTCCCGGAACATAATCCTTCCGGGCGAAGCCGACCAGACTTAAAGAGGCTCCGTCAAGCGGAACGCTTCCATATTGATTCGATCTTAGCCAGAACGGCACGGTCCCGTTCGATGTATAACCGCCCCAGCCTTCAAGTCCGAGTACATAATTACCCTGCTGGGCAGACACTTCCCCGGCAAAACAACATAGAGCAACAATGGCCAGAATGTGGCTAAGTTTTTTCATCTGTCTGGATTTAGGGTGTAGCCTGTAAGGTAAAATAATACCTGTCCGGGCTAAAAAAGGCGCCAGCTAAACTCGCTGGCCCTCAGCCTCACGGTTCATAAACCATCTCCGGTTCCTCGCTCAGCACATCCTTCCGGATAAACCGCAACG
>ERZ795031.594-NODE-594-length-43624-cov-12.511235_pt1 | contig 43624 bp, 35 predicted proteins | sample MGYA00375123_ERZ795031 | MGnify/ENA primary metagenome ERZ795031 (study PRJEB30166, sample SAMN05720159) | activated sludge metagenome | isolation source: anaerobic digester from wastewater treatment plant | place: USA | collected 2015-04-21 ...
CCCTCGCATCGCATCGGGTGGGGTATGCCGCTCCAGGCTTCCCCGCCGCCTGCCCTGGCCATCGGCGTACGCCCAGCGATTGTCGGAGCGCGACTTCAATAACCTGTTGAAAATTTTGAGAAATGTGCCGACTTTAACTAGATGAATGATATTAGCGCCGGATAATTCTTGCGCAAGATCAAGGGGTTACCCGATGTCTGTAAAGAGAATGGTAATCGTAGTCAGACGTATTTTTCAATGTCTTCATGCAAAGAATTGTTGGGCTGGTCACGGTAATAGCGCAAAGGGAACTGTTGACCACAGCACAATTATCGGTTTCTAATCGGGGCGGGTTTTCATCGTGGTGAATTTGGAATGCCGGGAAGGTCGAAGGCCCCAGAAAACGGAAAGGATCTTGAAAAACGGGTTGTGGAAATTGCAGAGGGGCTTGGCCTTGTGGTTGAAACTCAGGTCCGCGTTGCCCGGCGAATTTGGGGTGCGGTGAGGCAGATCGATGTGGTGTCAACCCATCCGGTGTCAAGACTTCGCCTGGGCGTCGAATGTAAGTACCAAGCGGTCTCGGGCTCGGCAGAGGAGAAGATCCCGGCAATTGTTGAGGACATCGACGCCTGGCCCATCAGGGGAATAATTGTCATTTCCGGCGAAGGTTTTACGGCCAACATGAAGTCCTCCTTGTTTTCGACGGGGAAGGTCGTTGAACTTGAAGATTTGGAAGCCTGGTTGAAACTCTTCTTTGGTTTGGACATTTGATTTGAAAGAAATCTCTGCACCATATGCCGCCCCGTTTATCAAATGGGCTGGCGGGAAAAGTCAGATTCTTCCGTGGATCGAGAAGATGCTTCCACGGCAAATCGGCAATTATTTCGAACCTTTCATCGGTGGCGGCGCGGTATTCTTCAAGCTTGCATCGCAGGGCACCGTAGCGCGGTCTTTCCTATGTGATGCCAATCCGCACCTCGTAACGACGTATCGCGTGGTCAGGGATGAGCCGGAATCCTTGATCAAGTACCTTGACGAGTTGAAGCTTCGTAATAGTGACGAATATTTCTATCAGGCTCGAAATCGCTTCAACCACGAGCAGATGTCGGACGTGGAAAGGGCAGCCCTGCTGATCTATTTGAATAAGACGTGTTTCAACGGGCTCTTCAGGGTGAACTCCAAAGGCCACTTCAACGTGCCAGTTGGCCGTTACGTTAATCCGGGCATTTATGACGCGCAGCAGATTCAGGCTTGTTCGGCGGCTTTGAAGCACGCGGAGATTGAATGCGGAGATTTTGAGAGCATCTTGACTGATGTGGGGCCTGGTGATTTCGTCTATTTTGATCCCCCGTACGTTCCTTTGACGAAGACCGCCCATTTTACGTCCTATGCCCGTGATGACTTCACGTTCGACGATCAGGTCAGGCTTTCGAACGTCTTCAAGAGGCTTTCGGAAGTCGGGGCCAGGGTACTGCTGTCAAATCATGCAACCCCGGAACTTATCTCTCTTTATGATGGGTTTGATATTTCCATCGTTCCAGCCCGCCGTATGATCAATCGCGATGCGTCACGCCGTATGGCGCCGATTGATGAAGTCCTGATCAGGAACTACTGAGCAAACAAGGTCTTACGCCCCTGACGACTGAAACGTTGGGCGTAACACCGAAGGGGCCGCGGGGTACCCGTAGCGGAACGCCCCGGAGGCGCGCGACACCCTGCGGGGCTTTAATGACCGTCGCGCGCCGAGAGCACGAGAAGCGCCCGTGGGGCGGGCCCCGCGGGCGGGTGTAATTCGCTCGTGCATTTGGTGTAGAATCGGCGGGCGGATTTTTTCTGGTGGAACAATGCGGACGAACGGTTTTGTGATTGCTTTCGCGGCGGCCATGGCTCTGGCAGTCGGCTGTGCCGATTCCGTTGAAGAAGTCGACATCTACGCGACGAATTTCGAACCGGGCGTCGAGATGCGCGACGGCGTAAGGATACTGCGCCTGAAGGGCACGCCTTACGAAATGGGAAAGCAGCACGCGACGTTCCTGCATGATGAACTGGTCAAGGGCGTCGAATTCCTGGAAACGACCGAACTGGGTCTGCTGGAATTCATCGCCCGGGACTACGGCTTCCTGGATGACGCGATGGCACAGTCGTATCCCGACGTGATCGACGAATGTGAAGGCATGGCGGAAGTGGCCGGCGCGGAAGGCTGGACGATGGACCGCTGCATGGCCCTGGCGTACGGCGAAATCGTGCTCGATTTCTTCGAGGCCGGTATGTTGCAGTGTTCCCAGTTCGCGGCGGCGGGTCCAGCCACCGTCGATGGTGAACTGATCCATGGCCGGAACCTGGACTGGGGCGACATGTCCTACCTTCTCGATTACCCGACGATTATGGTGCGTGCGCCGGAAGGCCGGATTCCATACGTAGTCGTGGGTTTCCCCGGTTGCGTTGCCGCATACAACGGCATGAATACGGCCGGTCTTTCGATCGCCACGAATGAAAACGGGTCCATGAACGACCTGGATCGCGAGGGTGTCCCGACGGTGCAGGGCGTGAACTACATGCTTTCGCACTTCACGAAGATCGACGAAGTCATTGATTACATTGTCAATTCGGATCGCATGTCGGCCGAGAACATGGTCGTCACGTCCGGCCACGAGAAGAGGGCGGTCGTTTTCCAGATGACCGCGTCGCACATCCATTACGAAGAACTCGGCGATGACGGCGTGAATTACATCACCAATCATTTCGTCACCGAGGACATGCAGCCGTACGAGGACCCCAAGGATCCGGGAACCTCGACCTATTGCCGTTACATGCGCCTGCGTCAGCTTCTGGAACCGGGCTTCGAAAACGTCCGTGACGACAAGGTCTATGGTTCGGTCGATCCTGCGGTCGCCGCCGGCATCCTGCGCGACAGGTACAACCCGATCGACATGATCGAGTACCCGAAGGGCCAGTTCGACGTCGAAACCGCCACCGGCGGGGCGATCGCGGTCAATGCGGCGATTTATTCGATAGTGTTCAAGCCCGCGTCCGGCCAGTTCTGGTTTGCCTATGGATCGAAGCCGATCCCGGACAATCCGTTTGTCGGTTTCAACGTTCAGGAACTCCTGGGTAACGACCCGGCGGCGGTTGCGGTTCCGGCTGTCGTCGAGTAGGCGGGGCAGGGTATGAAGGCATTGATTCTGGTCATGTCGGTGCTTCTGACGGTCGCGTGCGCGGCATGCTATCCCGTGGTCGTCGCCCCCGGCTGTCAGCAGCAGGTGAACGACTGCCTGCGCGGTTGTTCGGCGTCGCCCGTGGGCCAGCCCTATGAATACAGTCCGACCAGCCCGATCGACACCAGGTCTGACTGCGAGCGTCATTGTCACGAGTCCTGTGCCCAGCAGTGGAAATAGGGGGCTGCCGATGAAAGACACCGATTGCAGTGAACTGGTGACCCTGCGCGGGCGGATTGACCAGGTCAACCGTGGCATCCTGGAACTGCTTAACGAGCGCGCCAGACTGGTCCTGGAAGTTCAGGCGGTTAAGGAACGCAACGATATCAGCATGTTCTGCCCCGGGCGTGAAAACGAGATGCTTGACTCAATCGTTGCCGGCAACAAGGGCCCGTTTTCGGACGCGGTCATCCGCCAGATATTCAAGGAGATATTCAGGGCCAGCCTGGAAAGCATGCAGGCCGCGGGGATCGAGCATCTGAAGGTGTCGCGCGCCCAAGGCGAGCAGGATGTCGTCATCGACGTGCGCGGCCACCTGATTGGCCGTGATCCGGTCGTGATAGCCGGTCCCTGCGCGATTGAGAACGCGGCCCAGGCCAGCGAAGTCGCCCGTCACCTGGTCTCGCGCAAGATCCATTTCATGCGTGGCGGGGCTTTCAAGCCGCGCACGTCTCCGTATTCGTTCCAGGGGTTGGGCGTAGAAGCCCTTGGCATTCTGGATGGCATCAGAACCGACTTCGACATGGTCGTGGTCACCGAGGTCACCGACACAAGGTCTGTCGATGCGGTCGCCGCCGCGGTCGATATCCTGCAGATCGGTTCGCGCAACATGGCCAATTACGAGCTTCTGCGCGCGGCCGGTGCGACCGGGAAGCCGATTCTGCTGAAGCGCGGGTTCGCGGCGACCCTGGACGAGTTCATGCTGGCGGCGGAGTACGTATCCCGCGAAGGAAACGAAAACATCATCCTGTGCGAGCGCGGTATCAGGACGTTCGCAAGGGAAACCAGATATACCCTGGACATCAGCGCGGTGCCCCTGCTTCGCCAGATGAGCCGACTGCCCGTCATAGTCGATGTCAGTCACGCGGCCGGTCGCCGCGATCTGGTGATTCCGCTGGCCAAAGCCGCGATGGCGGCCGGGGCTTCGGGTGTGATGGTGGAAGTCCATCCGTCCCCGGCGCACGCACTGTCGGACAGCGCCCAGCAGATTGACCTTGGCGAGTTTGACGAACTCATTGCTGCATTGAAACGGTAGGGCGACGGACCCGCCTTCGCCGGGGCGAATGATAATTCGCCCGTCAGATTGAAGGCATCGTGCCGGACCGCAGCGGGCGGATGTAATCCGCCCGTACAAGGGGCGAATGAAAATTCGCCCCCCACGTGAAAATTCGCCCGAAACGTGGAAATTCGCCCGCATGCGTGAAAATTCGCCCGTACCCGCCGCGAGTCGCGCACATCTTTCTAGTCGGAGTTCTGCTTTTCTTCCAGCTCGGACCAGCGGGAGTAAAGCCGTTCGACCTCGGCCGCGGCAAGGCCTTCCGCCTGGCACGCCTTCTGCAGTTCCCCGGGATTGGTCGCGATCGACGCGTCGCCAAGCCTGGCGCGGGCCTTTTCAAGCGCCGCCTCGGCCGCCGAAATCGCGTCCTCCATTCCCTTCAGTTCCTTGTCTTCAAGGTAGGTCAACTTCTTCTTCTGTTTCGGGCGTTCGCGGGCCGGAGCCTTGTCCCGTGCAGGCTTCGCGGCCTCCTGCATCACGGCGTACCACTGTTCGAAATCGGCGTACGCCGAAACTCCGCCCAGTCCGTCCAGGCCCAGCGTCACCGTGGTCACGCGGTCGAGCATGTACCTGTCGTGCGTGACCAGCATCACAGCACCCGGGAAGGTCACGATGCTTTCCTCAAGCACTTCCAGCGTCGGGATGTCCAGATCGTTCGTCGGTTCGTCAAGCAGCAGCAGGTCGCACTTGCGAAGTATCAGGCACGCGATCAGTGCCCTGGCCTGCTCGCCGCCGGACAGGCTGCCGATCGGCGAATCAAGCTGATCCCGCCTGAACCTGAAGCGCGAAGCCCACGACTGAACGTGGATCGGCTCGTCGCGGTAAAAGACGGAGTCGCCATCGGGCGCCAGCGTCCGTCGAAGTGTCTGCGCCGGATCGAGTTTTTCCCTTTTCTGGTCGAAATAGACCACGTTCAGGCTAGGCGCGGTTCGCACCGACCCGTCGTCCGGTTCCAGCTCACCCGCCAGCAGCCGCAGGAAGGTCGTCTTGCCGGATCCGTTCGGGCCGACCAGCCCGATTCGCATTCCAGGTGACACTATAAGATCCAGTCCCGAAAACAGGGGCTTGCCGCCCAGCGACTTCGCCAGGTTGCGAACGACCATCAGCCGCTTCGTCTTCCTTCCGGTGCCCGTGAACTCGAAATCGGTCTCCGCGACCCGGCCGCGCTCGCGCGCAGTGTTCAGTTCGTCAATCAGGCGATGCGCTTCATCCACGCGGTACCTGGCCTTGGTCGCGCGCGCCTTCGGTCCGCGCATCAGCCATTCGGTCTCGCGCTTGACCCGCGTTTCCAGTGACAGCCTGCTTTTTGCCTCGCTTTCAAACCAGTCCGCCTGGGCGTCAAGGAAGGCCTGGTAGTTGCCAATCGACATGAAACTGCCTTCCGGGTAACGGCGGCTGAGTTCCACGATCCTTTTTGCGAACCCGTCCAAAAATCTTCTGTCGTGGCTGACGACGACGACGCCGAACCGGGCCGCGCCAAGCATGTCTTCCAGCCACGTCAGGCCGTCAATGTCCAGGTGGTTGGTAGGTTCGTCCAGCAGCAGCAGATCCGGGCCGCGGACGATCTCACGCGCAATCGCAAGCCGCTTTTGCCAGCCGCCGGACAAGGTTCCCGCCTTCTGGGTGCGATCCGTGAATCCAACGCGGCTGAGCGTGGCGGAAACCAGGGCCTCCCGCTCGCCATGGTTTTCATGGGTTTCCGGCATCACCGAATCCAGCGACGTCCAGATAACCTGTTCGACAGTCATGTCGGGATCGAAACGATGCGTCTGTTCGACGTAGCACAGCCTGGCGCCCTTGCGAATCGAAATGCTGCCCGCGTCGATCGACTCGATCCCCGCAATCATTTTCAGCAGCGTTGATTTGCCCGACCCGTTTGGCCCGATGATTGCCAGGCGATCCGTCTCGTGGATGTTCAGGTCGATGTTTTCGAACAGTTCCTGGGCGCCGAAGGCCTTGCAAAGACCTTTGCAGACAACAATCGGCGGCTGGGTGGAAACAGGTGTCGGCATGCGTAAAGCGGGGCTCCTTCAGGTAAGCGCCGCCGCGACCGCTTCGATGTCGTCGTGGTCGTGCCAGCAGTGCAGGGCGATTCTCAGGTAACCTTCCCGCAGCGATACAAATATGTTTTGCCTTTGCAGGCTGGCCACCAGGCCGTCCAGGAATTCCGGTCCGCGGCCCATGTGGCTGATGCCCAGGATCGGTCCGGTTCGGCCGGCGGACACCAGGGCGCCAAGCCTCTCAAGTTCCGGCCGCCAGGACGCGTCGGCGCGCGCTCGCAGCAGTTCGACCAGTCCAGCCTGCAGGCCGCGGATGTGCGTTTCGATGTTGTGACTGCCGACCTCGTTGATGACGCCAAGCGAGCCGCGAAGAACCAGCGCCCCGATCACGTTGTAGCCGCCCTGTTCCAGCTTGTGGCCGTTTTCCTGCCAGTTGCGGTCGAAATCGGTCACGGCCCGGTTGAAATTGCCGCCTTCCTCTACGGACAGCCACGATCCGACCGGCGAAAGGCGCTTCCTGAAATCCGGATCCGTCCACAGGAATCCCTGGCCCGACATGGCCAGCAGGCCCTTGTGCCCGCCCGTGGCAAACGCGGACACGTCGGTAAGATCCGGTGCCATCGCCCCCGCGCCCTGAATGCCATCGACAACCAGCGGCACGCCGCGATCGCGGCACAGACGCCCCAGCAGCCCCAGGTCCATGCGCAGCCCGTCCTGGAACCTGACCCAGCTTGCCGTGACCATCCTGGTGCGCGGCCCGATCGCCATCGCAAGTCTTTCCTCCGGACTGTCGTGTGCGGTTGGCGGCGTCGATATCCAGGCTTCGCGTCCCGACTTGTGCCCGTCCCACAGGGGCACTTCGCGGAAGGTCACCCCACTGTCGGCCAGCCCCTTCCAGGGCCAGACGTTGGAAGGGAATTCGCCAAGCGGCGCGATGATCTCGTCGCCCGGTTCGAACGGGAAGCCGCGGGCCACGAGTGTCAGGCCGGTCGATGTGCTTTGTGAAAGGCTGATATCGGTGGCCTGGGCCGCCCTTGCCCCCGGTCTTGAAATGACGGCCGCTGCCTCGGCTTTGGCGCCAGACAGGATGTCGATTACGTCTTCCTGCATCCGGCGGTTCCAGGGCCGAAGCTCCAGATCCATGTAGCGTCTGGCCGCCTCGGCCACCTCGACCGGTGTTGGCCCCTCGGCGCAGTGAAGCAGCCAGCGGACGTTGCCGAAATCGAAAATGTCACGACTCACCGGCGCACCCATGGTCATCACCCCGGTCGTTCACGGAGCGGGATCTTATACCGATACGCCGGCTTTTGCAGGGCCGTGGCGAATGATGACGGGAATCGTCGCGTATTTCTGTCTAAACGACGATTCCTGAATTCCAAAATAAGGGCCTTCTGCTAGGATTCGGCGCATGGACGGCGAACCCGTAAAAATTCCGATGGACAAGATACTTTGCGGGGGGAAGTTCTTCCGTCTGGTCGCGGCCTGCTGCCGCAACTGTACCGAACCTCAGTTCTGCCGGGAATTCTGGGATTTCTTCCAGAAAAACGGTATCACTCCGCAGGAATACCTGCGAAAATTCGGCATCGAGGAGGACGGCATGAAGAGAATCGTCTTCGACTGTGACCGCTGCGGCAAGAAGGACATCGGGGAACCGGTGACCGTCTATTACACCGAAGGGGCCAACGAAGGGGAAAGGATGCCCACGGCGGAATTCGCCGCGGCCATCGAGAAACTGGGCAAGGTCCCGGTCTCCAAGGAATTCCTTGGGGACGTGCTGGTGCTGCTGAACACCCACGAAAACTGGGAGCATTACTGTTCGTCGTGCTTCCGGAAGGTTGCCCAGTCAGCCATAGGCATGCTTGGCCCGAACGCCAAGTCGCGCAAGAAGGCGCCGGCGTCGGCCGAGTCGGTCATGTCGGCAGCCGGACGGGCGATTGCCGCGAAGAACCAGCCGAAGCCGGTGGTTCTGGAGCCGTTGGATGCCACCGAACCCGAGGTCACACGCGGCAGGAAGAAGTCCGGCGATCAGGCCTGATGCCACCGGGAAGCCAGTGGTGCCGGTTCCTCAACGTTCGTGCTGTATTCCGGGCGGGCCTTTCCGTAACATGCCCCGGGTCTCTCCCGGCCGCCTGATGCCGGCGGCGGGATACCCGGTCTCGTTTGTTTCTTTGTCCCCACGGGGTGAATGATGCTCAGTATTCGAATCCATTTCGCGGCGGCGGCACTTTGCTGCCTGGTATCCCTTCAGGCCTCGGCCGACCCGATCGTGCCCGAGCCGATCTTCCCGAAGGAAAGCTATCCCGACCTGCACCAGGAGATGGCTCGTCACGACAGGGCCTACTATCGTTTCCTGGCCCTGCCGCAGGGATGGTCGCTTGAAGCCAACCTGACGTCCCCGGACAACCTGGCGCTGATCAACCAGTTCCTGGATCAGTCTGAATCGGAAGACGTCAAGGCGGTGACCGGCAAGCATCCGTACGAGATGTTTTCGAATTACGAGGAGTACGGCGACCTGGGCATGTTCGGCGGGGTGGCTGTCGCGGCGACCGCCTTCAAGTACATGACGCTCAAGCGCGAAAATGCCCCGGCCGACGAGCTTGCCGAGGCACGTCGCGACCTGGTTCGGGCCATCGAGACGCAGCACGTTTTCTGGCAGATTACCGGAACCCCCGGTGTCGTGGCCCGTGGCGTCCAGAGGCTGGTTGACGAGGATCCGGAGGCGCCGCCGATTCCTCGCCTGAATCGCAACATCGTCGATCTTGCCGACGGCGACGGCAATCCGCTGCCGGCCCCGAAGAACAACGGAACCTGGCGTGCCGACAATTCGAAGGGAACCCTGCCGCCGGACACATGGATCTGGGAAGACTCCTGCTCGAAGGATCAGATGATCGGCCAGATTTTCGCCATGGTGCTGCTTTACGACGCGGCCGTCGGCGACCCGGACATCGACCAGGCGCTGGTGACCCGCATGCAGCAGGATGCACTTGCGACGGCCGCGATGCTGATGGAGACGCGGGATATTTCCACGATGGAAGGCCCGATAGGATTCGGGATGTACGACCTTATCATCATGGACGCCGACGGACGTCCGACGATGTTCCATGACTTCAATCCGTACTCCATGGAAAAGATTTACGTCGAGGCCGGAAGCCCCGGATACAACCTGTTTAACCTGATCATGGCCCTGGGCGTGATGAAGGGGCTTTACCACGTAACCGGTTCGACCGAGATAGAGACGTACATCTATCAGGAACTGATGGGCAACCGGAACTACCTGGAGATGACGACCCCGCCCCTGGAAAACGAGGAGATCCTTGATTACATCCTGGTCGAACTGAAGACGAACTTCTCGAACGTCAACATGATCGCGACCGCGATATGGCTGGCGCTGTACACCGAGTCCGACCCCGTCGTGAACGGCTTCCTGCAGAAGTTCATGACCGAAAGATGGTGGGACAAGCCAGGGCGCACGCGCACGGCGAAGCTTTCAAAGCAGCCCTTCTACAATATGGTGTGGATGGGATTGACCGACGCCGGCGTGGATCGCGCCATGGCGGATCAGACCGCGGCCCTGCTGACCGCGTACAAGCTCGGTCCGTACATGAACGATGCAGTCATCAATTGTGACGAGGCGGAGATTGAGGCGAAACAGTGCCTTGCGGTTGACGGTACGACCACTCTGATCCTGGAAGGGGGAACCAACCGGACCGACAGCCCCGTCGCGACCGAGGCGCTTGATCCGTCGATCCGCCCGCCGTCCAATTTCGACGCCAGGTCCGATCCTTTCGAAGCCAACGGCGGCGGCGGCCCCAGGATGAACCCGGGCGGCGACCTTCTGGCAGCCTACTGGATGGGCCGCTTTCTGGACCTGAATCCGGCCGGGGTTTCGTCGAAGTCGCCTTATGTTCGTACCCACATTCCCGTACCTGGTTACGAACAGGTCGCGGATCCGTCGCCGGAGGCTTCCGAAGAGGTCGCGTCCGACGTGATCGAGCCGGAAGACCAAGGCCCGCAGGCGGAGGTTCCGGGTGTCGATACCGGCGTTGGAGTCGATAGTGTCGTCAACGATGAAGGTCATCAGCCCGCGGACGCGTCGATCGAACAGGATACCGGCTCTGGCAAGGCTTCCGGTGGTTGTTCGGCCGGCGATTCACCGCTGGCCGGCCCGCTGGTCATCCTGTCATTCCTTCTGGTCGCCTTCGTCGCCTTACGCATGCGGTTTGAAGCGTAAACAAAGTTAACAAATCAACGCCCGGCACGCTTGACCGATTCCAAGATTGATTCCATCCTATTTGGGGACGGAGTGTTTCGTCCGCGGCTTTGATTCCCGGTGGAACATGGGCTTCGACATCCCGGCGCTTTCGAAGGTCTGGAGTGTCCTTACGGGGACACGTGAACAGGTTCGCCGCGATGGATACGAGGGCCTTGAAGGCACGCTGATTGACGGGCGCTTCGAGGTCATCCGCAAGATTGGCACGGGCGGCATGGGCTCCGTCTATCTGGCCAGGCAGAAGTCGATGCATCGGGACGTCGCCATCAAGGTGCTGAACCCGGACAAGGTCAACGACCAGGATGCGCGCGAACGTTTCCGCGTGGAGGCCGCCGCCGTAAGCAGGTTGAAGAGTCCTCACACCATCAGCGTATATGATTTCGGCGAGGACGAACGGGGCGGGTTGTTTCTGGTGATGGAACTGCTTCAGGGGCGTCCGCTTTCAGAAATACTGGAGCGCCGTGGTTCCCTGCCGATTCCGATGGCCCTGGAAATCACCGACCAGATTCTTGATTCGCTTTCCGAAGCGCATCGGTCGGGCGTCCTGCACAGGGACTTGAAGCCGGAGAACGTGTTTGTCCGTGAAGATTCAGGTGGCAGCGTCTTCGTGAAGGTTCTGGACTTTGGAATCGCGAAGGTCGTCGGCGGTCCGATGGAATCACGTACGTGGGCGGGCAGCGTCTTCGGGACTCCCGCATACATGAGCCCGGAACAGGTCATGGGACGTGAACTGGACGTGAGAACGGATCTGTACGCTGTTGCGGTCGTTCTTTACGAGATGATTACCGGTCGTCTGCCGATAACCGGGGAGACCGCGATCGAGGTCGGGATTCGCAAGGTCAGGCAGCGGGCGCCGTCCCTGCTGCAGGCCAACCCGTCCGTGAAATGCTCGCCCGAGGCAATCGCATTCGTAGCCATGGCGCTTGAACCGGACAGGAACAGGCGACCGTCAAGCGCCGAAGATTTCAGGAAGAAAATGCGCGAGGCATTCCGCGGCGCGGCGTTTGTTGAAAGGCGGCGGGCGGACGCAGCCGGTTCCGGCAGGCAGCCGGCGCAGGCCGCGTCAGGTTCAACGGCGACTCCCGTTGTAGTATCGACGGCCGACTCGGTGACGGCGGCGTGGAAATACGACGGGCAGACCGTCTCCAATGCTCCCGACTCCATTCCGGCCGCTTCGGTCGCGGCGATTTGGCCGGGGCACGCACCGGAAGCGTCGGTAAAGGTCAGGACGACATCTCCGGAAAAGCCGGCGACCAGGCCCCCGGATCAGGTGGAAGCGTTGAAGGCCGCCAGCGAGCCACTTGCGGCCTTTGACAGACGGGGCAGGGCCAGGCTGCAGCGGCTGGCAACCGCGCGTTGTCATTACAACGGCCAGGTCAGCCAGGCAACGGTTGCAAACTCCAGCGCATCCGGGGCATTTCTTCATTCTACCTGGCTTCCCGTGGTCGGCCACCGCCTGACCGTGTCATTCGTCTGTCCCGGTTCTCAGGTATGGGGTATTTCGGTGGTGGCCGAAGTCGTGAGAATTTCTTCCGGGACGGGCGCTGCTGGTGAAGTGCGCGGATTTGCTGTAAGGTGGCTGAAGATGAGGGCCAGGGGAAGCTTGTCGTGCATGTCGAAGTTTCTTGACGGCATGATGGGTATCGAGTTCAGGTCGTCTCTTCCGGCCTCGACCGATCTTTCCCGCTGGGAATACAGCTTCGAGGAGGGGCGCCTGGTCTGACGCGCGCCCTCCCGGTCTCCCGATGCGAGGTGCGCAAATGAACCGTCCTTCCGCAAGTTTGTTCTTCCTGATTTCCTTCATGATTGTTGCGTCTCCGGCTGTGGCCGCGGTTCAGGATGACTTCGAGGTCGAAGTGATCGACCGGGCCCTTGGCGGGGACGATCAGCCCGGGCTGGTATTCCATGGAATACGCCAAATCCGCAACATCAGGCTGACGGTCGCGGTTGATGATGGAAGGAAGATGGAGTTCTCCAGGCCGGAACTGAACGGCGGCGAAACCTGGAAAGTGAACTGGCGTCAGATTCCGGGGCGCGTCACCTACCGGGCCGATTTCATCGCGGAAGGCATGTCGGAGTCGATTTCGGTCGAATTCACGGCCATCGTGGCAAATCCCTTCGACATCTCCGTGAACGAGTCGGAAATCGATCTCGATGCCGGGAAGATCGGCTTTTCCACTTCGGGCCAGGTCAGGAAGGTTCAGTTGCTGCTTTTTGCTCCGGACGATTCCGAACTGCTGGCAATCGAGCGTCCCCTTATGTTCGAGGGCGTCCAGAAGCCGTTCGAATTCCAGCCTCCGTCCGGCGAAATCGGACTGGTCAAGCTGGTTGCCATGGACGACAAGGGATTTTCCAGGAACGTTTCGTTTACTCCCTATTCGGTTCCGGTTCCGCACGACGAAGTCAATTTCGAGTTTGGCAAGGCTGAAATCAGGGCCAGCGAGGAACGCAAGCTGCACGCTGTCGTCGAAGGCACCGAGAAGGCCCTTTCAACCCTGGGAAAGCAGATCCGCTTCAAGCTGTTCGTGGCCGGCTACACCGATACCGTCGGCTCCCACGAATCGAATTTCGAGCTTTCCAGGAAGCGCGCCGCCGCGATCGCGTCCTGGCTGAAGGCGCATGGGGTCAGGCTTCCCGTGTGTTCGCACGGTTTCGGCGAAACCGTCCTTGCGGTCGAGACGCCGGACAACACCCCGGAGGAAAAGAACCGTCGCACCATATTCGTGATATCGGGCCAGGCCCCGCACGGCAAGGATTTCCAGGGTGAAGCCGACTGGTCTTGTCATTGAGGGCGGCCAGGTCACCTGACCAGTGATCTGTACCTGATCCTGTGCGGCTGATCTGCGGCCTCGCCAAGTCTTTCCCGGCGATCCCTTTCGTAATCCGAGTAGTTGCCAGGAAACCAGACGACGCTGCTGTCGCCCTCGAACGCCAGGATATGGGTTGCAATCCTGTCCAGGAACCACCGGTCGTGGGAAATCACCATCGCGCACCCGGCGAAGTTCAGCAGAGCGTCTTCCAGTGCCCGCATCGTGTTGACGTCAAGGTCGTTGGTCGGTTCGTCCAGCAGCAGGACGTTTGCTTCCGATTTCAGCATCCATGCAAGCTGCACGCGGTTGCGCTCGCCGCCCGACAGCACGCCGACCTTCTTCTGCTGATCCGCGCCGGTGATGTTGAATCTTGCAACCCACGCCCGCGAGTTGATTTCAACACCGCCAAGAAGGATGCGGTCGGCCCCGCCCGTCACCACTTCCCAGACCGTCTTGTCTGGATCCAGGACGCTTCTCATCTGGTCGGCGCACGCAATCCTGACTGTGGCGCCAAGGTTGATCGTCCCGGAATCCGGCTTCTCCTGTCCGGTGATCATCTTGAACAGCGTTGTCTTTCCGGCTCCGTTCGGTCCGACAATCCCGACGATGGCCCCGGGCGGCATAAGGAAGCTCAGGTTGTCGATAAGGAGTCTGTCGTCGAAAGCCTTTGATACGCCGCCAGCTTCGATAACCCGGTCGCCAAGCCGAGGTCCGGCCGGTATGTATATTTCAAGTTCCCGGATCATCTGCTCGGGCTGCTTTGCAAGCAGTTCCTCGTAAGCTGTGACCCTGGCCTTCCCCTTGGCCTGCCGCCCGCGTGGCGACATGTGAATCCATTCGAGCTCGCGCGCCAGCGTCTTCTGGCGTTCGCTTTCGGATTTAGTCTCGCGCGCCAGCCTTTCCTGCTTCTGCTCAAGCCAGGAACTGTAATTGCCCTTCCACGGGATACCCTCGCCGCGGTCAAGTTCAAGAATCCATCCGGCGACGTTGTCAAGGAAGTACCGGTCGTGGGTGACCGCGATTACCGTTCCCTGGTAACGCTGAAGGTGCTGTTCGAGCCAGTGAACCGATTCCGCGTCCAGGTGGTTGGTCGGCTCGTCCAGCAGAAGTATGTCCGGATTCTGCAGCAGCAGGCGGCAAAGCGCGACACGGCGGATTTCGCCCCCGGACAGGATGTTGACGGGGGTATCCGCCGGCGGGCAGCGCAGCGCGTCCATGGCGAGTTCCAGGCGGCTGTCCAGTTCCCACGCGCCAACGGCGTCAAGCTTGTCCTGTACTTCGCCCTGGCGCTTCATCAGGGCGTCCATTTCGTCGTCGGACATCGGCTCGCCGAAGCGCTCGTTGATTCGATCGTATTCCGCAAGCAGTTCGACGATTGGCGCCGCGCCTTCCTTCACGACGTCGATAACCGTCTTCTGCGGGTCCAACTTCGGCTCCTGTTCAAGGTAACCTATGGAAAACCCGGGAGCACACGCCGTCTGGCCCAGAAATTCGGTATCGACGCCGGCCATTATCTTCAGCAGGGACGACTTGCCCGATCCGTTGGCGCCGATTACGCCGATCTTGGCCCCATAGAAGTACGACAGCCAGATGTCCTTCAGCACGGTTTTCTGGCCGTGAACCTTGCCGACGCCCATCATCGAATAGATTACTTTCTGCGGATCGTCCGCCATTTCCCTGAACCTCGGTTTGATTTGAAGATGAGCCGCGGTCGGCTAGCCCTTCGAAACGACCAGTTTGCCGTCGGAAAAGCCTGTCTTGACCTGATCCTCGAACGGCTGGTCAAGGCCGAACGCAAGCTGCAGGAACGGAAGAATCATGCTCACCGACAGGTAGAGCTGTTCCTTGCGCATGATTTCGGGCTCGCCGTCCATTATCGGCATCATTCCGCCGCCGTAATACATCTGGTGATCGGTAAAGAGGCTGTGATTGCCGCCGACGACCTGAACCTTCCACTTGGGCGAGTCGAATGCCGAATACGAATCGTTGGCATAGCTGCTGTTTGCGATGGTGTCCTTCGGTCCCAGCAGCGCCATGAAGTACTGGGCCCCGTTCTTGTTGAGCTTGATGGACGGCGCCATCGCGATGGTGGCAACGGCCTTGTTGTAAATGGTCGATTCCTTGTCAACGTCCTTGAGCAGGTTCAGCGTGTCGGAGCCGCTGCCGAACACCATCCAGGCGAAAGTGCCGCCGGTCTGGACGCCGGTCATTGCGGAATGAAGCAGGCCCAGGTCGGCGTTCAGGTACTTCGGTGCGGTGGCGAACACCTTCTTCGGGTGTCCCTGCGGATCCTCCTCGACCAGCTTTGCGTCAAGGCTTACCGTGACGATTCCCCATGTCGCCAGCATCTGGCCCAGGTAGTCGAAATTGATGAACGGGAAATTCGTGTCCTGGGCTTCCGGGACGATTATCAGGACGGGATAGGTGCCCGGGATCCCTGGACGACGGACTGAACCGCATTCGGCCGGGTAATAGACCCTGACGTCATCGCTGACGAAATCGACGTATCCGGCGGCATGCGGGCCGACATCGCCCAGTCCGCCGGCGGTTCCGGTCGCGGCGGGCGTGCTGCCGTCGCAGGCCATCACGTTTGTCGTGGTGTAGGTGAACGGATCAGGGTACTTCTGATAAACCGGGGTGGCCTGCTGGAACACGACGCCGACCTCACCGCCCTTGTTCGGCACGACGCCAAGTATGCGATGGGCGCTGATGGTCGAGTGCGCAACCGACGAACCGGCAATCAGGGCCTTGTCGATATCGGCGCGGACTGCGGTGGTCGTCGGGTTGGTCAGGAATCGGCTGCCGTCCAGGATGACAAAATCCCCGTACTGGCCACCCGCCGGCTTGAACTGGAACAGATCCTCGTTGCCGACGATCAGGTTATACGAGCTTCGTTCCTCGCATACGCCGGTGGCCAGGTCGCAGACTTCGAAACTTTCACAGTCTTTCAATGAATTGCAGAAGTTTGCCACGGGCGGAAGATCCTGGCCCTCGTCAACCGGTTCGACATTGTCGGTGCCGTTATCCACCGGCGTGTTGTCCGGAACCACCAGATCCTGGCCAGCGTCGGAACCGGCGTCAAGGACGGTATCCGGCACCACTTCGGCCGTGTCGGCATCGCCGTTCGTGTCCGGCGCGATGTCAGCGACGGCGTCACCGGTCGCGATGTCGTCTTCGCTGCCATAATCGACGAACTGGATGTCGTTGCCCTGAACGATATCTTCCTCCGCGTTCGAGCCGCCACATCCGACAAGCGCCGGGACAAGGCCGGCGAAACAAAGCAGGACAACAAGGGTGAGCCGTTTCATTTGATGCTCCACGAGAAGACGATTCAAAGCCGCATAAAGATTAAAGGTAGTCACGCCTTCTTTCAACACCCGGTGGTATCGGCGGCGGAGCCGAAATTCTTATGTGATGTTGTGAAATTGTTAACCGGATTTAGTCCCCAAAGGTCAGGAATCTGCTTGGTTTGCAAGGGGTTATGACGCGAAGTGTCACGAGACAACCTCTTGTTTACAAAGGGAATTGTCTTGTTGTATCTTTGGTGTGTCATTGGGCTTTTACGAGTGCGGGAGGACTTTCAAAATGCGTCCTAAAATGATTGGTTGCCTGATTTCGGCGGTCATTTTGTCCCAGTTTGCCGGGGGTTGCGGGCGATCGCCGAATGCCCTCGATGCAAGTACCGTGTCGGCCGTGCAGATTCTTCTTGACGACTACGTTGGCTTTTCGCATGTGCCGGGCGTGGAATTGACGCTTATCGATCCGGACGGATTCGAATGGCAGGGCAGCGCCGGGGTGGCCGATGTCCGCAGGGGCAGTCCAGTCGATGGCGATCATCTCTTCAGGGTTGGCAGCCACACCAAGCTCTTCGTGGGCGTCGTGATGATGAAGCTGGTCGAGCAGGGGCTTGTTGACCTGGACAAGCCGTTGACCACCTATCTTCCGGAGTATGAAAAGTGGTCCGGCGTGACCGTCAGGATGCTTCTGGACATGACATCCGGAATTCCGGATTACCTGGTCATTCCCGGCATCACGATGTCGATGCTGACCGATCCCGAATCCAGCATGTCGCCGAAGCAGATAGTCGATGCGGTGCATGACGGGGAGATGATGTTCGAGCCTGGAACGGAAGGCTTCTATTCCGATACCAACACGTTCATCGCCGCCCTGATAATCGAGGATGTCACAGGTCGTCCCCTGGCCCGCAACATCAGACGCGAGCTGACGCTGCCGTTTGGCCTGAAGGACACCTTCCTTGACGTGAACACCTTCCGCAAGGCCAGGCTCATCCATGGCTACCTTGATCTGACCGTTGCCGGGAACGACCTGACAATCGTCGATCCCGGCCTTCTCTCGCTGCTTCCTATGGCCGCCGACCTGCTTCCCCAGGACATGCTGATAACAAGGACGCTGGTCGATTCGACATATCTGGCCCACCCGTCATATGCATGGGCTGCCGGCGCCCTGGTAAGCACTCCCCACGACCTGGCTTCGTTTGTCAGGTCTGTGTTTTCCGGCAGGGTGCTTTCGCCGGAGTCCGTTTCGGAGATGACCGCCACGGGAACCATCAGGATGCTGGGGTACCCGACCGATTACGGCATCGCGACCCAGAGCTTCACGCATGAACTGGGCACGTCGTTCGGCCACAGCGGAATGAGCTACGGGTATCGCAGCGCGACCTTCCACTATCCCGAGTCGGGATGGACGTATTCGATGACGTGCAACACCTATCCGGCCCCCTGGATGGAGTTCGACACGGAGCTGGCCGCCATCCTGCTTGATCCCGCAACCAGTCCCGCCGCGTCGTGCGACGTGTCCGGCAATTTCGACCTGAATCCGGCCATTCCGGAGATCCAGGCGAAGTTCCGGGCCAGGATCAACACCGGTGACGGCGAATACGTCCCGACCGGCTTCGGTACGGCGATGCTCGTGACCGGTGGCGCGACGGAATCGGACGTCACCAGGGAAACGATGTTCGGCCGGAACGTCTTCGTGACGACGCTTGACGACGGCACCGTCGATATCAGGTTCCGAGGCCAGGCGTTCGACAACCCCGATGCCTTCTGGCGGGATACCCACATCCTGGTCAATCCCGGATACCTCCGGGCGATTTCGGCGGGCGACCGGATTTCGACCCATGACGTGGATCTGTACATCGAGGACATCCATGGAACCGATGATCCCGAAACGTACAGCCGCAGATGCGTCGTCGGTGTTGTGAACAGGATTGCGCCGTCCCGGATTGGACTTTGCGATGAGATCGATATCGCTGACGAGGCACTTCTTCGCGGCTGGATTTCGGTTCCAGTCACCAGAAAGCCTGCCGACATTGAGACCTGGCTTGCCGTGAGCGGCCGTCCGGCCTGCCAGTGCCGTGATGCCGGTGGGAACTGGTCGGCCTGCCCGGACTGATCCACGGCCGAAGACCGGCCGGACACCGCCATGAAACGTCCTGTCTGTGCGAGAGAGGGGATTTGAACCCCTACGCCAGTGGCACCGGATCCTAAGTCCGGCGTGTCTGCCAGTTCCACCACTCTCGCGGTCATAATCGGGACCGGATGCCCCGATGAAGATTCCTGCGATTCAGGGATTCAGTCAAGTGTGAGGGGCTCAGCGGTTGCCGCGGTTGTCCTTTTCGTCTTCCCACACGTCGTCGTAATCGATGTCCTCGAAAACCTTGGCGGGATCCATTTTGCGGGCCGCCTGGACAAATGCGTCGAAGGAATCCCGGGCGTGCCTGATCACGTCCTCCCTGGACGCGGTGAAGGTCAGTTCCTGTGCGATTCCATGGGCCTTTGCCACGTTGAAGTCGATGTGGCGCATGTTTTCGGGAACCATTCCATGCGCCGCCATCAATTCCTGAAGCGTGCCGGCATCGATTCCATAATGGGCGGCCAGTGAATGGACGTTGAAGAACTTCGCGCCGAATTCGCTGTCCAGGCCAAGGTAATATCCACAGAATATCTGGAATGCGGTCGGATTCATGGTTCGGCCTCCGTACGTCCTTCCGTATAGAATAACGGAAGCTTGCCGGCACGGAAAATAAATGACTTGAATTTGTTGGCATTACGCTGGGAAAACGTGTGCCGGCACCCGCGAAGTCATGTAGAATCCGGCGCTGGAACGTTGAAATTATAAGAGGACCCAATTGATCCGGAAGACGAAAATGATTGCCCTTTATGGCAAGGGCGGAATCGGGAAATCGACCGTGGCGTCGAACATCAGCGCCATCCTGGCCAGCCGTGGATTGAAGGTACTTCACGTCGGATGCGATCCGAAGGCGGACTCGACAAGAAACCTTCTGACCCCCGACAGCGGCCTGACCACCGTTATCGATCACCTTGCCGGAAGCATCGAGTCGGCCGACGAGATCGTTTTCAAGGGCCGGCTTGGACTGGACTGTATCGAGTGCGGCGGGCCCGAGCCCGGGGTCGGTTGTGGAGGTCGCGGCGTTGCCAGGATGTTCGAAGTCCTTGATGAGCTTGAACTGATCGAGCAGGGCAATTACGACGCGGCGATTTTCGACGTCCTTGGCGACGTCGTGTGCGGCGGATTCGCGGCGCCTTTGCGTCAGGGCAGGGCGGATCTGGTTTATATCGTCATCAGCGAAGGCGTGATGGCGCTGTACGCGGCAAACAACATCGCCAAGGCGATGAAGCGTTTCGCGACCAACGGAATCGGGCTTGGCGGTCTTATCCTCAATTCGACCGGGCCGCAGACCAACTACGACGGCATGCGGCAGTTCGCGCGGCGCATCGGTACCAGGATTGTCGCCGAGATTCCCAGACATCCCCTGATTGCCCGCGCAGAGATTGCCGGCCTTCCAATTGTCATGGCCGATCCCGATTCGGACGTCGTCGCAATCTTTCAGGGGCTTGCCGATGTCATGATGGGCGATGCGCCGGAAAGTCACCCCGTTCCGACGCCGATGACCGACGCCGAATTCGATGCTTTCATCAAGGAGACGCTTGGTGCTGGAATTTAACCCGCAGGATTATGGCCGACCGTGGTTGGAAGGCGTGGCCGTGGTCGTGAACCTGGTTGGCGACGCCCGGTTCAACGTGACCGGATCCTCACCCGAGGAAGTCGCCGAGGCGGCGCGGGTGGTTCAGCGTCATGACGGGCTGCACCGGGTCGATATCGTTGAAAGAATGCTGGCGAAAGACGGCCAGCCGCTTGCACGCCGGGACGGTGCCGACTGGATCGCGGGGGTCGAGGACGCCATGTGTGCGCTGGCTGACGCCATCACTTCGGCCGGTGCCGGAATTTCCCCGTTTTCGGTTGCAATAACCGGAATTCCCGTCACGCGGAACGAGCCGGACGGCAAAGCGGACGTCGAGGCCGTTTCGGCGCTTGTCCGGGACGGCCTGGGGCTTTCCGTGTCTTCCTGCTGGCCATCATCGTGCGTCGTGGCCGATCTGGCCGCCGTCTGCCGTTCCGGAATCATCGTCGCCCTTCCGAACGGTCTTCGGGTCGCTGCCGCCATTGCAGCAAGAACCGGCGCCAGGGTGGTTCAGGCACCCATCCCGCTTGGCTTCGACAATACTTCCAGGTTTGTCGGGATTGTCGCTTCCGCGTGCGGAAGACGCGAGCGTGGAGCCGAGTTCGTGAATGCGGAACTTGGCCGAATCGTTCCCAGGTTCGAGTGGGTTGTGCCGCATTCCCTTCTGAACCGCAGGATTGGCCTGGTTGGTGACGCTTCAATGATACAGGCTGCAGCAGGCTTCCTGCAGGAGGTCGGATGCGTCCCGTGTCGCGGCGCGGTGACCGGTTCCGGCGACTGTGCCGTCGATCTGTCGGCGATATTCGATGACGATCCGGGCGAGCCGATGGCCCTGACGATCGGGAATTCGAACTTCACGAAGTTTGCAGCCACGACCGACGAGCCCTTCCTGGAGGCATGGTTTCCATGTCAGGATCACCACTCGTTCTTTCCGAAGCCGCAGTTTGGCTTTGATGGTGCGGCAGCCTTCCTTCAGGACATCGTGAACCGGATGGCATTCTTCGAGATAATGTCGAGTTGGAAGAATACGGTGATCAACGAAGAAGATCGTTGATTTCGTAGTAACCCGGGGCCTTCGCGCGAAGCAGGGCCGCCATTTTCACAGCGCCCTCGGCAAAAGCCTTTCTTGAGTTCGCCCGGTGGGTCAGTTCAAGCTGGTCGTTCGGGCCCAGGAAGTAAATCGTGTGAACCCCGACCACTTCCCCCCCACGAGCCGCGGATATGCCGATTTCGCCATCCTGGCGCTGCCCGTTCCTGTCGGCGGCCGCGTGAAGCCCGGTCGATTCAAGCCTTCGGGCAAGCGTGAGCGCAGTTCCGGACGGGGCGTCCTTCTTGTGCCTGTGGTGCATCTCAAACACTTCGACGTCGTAATTGTTTCCAAGCATTCGCCTTGCCGTCGCGGCAAGCTCGGAAAGGCACAGAACCCCGAGAGCGGTGTTTGCCGCGACCAGAACCGGAGTCTTTTTGCCGATCTCGCGCAAGGCAAGAAGATCCCCGGCGGGAAGGCCGGTGACGCCGACAAGCAGCGCGGCATGGCGTCTGGCCATCGCCCTGGCGAATGCTGTACCCGACCCGGCGGCGCTGAAATCCAGTCCGACGTCGATATCGCGTGGAAGGGCCTCCGGATCATCGACAAGCACAAGATCCGTTCCCGCGACCCGCACAATGCCGCCAGTGTCGGGGTGTCCGGCCCTTTCAACCAGCCCGCCCACCTGATGGGTCGAAGAAACGGTCGGGTCTGAAAGCACTTCGACAAGCATTCGGCCCATTCGTCCTCGAGCGCCGTTGATTGCGAAAATCATTGAAAAATCTCCCTGTATCCTTCACCCGGGCACCAGATGTCGGGACTGGCGCCTCATCGGTTTCCAACTTACTTTACAAACGATTAACCCGCAAGATGGCTTCTGTTCGACTTGGGTTGCGGACGCGGGCCTCAAGGTGGTGACCCTGGGATTTCCCGTCGTGTGACATCCGGCAGGTTTATCCCGGTTGGATTCATAACGTCCCGGTTCGATGTACGTTTCCATCAAACTCGGACAATTTTGGTTGATTTTGGTGTCAAATATCGCTACAAATCCGGCGCCGGGCGCCCGGCCCACCGGATCATTGGAAGCCTGAATTCGATTTGATTTTCGAGGTTTGAACATGACAACCGATACCATGCTGTTTTCTTCGGAATCCGTGACCGAGGGCCATCCGGATAAGGTTGCCGACCAGATTTCCGACGCCATTCTGGATTCCATCATCGCGCAGGACAGGAATTGTCACGTTGCGTGCGAGACTCTGGTTACCACGGGAATGGCCCTGGTTGCCGGGGAAATCACGACCGATTGCTGGGTTGATATCCCGGCGGTGGTGCGAAAGACGATATCCGAGATTGGGTATAACGACCCTGAACTTGGATTCGAGGCAAAGACGTGCGCCGTCATCACCAGCATCGACAAGCAGTCCCCTGATATCGCCATGGGCGTCAACAGGGATTCGCCGGATGAACAGGGCGCCGGGGATCAGGGCATGATGTTCGGTTACGCATCGTCCGAGACCCCGGAACTGATGCCGATGCCGATTGTGCTGGCCCACCGACTGACGTCCCGACTTGCCGACGTCAGGAAGGACCGAACACTTGGATTTCTTCGTCCCGACGGAAAGTCCCAGGTTTCCGTCCGATATGCCGATGGCCGTCCGGTGTCGGTTCAGGCCGTGGTCGTCTCAACCCAGCACACGCCGGACGTCACGCTTGCCGATATCCGGGACGCGGTGATTTCCCACGTCGTCGAAAAGGTGATTCCAGCTGAACTGATGACCGCGGACACGAAGATATTCGTCAATCCGACCGGCCGCTTCGTCATCGGCGGGCCGATGGGCGACTGCGGGCTGACCGGTCGCAAGATCATCGTCGATACGTACGGCGGGATGGGCAGGCATGGCGGCGGCGCGTTTTCCGGCAAGGATCCGAGCAAGGTCGATCGCAGCGCGGCCTACTACGCCAGGTATGCTGCAAAGAACATCGTGGCGGCCGGGCTTGCGGAAAGATGCGAACTTCAGGTCGCCTATGCAATCGGCGTCGCCGAACCGGTAAGTATCCTTGTCCAGACCTTTGGAACGTCACGGATCCCGGAGGCCCGCATTTCGGAACTGATTTGGAGGCATTTTGATTTCAGGCCTGGCAGGCTGATCGGGGAACTGGACCTTCTGACCCCGGTATATCGCCAGACCGCTTCTTACGGCCATTTTGGGCGTGACGGTTTCCGTTGGGAGATGACCGATAAGGTCGACGCCCTTCGTGCTGATGCATTCTGATTAAATTCAAATGGTTGCGCTTTTTGTGCCCTTCCGATCGCTTGCATCCCGGCATTCCCTTTCCGTCAGTTTTTTACACTTGTCGAACCACTTTCTGCGTGTTGGCGGATTGTAAATGGCTTGATTTTGTGGTAAAAGTCCGTTGCTTTTTTTTTGGCCCCTCTCAGATGTGAGGCAATGGAATGTCAGGTCATAGTAAATGGGCAACCATTAAGCACAAGAAAGGTAAGCTTGACGCCCAGCGCGGCAAGATCTTCACGAAGCTCATCAAGGAAATCACCATTGCCGCAAGGATGGGCGGCGGTGATCCGGAAGGCAACCCCAGGCTGAGGCAGGCGATCCTGACGGCCCGCGGGCAGAACATGCCGTTCGACAATATCGACAGGGCGGTGAAGAAGGGTACCGGCGAACTGGAAGGCGTGATTTATGAAGAAGTCACGTACGAAGGTTACGGACCCGGTGGCGCCGCAATCATCGTTGACTGCCAGACCGACAACAAGAACCGCTGCGTTTCCGAAATCCGTCGCGTGTTCACGAAGGCCGGCGGCAACATGGCCAGCCAGAACGCGGTCGCCTGGATGTTCGACCAGAAGGGCCTGATCGAAGTCGACCACGCCGGCGTCGAGGAAGACGCGCTGGTCGAGGCCGCAATCGAGGCTGGTGCCGACGACGTTCAGGATCAGGAGGAACTGTTCGAGGTAACGACGGCGCCGTCCGACCTGATGGCCGTGGCGGATGCCCTGAAGTCAGCCGGCTTCAACGTTACATCGGCCAAGTTCGCCAAGATTCCCCAGAACATGATCCGCCTGACCGGCAAGGAAGCCGAGCAGATGCTGCGCTTCGTCGAGACGCTCGAGGATCTGGACGATACCCAGAACGTCTGGACCAACTTCGACGTCGATGAATCTGAACTTGAATCCCTGATGGGTTGATTGGGGATATGCCCCGAATTCTCGGACTTGACCCCGGAAGCCGCAAGACCGGTTACGGCATCATCGAAGGCACGTGGGGAAACCTGCGCTGCGTCGATTACGGCGTGCTGCGCCTTGACACCGGCAAGCCGGCGCCATCTGATGAAATATCCGCGCTTCTCGGCGAAGATCCTTCACAGTCGGTGGCATCGATGACCAGGAGGATGGTCGAGCTTTACTCCCGCGTGTCAGAAGTCATCCGCAGCTTTGGAATCGATGAAGTGGCTCTTGAGCGGGTGTTCGTTTCGAAGAACGCCGACTCGGCCTTGAAGCTGGGTCATGCCCGCGGGGTGCTGCTGCTGGCGGTTGGCAACGCCGGTCTTCCCGTCAATGAGTATTCCCCCGCGCAGGTGAAGAAGTGCGTCGCAGGCAGCGGACGGGCCGAGAAGTCCCAGATGATGTCCATCGTGCCCGCGATACTGGGAATGGACAGAAATCCGCCCGAAGACGCCGCGGACGCCCTGGCGATTGCCATGACACATGCTATGCTTGGCGGCGAAAGGGCCATGTATCTTGATTCGATCCGATAATACCGGTCGGAGGTTCAGATGATAGGCAGGCTGAAGGGGAAACTTGTATCCTGCGAGTCCGGGATCGCTGTGGTCGATGTCGGCGGGGTCGGGTTTGAAGTCAACGTCGATGCCCAGACCGCGCTTGATCTTGGAATGCCCGGGGACAACGTCGTGCTGGTGATCCGGACCGTCGTGCGCGAGGACGCGATCACGCTGTTCGGTTTCTTCGACGATACCACGCGGCTGGTCTTTGACCTGTTGCGCAACGTTACGGGCATCGGACCGAAGATGGCTTTGGCCATCATGGGCGGGTTGCCGGTTCACGTCATGGTCCAGGCCGTGCGCGAGAAGGATATCAGGCTTCTTGCAACCATAAGCGGCGTCGGAAAGAAGACCGCCGAGCGTCTGGTCATGGAACTCGGCGAACGCTTCATGAGCCTGCCAATCACGGCCCCCGCGGTGTCCGGCCAGGTCGCGCCGACGCTGGTCAGCGATCTTCGATCGGCGCTTGCCAATCTTGGATACAATCCACGGGATGTCGATGCGGCGATAAGAACCCTTGATCCGGTTCAGCCGGATGCAGACCTGGAATCCATGGTAATGGCGGCCCTGGGTTGGCTGAGTTCGAGGTGAAACAGATGGCGGACACGACAGGTCGTTTTATTGCGCCGGAAAAGACTGAAGAAGAAGTGATGGAGGCGTCTCTCCGGCCAAGGACGCTTGACGAGTTTGTCGGCCAGGACGCCCTGAAAGCCAAGCTGAAGGTCTTCGTTTCCGCCGCCAGGCAGCGCGGCGAGGCGCTTGATCACATTCTTCTCTGTGGCCCGCCGGGGCTTGGCAAGACCACGCTGGCCCATATCCTGGCCAGGGAACTTGGCGTCGAAATCAGGCAGACATCCGGCCCCGCCCTGGAAAAGAAGGGTGATCTTGCCGGGATTCTCACCAACCTTGCACACAGGGATGTGCTGTTTATCGATGAAGTTCATCGCCTCACCACCGTTGTCGAGGAAAACCTGTATCCCGCGATGGAGGATTTCAACTTCGACGTGATAATCGGGGAGGGTGCGCACGCCAGGTCAATCAAGCTGAAGTTGAAGAAATTCACGCTTATCGGCGCCACGACCAGATCCGGTTTGCTTACGTCGCCGATGCGCGACAGGTTCGGAATTGTAGAACGTCTTGAACACTATCCGGTCAAGGACTTGCAGACCATCGTCACCAGGTCGGCGAAGATCCTTGGTGTCCAGATCGAGCCCGAGGCCGCGTCGGAGTTGGCGGCCAGATCCAGGGGCACGCCCAGGATTGCCAACCGGCTGCTGCGCCGTGTGCGCGACTTCGCGCAGGTCGAGGGAGATGGCCGGATTTCCCTGGAAGTCACCAGATCGGCCATGGAACGCCTTGACGTCGATCAGTTCGGGCTGGATTCGTCGGATCGCCGCTATCTTTATTGCATCATCGACAAGTTCGGCGGTGGTCCTGTCGGCGTGGAAACCCTTTGCGCGGCCCTGTCCGAGGAGCGTGACACCATCGAGGAGGTCTTCGAGCCCTATCTGATTCAGGAAGGCTTCATCCAGCGCACGCCAAGGGGACGCGTCGCGACCGACCGTGCCCGCCGTCATCTGCATCGTCCCGTAAATGCTTCGGGTGAGTTGCTGTAGCCCGGAATATCGGGCATGGATCGGCCTTTCAGTCCAGAGACCTGCCGCCATCCACCTGCAGGATTGCCCCCGTTGTGTGGGCGGCGTTGTCGCACAGAAAGATTACTGCCTTCGCGACGTCTTCCGGGGTGCCGATCCGCGCCATCGGTATGCGTCGCCTGACTGCCGCGCGCGTTGCCTCGTCCTCGTCGTCCCGGAAAAGCACGGTGCCGGGAGATATCGCGTTGACCCGGATATCGGGCGCCCATGCCTTGGCGAGCGACCTGGTCAGCATGACGATGCCGGCCTTGGAGATGCAGTAAGGCACATGGTTGCGAAACGGTCGCTCGGCGGCGACGTCGGCGATGTTGACAATGCTTGCCCCGGGCTTCATCAGCTTTCTGGCAAGGATGCAGCACATGTAGGGTGCCTTCAGGTTGGTATCGATGAAATGGTCGAAATCCGCGACGGAAAGGTTGTCCGGCGGCGAAAAGCCGAACACCGCGGCTGAATTGACCAGGATGTCGAGCCCGCCGGCCATCTGGCCGATGTCCCGGAACATCCTCTCGACCGCCTGCTGATCGGTCAAATCGGCCTCGACTATGAAAGCCCGGGCCCCAGTGGCGGCGACGGCCGCCGCGGCATCCTCGGCGCGCTGGTCATGCCTTCGGCAGTGAAGCACCATGTCCCGACCAGAACGGGCCAGGGCCAGGGCGATTTCAAGTCCGACCCTTACCGTTGCCCCGGTCACCAGGGCAGTCGCCCGCGGCTGATCCGATTCAAGTTTGATTTCCGGCATGGCAGCACCGCACTCGTGTGGCGAACTGGAGTATAACCCGAGCCGTTCAGGCGTCGATAACGGAAGCCGGGCAGAAGCCTTCAACCTTGAGCTGGGGACCGTCACCAAACATCTGGGCCGTTCCCCAGATGATGTATTTTTCACCCGGTGACATCGGAACGCAGTGCTGATCGAAATCGCATTCGGTTCCCTTGCATCCAATCATGCCGTCCGAGCCTGTAAGCTGGATCGGGACGTCCGATTCATCGATTACAAGACCGGCCCAGCATTGATTGCAGCACGGGTTGTCGGTTTCGCATTTAAGCATTGAGCAGGTCTGGCTTCCCATTGACACGGTGGTCGATATTTTGATGAAAATCGGTGTCGTTATATCAAAGATATCAAGCCCTTCAAGAAGATCCGCGATACTGCTGATGCCGGAAAGGTTGCAATCGCTTTCGGGCTTGCAGAAACGACCGTTCATCGAGTCGTCGGCGCACTGGAAACCTTCCGGACATTCAGGGTCGCCAGTCTCGCAGCGAATCCGGAGATTTGCACCGATTTCGCCATCCATGTCGCCTGCGCCGGTCGAGTCTTCTGGAACCGTTAGATCCGTCGAAGCGTCCGCCCAGGAGTCGCGGAGCATGGGAATGTCCAGGGCCGTGGAGTCCGCGAATTCGTTCGTATCGACGGGAACACCGGTATCGTAAGCCGTCCCCTGGTCGGACTGGCCGCCGATTTCCGTCCATACGTCGGAAAGTACGATTGCATCGAATTCGATGTACATGGAATCCTGGTCGGTGACCGAGTCCGGCGCGGCCGCAACGTCCTGTCCGGGGTCGTTCACGTCGGAAGCGCACGCGCACAGGAGACACGCCGCCATCAACGTTGCGCGCACGACTGCAGGAACTGTCGATATACTGTTCACTTCATCTGCTCAAAGGCACATTCCGGCCGTATTATATTGATTCAGGGAGTCGAACGCACAGTTGGTGACAGATAATGTCATCATTTCGCCGCCATGATCCACTGATGACATCTTCCGTTCCAGACGGATCGAACACATAATTCCAGCCGCGGAGGTTTGCAACTTATGAAAGGCAAGGACTATTACGCGATTCTGGGGGTCGGAAGGGACGCTGGCGCCGATGAGTTGAAGAAGGCTTATCGCAAACTTGCGATGCAGTACCATCCCGACCGCAACAAGGGAGACAAGGCTGCCGAGGAGAGATTCAAGCAGATCAACGAGGCGTACGCGGTTTTGTCCGACGAGAAGAAACGGAAGGAATACGACACGTTTGGCGCCGAGGGTTTCGGTCAGCGTTTCAGCCAGGAAGACATCTTCAGAGGGTTTGATTTTTCGTCCATCTTCGGGGGCGGCGAGGGGTTCAGGGGCGGTGGCTTCAGGACGCAGGGCTTCGGGGGGCCGGGGGCGGGGTTCGAGGATCTCCTGTCGCAGATGTTCGCCGGTTCGGGCATGGGCGGCAGGCGACACGCAAGGCCTTCCCGCGGACAGGACATGGAGCAGGCGGTCAGTCTTGGATTCCTGGAGGCAATGAAAGGTGCCGCGCTTGATGTTCAGATACCCGACGGTGCCGGAAGCTGGGAGAAGGTTACGGTCAGGATACCGCCGGGCGTTAGTTCCGGGACGAGGCTGCGGGTGCGCGGCAAGGGCGGACATTCACCGGCCGGCGCGGAACGTGGTGACCTGTTCCTGGTCATTCAGGTAGAGGAGCATCCGGTCTTTTCAAGATCCGGAAACGATCTGTCGTGTGACATCCTCGTCCCGGTGTCGGTCATGGTGCTTGGGGGATCCGCAGACGTGCCGATCCTGGAGGGTGTCAGGAAGGTCAAGATTGCTCCCGGCACCCAGCCAGGCACCAGAATCAGGCTCAAGGGCCATGGCGTGCCCTCGAAATCAGGTTCGGCGGGGGATTTGTATGCCCGGATCCAGCCGTTGTTCCCCGACAAGGTCACGGACAGGGCACGGCAGCTTTTTTCGGAACTTGCCGACCAGGGTTGGTAGCTTTTCCTGATTCTGTTGTAAGGTTTTGCTGTCCTTACGCCCTGGTGATTCAGATGCACAAGTCAGTCCTGGCGGCACTTGCGGTTTTTACACTGGTTATTGCCGGAGGTTGCAGGGAAAAGCAGCCATACCCGGGGGCCGAGCAGATCAGGCAGAATCTTGTGAATGAAATGAAGACCGCCCGTTTGCCGGACGTTCGCCAGGACGAGCCTTCCGATCCCGAGACCGTCAAACCGATGCTGGCACTCGCTTTGATTCACACGGCGAAGGGCACAACCATCGTTTTGGGCCGTGAAGACGGTGCAGGTCTTTCGTGGTCCCAGTTGCCTGGGCACGCCTGGCTGACGGCCGATGGGAGCCTTCGCGTTGCAAGACCGGAGATTCGGCCCGCCAGGCAGGTCACAAGGAAGAAGCGTTCAATGATGGCCGGTCTGGTGATGGAGGAGTATCGACAAGACTCCCCCCCTTCCCGGCCGATTGACCTGGTTCCCGAACTGACCGCGGGCTGGAAGGAGACGGACAGCTTCATCGTTGACGCGGTTCAGGCCGATCCCGAAATGGCCGGCGAGTACTACCACGTCGAGTCCATGAAGTTCGTCGGCTCGTCGGGCCGTTTCGCGGCATTCAGCTTCGTGGCCGAGTCATATCTTGGCGGCGCACATCCGGTTGAGTCCAGAAGGCTCATCGTGGTTGACATGGAGGCGGGCAGGGTCGTTGATCCGCTGCCGATGTTCGGCGACCGCGATCTTGTCCGCGAGGTCTTGAAGGATCGCTTTGAAGCCGCCTGCGTCAGGAAGCCGTCCGGTGTCGGATTTCTTGAAGGTTCGGGTGGAAAGCCGGTGCCGGTTCTGCTCCTGACCGCCGACTTCGGGGTTTGTGAAGGTCAGTGGGCGTTGCATCCGGTGGATCCGCCTGAGGGCTTCGGGGATGTTTCACAGCCGGCGTTCGAGATCCGCGGCCACGATCTGATTCGCATTGGCAGGCAGCCGGTCGCCACCGGCGTCATCGATTTCCGGGCGTCTCCGGATGGGCGCCGGGTCGTGATGGAGATGGCGATGGGAACCATGGATGAAAAGTCTGTTCCATGGTCGCGCAAAGGCTCTTCCAGGGAGCGGACAAGGGAAATCCGCTTCCTGATGGACAAAATGGACAGGGAGTCCGTCATCTGCAGGCTCCCGGAGGTGCTGTCCGTGCAGTTTCCGGCCGATTCGGCGGCAGCCGAAGCCCTTGCAAGGATCGTCGCCGCCATGAATCTCAGTCGCTGAATTCCGAATCAAGTACCTGCGCAGGGGTCCCGGAGCTGACAAATCGAATACCCTGCTGGGCCGCGGAAATGGCCTCCAGATCGCTCACGGCCCCCCTTGAATGGAGCGTGTCAACCAGCTCGCGGATTCTCTTCATGAAATGCGGGGGAACACGCCCGTCTTCAAAGAACTTGTGGTACTTCAACGGGCTCGGGATTATAAGGACAAGGAACGCGGCCTCCAGAACCGAAAGGGCCGACGGATCCTTGCCGAAATAGTGGTTGGCGGCTTCCTTAAGGCCCCACACGTCCGGCCCCCACTCAATCACGTTGAGGTACAACTCGAGAATCTTTTCCTTTGGCAGGTTCTTTTCAACCTGCCATGTGATGAAGGCTTCCTGCAGCTTGCGTGAAAGAGTCTTCTCCCGCGAGAGGAAGAGGTTTTTAACAAGCTGCTGCGAGAGCGTGCTGGCACCCTGGAAGAATCCGCCGCGCTCGAGATTGACCTTCAGCGATCGCTGGATGCCGGCTTTCGAAAAGCCTTCGTGGGAAAAGAAGCGGGCATCCTCGCAGGCAATCAGGGCACGAACCAGGAATGGTGGAATCCTGGCGTAAGGAACCCAGCCGGGCGAGTCCGATCCGATTCTGCGGACGATGACCTTGTTGTCGTCCTGTATCCTGTGAAGGAAGGTGCTCCGAAGGAGTTCGAGGTTGATCGCGGGGCCAAGATCCACGGTTACCAGATCCGCCATGTCCGGAGTGAAATCGAAGAGGAGGCCGCTTATATTGCCCGTATCGACGGCGAATCGCATCCCGGCCGCGAAAGTGCCGTCAAGCCTGGTGCCGGCAAGGATCGGAATCGCCGCCGCCGGAATCGATTCAAGAAGCGTCTTCCCGTCAATCCTGTCGATGCGGGCATCAAGTTTCAGTATCGGCCTGACATTCAATCCGCTTGCCTGAAACGAGAACGGGATTCGAATCCCGCCGAGCGACGCGACGGAGTCCGGCATCGAAATGGTTCCGGCGGTGCCGTCCACTGTGGCGGTGCCTGAAACTCCAAGCTTGACGGAGGTCATGGCATCGGTCGCGATCTCGCGAATCAGGATGCCCGCGTCAGCCAGGTTCATGCGACCAGAAGCCTCAATCCTTCCTCCATCTTGAATTTTCATGCGGAAGTCGGTGTCGGTTATCGCGGTCGATCGGTCGATCTGCAGCCACGCCGGCAACAGCATCCGGTAGGGCTCAAGCAGGAGCTTCGAGGCCGACAGTCCGATATCGACCGACCCGTCGAGGCCGACCATCAGGGTCGCTTCGTTTCGCAGCGACGATGATTCCGGGGATTCAAACATAAGGGTTGCCAGAAGGGCCGATTTGCTGCCGCGCTCGACAACAAGATCAAGATTCGAGAGGGTGTGGTCGGAAATCGGGTCCTTCCGTCCTGATGTGTTCACGTAACGGATAGTGGCTCCATTTACGGCCAGCCGCGTTCCGGTGTACTTCTGCGCAAGTCCGGAAAGGGAACTTCGCAGGCTTTCGGCCCTTTGGGAAATCGACCCGAACGTACGAGAAATCCTTTCAGGCAGGGATCCGGTCCCGGGATCGGAAACGGATGCGACTGCCGCCGGGGGCGTGCCGTCACCGGCGGAAATGGCCAGATCCAGCACAGGTCTGGCAATCCTGAGCTCCTGAATGGCGACTGCGTTCAGCAGAAGCATCAGGGAATTCGGGAAAAAGCGCTCAATATCAGACGGCACAAGTCGGGCGGCCGGGACGTCGCCCGGTCCCAGGGGCTTGAAGCGAACCATCAATTGACCGGCGGATATCTCACCCGGAAGCCTCTTTGAGTCGGGAAGGCTGGCCTTGATGCCGTCGATGCGAAATTCACGCTTCTTCCAGGTGACCGAATCGGCCTGCACGGCGAGTCCGCGAAGCCGCATCGAAACCGGCGGGGAAACTGACGCGACGACGCTGTCCGGCCTGAAGCCTGGCCCGACCGATGCGTTGACGTCGATGCGCCAGGCCGTCGTCGAGCCGGATGGCCTGAAGGTAATTTCAATCCGGCCGGTTCTTGTTGCGGCATCGACGGCGCCCGGTTCCGGGGCAAGATTCGCTCTGCCGGAAGAGAATTCGCCCGACACGATGGAACTGTCGATTCTGCCGACAATACTGTTGATCCTGATGTCGGGAAGCATGGAGCGCCTGGGCGGTTCATGCATCGATTCAACCGGGGCCGTTTCACGGGCGGCCGAAACCGTATCGCCACGGCTGAGTAGCCGCGACATCAGCCTGCCAGCGAACTTTGCGGGTTCAATCGGCTCCTCCCTGGAGCCGGCGACGATCCTGACCCGTCCGACCTCGACGGCCGTGATTTTCCGCCCGCCAGTAAGCATGGCAAGTGGATCCACGGATATCCTGATATCGGCCGCCGAAACCTCGATTCCATCAGGATCCTGGAACAGCAGCGATGGGAGGAAGAGCGTCGATGGTCCGTCAATGCGGATGTCGTCATGACGGAACACGCCTTTCAGCGAGGCGCCGGCCCTGTCGATCCGGGCCCCGGCCATTTCCTTGACCAGGAACGGCACAAGAACGGCAAGGCCCGCAAGGAATGTCACGATTACAAGAAAGACGACCGCGATCTTCCGGGGAAACCTTAGGTGTGGAGTTCTGAGTCGGGAAGCGGATGAATCTTGGGCGTCGGGGTTCACATCATTCCGGATGCTATCTGCCAATCTGCAGCGCGGCAGGGGCAGGGCTGTTGCCGCCCTGGGACGTGCCGCTGGAGGCTGCGGCCCAGGCGATCAGGCCGATGATGGTTCCGGCCAGGACGACGCCACCGGTGACGCCAAGAGCCCATTTCCACGTGCTGACCTGCTCGATCTGGGCACCTTCGCGAAGGCCGTCACGAGCGAGGATGTAGTCACGGTCGGAAGCGACAAGCTGCGATTCAGTCTGCTTGAAGTTAAACGGCGTGATCGGGTAACGCCTGCCGCCTTCGGATGTGACGAACAGCCGGGTGTCGTCCTTGACCTCGACTGCCTGACCCTTGACGTCAACAACGGTCATCGAGTTTCCGGACTCCGGAGGAACCTGCAGTTGTTCGAGCTGTTCCCCGGAAATCTGGTAAGTGTTGTAGCAACCAAGCCCCAGCATGCTGAAAACAAGAACGACGGCAACTAAACGCTTCATCGAGGCCAACCTCACCTTATACCCAAAGTCCGCGCCGCATTGTATTAACGCGGGCAAAAAAAGAAAAGGAATTTTTGTCCATTCCCGGGTTTTACAGCGTTGTGCCATCCTTCAGCGACATCGTCAACTGATCGGGCAGATCCGGATCGTGACAGCGGCGACAACGGGCCTCGTAGCAATCGACGGCACCGACAACGACCCGATCCCTTGTGGCCGACATGCGCTGGGTTCGGCTTGCCGGCGCGCCACAGCGATGACAGACCGCAAGTGTCTTCGTCACGTAGTCCGCAATCGCCATCAACTGCGGTACCGGCTCAAACGGAATACCCCTGAAATCCGTGTCCAGTCCGGCAACGATCACCCGTTTGCCAAGATTGGCCAGTTTGTCGCAAACCCTGATGATGCCCTGGTCAAAGAACTGAACCTCGTCGATGCCGACGACCTCGACGCGGTCGTCAAGCAGATCCAGTATCTCGGCACTGGAATTCACGACCCTGGCCTGAAGGGAAAGTTCGGAATGGGAAACAATGCAGTCCTGGGAGTATCGGTTGTCGATGGCCGGCTTGAATACCTGGACGCGCTGGCGGGCGATCTGGGCTCTTCGAAGCCTGCGAATCAGTTCCTCGCTCTTGCCCGAGAACATCGGTCCACAGATCACTTCAAGTCCATAAAACTGCTGGAAATACGGCATCCTGGCCCCCGATTTCAGCCGTTGGAATACTTCGCGCCAAAAAGTGACATGAGCTTATCGTCCGATCTAATCAGGTCAAGGGTGGCCCGCGCATGTCCCGGCGCGTATCCGTTTCCGATGAGCAGGGTGACGTCCTTGCCGGCGCCTTCCGCGCCGAGCGCGGCCGCGGTGAAGGACGTCGCCATGTTGAAGAAGTATGCGATGCCCTCGTCCCTGGTGGAGAGAACGGTCGCCATCTCGGTTGATTTCACGTTGGTCGTGTTAATCGTCACGTCCAGCAGGCGACCGCCGGTCAGCCGGTTGATTCTTTCGAACACATCGACCGGATTTGTGGCGTCGGCCAGTATCAGTTCGTCGAAGTATCCATACTTCGACACCTCATCGATGATGGACTGCTGGTGCACGACGCCGAACACGCGACCGGAGTTGCCAAGCACCTTTCTCGCGGCGGCCGCGCAGAGCAGGCCGGATTTCCCGGTACCGATGATGCCCACGTCCATTCCCGGCCTGACCAGGCGATAGACCTGAGCGGGAGCCCCGGCAACGTCAAGCGCGGCAAGGGCCGCGTCCCTGGGGAAGTCGTCCGGAAGGCGTTCGCCGATGCCGCTTGAAAACAGGATGGCGTGTCCTTCAATCTCCACCTGGTCGCGATCGATGAAGACCTTTTTGATCCTGCGTATTTTTAACGGGGTCAGGGAAAGCGAGACAAGTGTCGCGATACGGTCGCCGACAGCGGCCTCGATCGGGCCGTCATACTCGGCGCCCTTCATGGCGACCTTTCCGACCAGCATGCCGCCGGAACCGGTAACCGGATTGTGTTGTTTCCCGCGGTTTTCGACGGTATCCATGATGATTCGGGCGATGCCGTCGGGGTCGCCGCCGGCGGCCTCCTTCATCTGGGTAAAAGAGGCGGCGTCGATGTTGAGCATCTCGACTTCGATCAGAATTTCGGACGGATCGATGGGCAACGAGTTGTCAACCTTCCATGCCGCCTGGGGCAGTGTCCCCTTCGGCTCGACCACCCTGTGCGTTCCGTATCTTCTTCCCGCGTTTTCCATTTGCAAGCTCCATGATTCATGTTTTCATCCTGGCCATGATCAGCTTCACGTCTTCCCACACCAGCTTCTTCAATGCCGGGTCGCGCAGCAGCGCGGACGGATGATAAGTCACCAGCATCGGGATGTCATCATGCATCAGGAGGCGTCCGCGAAGCCTGCTGATGCTGGGTGAACCTGCAAGAACCATTGCGGCAGTCTGACCCATTGCAATCAGGAAGCGCGGCTTCACGATCTGCACCTGGCGGGTGAGGAACGGGCGGCACAACCCGACCAGATCCGGCGGCGGCGACGATTCGTCAGGCATCCGGCATTTCAACACCGTCGCAAGGTAACAGTCGCGCTCTCGATCCAGGCCCATTGCGTTGATTATTTTCGTCAGGAGTTCCCCGGGTTCACCGGAGAATGGACGACCAAGCTCATCGTCGCGCGCGCCTGGCGATTCGCCGACGATCATCAGCATCGGGTTTGGCGGACCTTCCCCGAAGACGGTGTGCCTTCGCCCCGAGGCCAGACGGCATCGCCCGCATCCTGCAACCGCCTCGCGCAGCGGACCGAGGGCATCCGGCAGGGACTTCAGGAACTGGTCGGCGTCCTGAACCGCGGGGGTCTGACCGGCCCTGGGTGGCGCCGGGGCAGCCTGCGCTGGTTCATCCTGGATAGCGATGCCAGGCGTTCTGGCGACGCGCGCCCGACGCGAACCTCCGGCCACCGGCAGGTCGGGGATCAAATCCTGTGTCGAGGAAAGGACGGCAATCAGCGCGGACGCCAGGCGCGCGGCTTCCTGGGATTTTCCATCGTTCATAGAGTCAGCGTCCCGCCTTCCTGTTCATGGCATCGACAACGGCGTCAACCAGGATCTCCGCCAGCGATTCCTTCGATTCATCCTCAATAGTCAGCGCTTCGGCGAGATCCGCGGCAACCAGAGTCCCGCCGTTGCGAACGTCCCCGAATCCCTTGCCGTCACCGGCTGGATTGGCGAACAGGAGATCCGCGCCTTTTCGTTTCATCTTGGCCCTTGCCATGTCCTCGGAAACGCTGGTTTCGGCCGCGAATGCAAGGACGACCATTCCGGCGGTCGATGCAGAGAGCGTGGCAAGGATATCCGGGTTGGGTTCGATTTCGATGCTGGTCTCGAAATCTTCCTTGCGAATCTTGCCGGATGCACGACGCACCGGGCGCTCGTCGGCCGGTGCCGCGCTCATCAGAAGGGCGTCAGCGCCGTTGATGGCTTCCCGAACCGCCTCGAGCATTTCGGTCGTTGTCTGTACCCTGGTGACGGTGAAAGTCCCTCCGGGACCCCCGAAATCGGGCGAAATGTCGCATGGCCCCAGGATCAGGCGGACATCCGCGCCGCGTCTGCGGGCCGACTCTGCAAGAAAGAAGCCCATTCGTCCCGAGGACGGGTTCGTGATGCACCTGACCGGGTCAATCTGCTCTCGCGTCGGGCCGGCGGTCACGACCACGGTTTTACCGGCCAGGGTTCGCGGCGTCAGCGCTGCAAGGCAGTGGGCGACAATCCTGGAAGCGTCCGGGAGCCTTCCCGGGCCATGATCGCCGCTGGCAAGGTCGCCCTCGTCAGGCGGAACCACCACGTATCGTGGATCCTGCATGAGCAGGTCAATGTTGCGCCGCACCGGCACCGACTCCCACATCTGGGTGTGCATTGCCGGGCAAAGGACTATTGGGCACCTTGAGGCAAGAACCGTCGCCGTCAGAAGGTTGGATGCCGTTCCCAGTGCCAGTGAGGCTATCGTCGTGGCGGTGGCCGGCGCGATGACCAGAAGATCCTTGTCCCTGGCAAGGGAAATATGGGTTTCCCCGGAAAGCCCGCCAAACATGTCGTCGTCGGTTCGGCACGGTCTTTCGGTAAGCGATTCGAATGTTAGCGGAGTGATGAATTTCCCGGCGGACTCAGTGAGAACGGTCGTAACGGCCGCGCCCGTGCGCATCAGCTCGCGTGCCAGGAAGGCCGCCTTGTATGCAGCAATCCCGCCGGTTACCCCAAGCAGCACCTGCTTTCCTTTCATTGAAATCATGAATATGGTCCTTGAGCGCCCGGGTCAGTACCCTGGCGAATCAGAAGCGTTCCAGCGTCAGTGCGCCGTTATCACGAATTCAACGCGCCGGTTGATTGCCTGTCCTTCCGGCGTGGAATTGTCGTCAATCGGGCGATCCTCGCCGTATCCGACCGCGCGCATGCGCATCGGCTCGACCCCCTTCTTGACAAGATAGGCCCTTACCGAGTTCGCGCGTGCCTGCGAAAGCTTCATGTTTGCCCGATCGTTGCCAACATCGTCCGTGTGGCCTTCGATATCGACCTTGATGGCAGGGTGATCGGCCATTGCCTTGGCAATTTCGTTCAGCAGCGGCCACGACTCGCGCTTGATGACCGACTTTCCTGAAACGAAGAAGATCTTCTCGCGCAATTCGATCTTCTTTTCCGTGATTTCGATTCTCTTGTAGGGGCAACCCTTGTGATCCTTCGGTCCCGGATCCATCGGGCAGAGGTCGTCCGGATCAAGGAGTCCGTCGCCATCGGTGTCCCTGTAGGGGCATCCCCTGGTCGAAATCGGTCCGGGCTCGTCCGGGCAGGCGTCTTCGACATCGGGAACCTTGTCCTGATCCCGGTCGGCAATCGGGCATCCGTAATTGGCGATCAGTCCCGTTTCATAGGGACACCGATCCTCGCTGTCGGGCAGCCCGTCGCCGTCGGTATCGACAATCGGACATCCGAAATTGGCGATTAACCCCTTGACCTGCGGGCACCTGTCCTCCTTGTCCGGAAGTCCGTCGCCGTCGGTATCGACAATTGGACATCCCTTATTCATGACGGGGCCCGGGACGTCACGGCATTCGTCCTGATCGTCCAAAACCGTATCACCGTCATTATCCGGATCCGGACAGCCGTCGGCATCCTGGAACCCATCGACGTCCTCCGGCTGGTTCGGGCATCGATCCTTCCGGTCGGGCACCTTGTCGCCATCGGAGTCGTTCAGGCACACGTTGTCGCGGGACTGTGCGAATGCCTTCTCCGCGGCCTCCTCGGCGAGTTTCATGTGGCGGACGGCCGCGACGGATCTGCCAAGCGAGCTTTCATTCCTGGCTATCTCGATATTGATTTCCGCGGTCGCGAGTTCGACCGGAGCACAGTTGTAAATGGATTCCCGCTGATCGCCGATCAGGCTGGAAACGTCCCGGGCGCGCTTGCGAATCTGGGACTGCGGGACGCACGATGCAACCAGCAGACAGGCGGCCAGGGATCCGGCCAGGAAAAGGCGGAAGGACACGACGCCGGAAGAGGGAATGCCTTTCATTGGGTAACCCCCTGATCCAGTCTGGCCTGGTTGCCGTCCTCGATAAGCGAGGCCTTTCTCGATGCCTCCTCGGCAAGTTCCCGGGCCTTCTTCGCGAACTCGATCGCCGCCTCAAAGTCCGATGTTCCCTCGCGATCCTTTGCGTATTCAAGTGCCAGCGTGGCGGCCTTGAATTCGTAAGGGCACTTGGCCTCTCCGCCAATCGCCTGGGCCGCCTTGAGTGATTCGTCGGCGCGCGAGATGGCCTTGCTTGCGGAAATGGGGCTGCACGCCAGGGCCATCGGAAGCAGCAGTATCAGAAACCACAATGCAGACTTCACATTGTCCTCCGGTTCCGATCGGATCAATCCCTGCCGGCAACGCCCTTCCGACTTGAAGAAGTTGCGGGGCAGCCCATTATCACGCTTTTTGGGCCTTCAGACAACAGTCGGTGCTTGTGTTCAAGCTGTCTGGCGAACTGACCGATTCAGACGTGATTGGTCGTCGGATCAGTAGGAGAACTCGTAAGCGGTGTACATGGTGCGGATCAGTTCGAGCTTGCCGACCAGGAACTGGAACTGGTGGAACAGGTAGGTGTCGCGCAGGTCGTCAATCGTAAGGTTGCTGACGTCCTTGGTCTTCGCGATGAACTCGCACCGTTCCGCCTCGTCCTGGGTGAGCGTGTCGTTAAGGACGGGGTCATAGCACTTGAAGATTTCCTGGCACTGAGAGACCAGGTCGAATCCCGGCCAGTATCCATCGCCAGGAATGCGGTACGCCATGTACTGCCGACCGGTGAAGCGATCCTCGCACAGGGCGGTCTCGGCGCCCGGGGGCGGCTGGAGTTCATAGGCATCGCCCTTCAACCACACGCGGGTACCATCGATGAACGACCGATCCTGGTTGTCGATAAGCATCGAGTAACCGTAGTAGGCCGCAAGCATCGGGATACGGAACTGGGTGGTCGGGAAGACGTACTGTTCTTCGGGCTCAAGGGCCGAACCCATTACATCCACGAAAACCTGATCCGACGAGCACGGATTACCCTCGATGTCGGCGCGATGGATCGAGACAAGCCTGTCGGCCTTTCCGGAGCCGGACTTGGTAAAGCAACCCTTATAGGTCGATTCGCAACCAAGATTGGTGCCATCGAGGCTGACGAAGTCGCGCGGTCCAAAGCCGATAGGCTGGTTGGAAACCGGGTGCAGCATGATGCACCAGCCGTAATTGTCGGCGTTGTTCGCCATGATGCCGCCAAACAGCGCGTTCACTTCGTTCCGGAAAACCGAGCCGTAGTTGATGTAGTACTTCTGCGTGTCGGCCTGGTTATCGGCCGCCAGGATGTATGACGACGGGTCGGCGATATTCTCGAAGGCCGCCAGGCGGTCATAGATGGTGCCGGCAGCGACGACGACCGGGTCATAGTAGTTGTAGTCCCAGGACGCATAAAGCGGGCGGGCGCCGTTTTCTTCCAGCAGGTAGATCTGGTTCGTGTAGGAGCTGGCGTTGACGGAGTCGCGCGGTTCATACCTGTTGCGCAGGTAATTGAAGCCGTATGCGGCCGGAATCGGGCGACCGAAGGTGCCTGCAAAGACGTTGAACGACAGGTGGGCCGCAAGGGCGCCGGACAGACCGCCGTTGATGTCCTTTTCCCACGGCATTCCGAACTTGCCTTCCCAGAAGCCGTTGTTGTTGAAAACCTTGAAGTTGATGGCCCAGTACTGGAACTGGATCTTCATCATCACGAAGAGGCGGCGGACCCATTCGTCATAGTAGGACGGCCAGAAGGTCGGATCCTGGTGCCAGTAACCGCGGAATACCCAGTAGTTGTCGTACATCTCGTTCAGGTTGCGAACGATTTCATATGCATCGACACCTTCGTCCCATGGACTGACGGTGGGCAGGTAGAAGGCCAGTTCGTCGGAACCGAAGCGGTAGGGCGCGATGACCTTGTCTTCCGCCGAGCACAGAAGCCCTTCATAGAACTTCTTGCAGACCTTGCCCTGGCCGCAGGATGCGCCTTCGCTTTCGCACTTGGCTCCGTAGATTTCGAACTTGTCAACATCGACACGGTCGTACATTGCCGCGGGATCCCCGAACATGTTCGGCCACTGGGTGTGGTGGACACGACGAAGCGCGATCCCGAAGTCTTCCCCGCGGTCCTTGATGGATGGGGTGTTTTCGGGCAACCCGGCGGTCGGATCCGCGTTGATGTAGGCATCGTAATCCGTGGTGTCCGGCTTGTTCCGATACACTTCAACCAGGTTGCCGTAAGCGTACTTGACAGCCGCGATGTCGTACATGCCAATGCCGAGACACGGCATGTTGAACTTGGCGTAGTAATCCATGACCGACGAATACTGCATGGCCCGTATTTCCTTGGCCACCTGCTCAGCTGTCTCGCCGAACATGCCAACGCCTTCGTACTTGTCGCCGACCTTCTTAACCTTCAGGTCCCAGTAGGCCTTCGGGAAGTTCATTGCGTCGGACGAACCCTCGAAGTTGTGGCGCAGACCGACAGTGTGTCCGACCCCGTGGATCGCCACGCCGTAGAAAATCAGCTGCTGCAGTTCATCGATGTACTGCGGCCTGATTTCGGCAAGAATATCCTTCATTGCCTTCTGTGAAGCGGCAACGGCCGGATCGTAGGTGGCCAGTTCGAGCGGGGTCGGGTTGGTAATGGTCTTGTACCCGAACGGCGTACCCTGGCTGGCTACAACCAGCGCCGAGCGGAGCTGCTCGATCAGGTCGGCAACATTGCACGGCTTGGAATCATTGAACTTCGAGTAGTCGTAGATCAGGCCGGACTGGCCTTTAAGCGCGTCGCAGACGGCCATGTCGTACTTGGTCTTGTACATTTTGGCCAGTCCCATCAGGGCGCCGTCGTAGAATTCCGCCCGGTCGATGCCGGAAGCGGCCATCTTCTGGAATTCCTTAATCTTTTCAAGTGTGCCGCTTCCGTTTGCCCAGTTGCGCAGCAGGTGCTTGCTGGACACGGACGCCGTGTTGTTTTCTTCCTCGCCGAACCTGGCGTTCATCGCGTTGCCGTCCTGGCCGAACAGCGAAGGATCCTTGAACAGCCAGCGGATATCCTTGTTGACGAACATGCTTTCAAGGTTCGGTACCTTGGAGATGATGTTCATGCGGCCGGCCACCGGCGATTGATCGGATTTGCGAACCGACGTCGAAAGTGCGTCCGCTACGGCCGGTGTCACGAGCTTGTCAACCATCTTCTGCGCTTCTTCATTGGTAAACCCGTTGCGCCAGTAGCTGAACTGCTCGAGCCTTTCGTTGCGCATGGCCTCTTCGATGTATTCGGCGTTCGCGATTTCCCGGAAACTCTTCACGCCGGCCAGGAGTTCGACCTGGTCAAGCGCGCGGACGGCGCCCTCGCGGAAGGCGGCATTATAGACGTAAGCGTTACCGGAAACGATGCGGCCGCTGATTGGGTCCCACGCGGGAGGTCCGTAGCCGTAAGGGGTGCCCTGGCCCGGTTCGTTGACCGAGTACAGGAAGCTGTAACGAAGATCGCCGTTGACCTTTTCGTCGGCCAGGGAACCGCAGATCGCTTCGCTGGTCTCGAGCGTGCCCTCGTCGCGATCCCGAAGGTCCAGGTCGGCCTGGTTGTTTTCACAGATGATGAACATGTGATCGACGAAGACTTCGTTTCCGTCCGCGTCAAGCATCTGTGGGCCGTGCTGCGTCCACGCCGGCAGTTCGTTGACGTTCTTGCCGGTAACACCCTTCACGGTGGCGTCGAAGGCCTTTGACCATTCCGCCGCGATTGCCCGGGCTTCCGAAACCATGTTGTTCGGGAATCCGGGGCTGACATGATAGACGACCGGCCGTACGCCGATGACGTTGCCGTCGGCGTCCTTTTTCCAGATGTCCCAGCGGGTCGCGTATCTCTGGAACAGGTGATAGGTCAGGCCATAGTCCTGATCCCATCGAAGCCGTTCGGCCCTGAAGAACCCGAAACGGGCCTGGTCGTAGTCCGTGTACTGGATCGGATGGTATTCCTGCTCGCGTGCGGTATCCACCGCCATGAAAGAACCGCGCATCGTGATTTCTTCAGAGACGCATTCGTAAAGGCCGCCCGCGTACCAGGGGTAATACCAGCAAATCGGAATTTCGCCGAACCCATCGATGTAGTCCGTCTGGACGCCGGCGATCACGGAGTTGACGAAGCTCATGTAACCGGTCGAGGGATTGATGTCCATCTCCTCGATGCTTGACGAATCGACCAGGATCGTCTGGTAGTCAAAGTCGCTCTGGAACTTCTGCACGTACGTCGGCAGCATGTTCGAGCCCCAGTCGATGCGGGCGAAGTCGCGTTCATACCACATCCTGTCGGACGAATTTTCCGAAAGGAC
>ERZ795031.596-NODE-596-length-43572-cov-8.823793_pt1 | contig 43572 bp, 40 predicted proteins | sample MGYA00375123_ERZ795031 | MGnify/ENA primary metagenome ERZ795031 (study PRJEB30166, sample SAMN05720159) | activated sludge metagenome | isolation source: anaerobic digester from wastewater treatment plant | place: USA | collected 2015-04-21 ...
ACTTTGTGAACGCCGTCGATATCGAATCCGTCCATCGGGTGAGAATCAAGGCCGGCATCTTTGGCAGCCAGCATCAGCGCCATGGCGAAAAATCCGGTATTCTTGCAGGCAAACGCCAGTTGACGTTCCGGCGTAGCTCCGTAAAGAGAGTTTGTTGCCTTGCAGAACCAGTCGTACTGCTCCTGCTTCATGATGCCCTCTTTGACAGATTCGATAAAATCTTTTTCAAAACCGGGATTACCTTTTTTCCATCCTTCACGATCCGCCAGAACAATCAGGACGACGGGCGCTTCGGTAATTTTCGGCTGATTCATGGCCACTTTTCTCAACCTTTCTTTTTTTTCTTTATCTCTTAAAACGATAACCCTCCACGGTTGGAGATTGAAGCCGGAAGGCGCCAGCGCCGCGGTTTCGATAATTTGTTTAAGCTGCGCGTCGGTTACATCCTGAGTCGGGTCGAAAAAATTAACGGCACGCCTTTGTTTTATGACATCTTTGAATTCCATAGCACCCCCCCCAATACTATTAGTTTTCGAAAATTTGAAAATCTCAAATCTTAAATCTTAAATCTTAAATCTTAGTTTCCTTCATGTCCTCTTGTTAAATAGAACGTGGCCAGATCGAAAAAGATCGTCATCCGCCTCATCAGTTCAAATGTCATCAGCAGCCCCAGATTCTTCTGCAGGGCGTCCTGCGCCAGAGCGAACGTCCAGATGTGCTTGCGGATGAGGCTCAACGCGCTCAGAGCGCCGCTGATTTTAAAGCCGGATTTTTTTCTTTCCCGTCCCAGTTTGGTGTAGAAACTTCTCAGTTTATCAACATCGTCCATGCCGCCGAGCCAGAGGGTTAATTGCGAGAGAATCCTGTCGCAGATATTATAAAGAATCACCCGGTCCATCTTGTGATACTCGGTGGTGGAAGGATTTACAGCGACATCTTCCAGCCATTGCTCGATAATTTTTCCTTTGTTTTTGATGATGACATTGACCAGGCGCCTCGTCAGAGAATTTTTTGCGATGGCAGGTGGAAGGGTTTTTTTATTGGCATGTTCAATCAAATCATATATCGCCCAGTAATCCTTTCTGCTTCTGATATAGGCGTCCAAGGCGCGTTTGTTGGAGCGGAAGGCAAGGGGAGGCAGTTTATTAACCGGCCAGAATTTGGCCTGCGAACAATCATCGCCGGCGCAAATCTTTCCGCCGGTTTGCTCCACAATAAAAGTCAGAAAAAGCAGATCGCCGTAAAAGCGGCTTTTATAGGAATCGACATCCAGCAGTTTGACAATTTTTCCCTTGATGCCGGTTTCTTCCGACAGCTCGCGCAGGGCCGCTTCTTCGATGCTTTCCCCGGCTTCGGCAAACCCGGTTGGCAGGCACCACAATCCCTTCGAGGGAGCCCGGTCGCGTTTGACCAGCAGGATCTCACGTGATGATTCCAGAATGGAGGAAACCACCGGCAGCGGGTTTTCATAGAAAAAAGAATTGCAGACGGGACAAAAGTCGCGTTGAACATTATCCTCATATTTCTTGATGATGATTTCGCCGCAGTACGGACAATGTCTCCTTTGTTTTTTCATTTCAAATCCTCTGATTTTACGGGAAGGGAACAAATGAAAATTCTGTCGTCCTTGCACATCGTGACAAAATTCTTCCTTGCCGCCAGGTCTTTTAATTCTTCATATAGCTGATGAATGATTGTTTTGTCGCTCGCATTGCTCCCGGTCAGAAAAAACGACTTTTTAAACTGGAAATAATTCATGAAGTGTTCAATTTCCTGAGGTTGAAAGACAAGCGTATTCTTAAAATCAATCGCTTCTATCCGGTTGAAAAAAGGGTTGAGAAGATTTTCGCCGTTCTCCGCGGAGAACTGGTCAAATATAATTTCTATCGGCAGGGAGGGGCTGTTTTCGAGGGAATTGTTTTGTTTGAGGATTCTTTTCACCAGTTCAACCATTTCCCGCATGTCCCGGTTGGAGTGGGTGATGGTGATAAACAAACCGTCCTGCTTCAGCACGCGTGCGATTTCCGGGACGATCTCGGAAAAAAAATATAAAGCGTAGCTGCAGATGATCAGGTCCAGGGAGCCGGAATGATATTTCTTGATTTTCTCAATGCCCGACGAGGAAAATGATCCTTCATAACCGGCGCGTCGGCAGGCTTCCAGAAAAAACGGCTTGTATTCGGGAATAATATCGACGCCGGTTATTTTTGCATTCGGGTGTAATTTATTCTTCAGAGCCTCGGTAAAAGCACCGAACGCGCAGCCCAGTTCCAAAACGCTCCGGCAATGGGACAGGTCGATCCTGTTCAAGGCTGCCTTTCGGATATCTTCTTTGTTGGTGGAAAAACGTCTGATTAACTGCGCAATAGCCAGATGTTTCTGAACGTTGCGGAAAACGTTGCGAATCTTTTTTTTATCGAGGACGTCCGCCATCTGAATTCCTGCATTAAAATAAAGATTTCAGTTATTTTCCGCATTCATGATTTTTGCCACTCTTCTTGAATGCCTGTCTCCCGCGAATTTTGTTTCCATGAATTTTTCAATTATTTCCGTGACCGGCACAGCGTATTGCACGCGTCCGCCCAAGGCGATAAAGTTGGCATCGTTGTGCGCTTTGGCCATTTCGGCGGTAAAGAGGTCATGAATCAGGGCGCACCGGATGCCATTGATCTTATTGGCGGTGATGGATACGCCGATTCCGGTTCCGCAAAGCAGGATGCCGAAATCGTAACCGCCTTTTTTAAATTCCATGCAGGCGGCAACGGCAATATCCGGATAATCGACAGGATCTTCGCTGGCTACTCCCATGTCCTTGACATCGCAGTTTTTTGTTTTCAGGAACGCAATGATATCGGCTTTTAATTTTACCGCGCCATGATCGGAAGCAATAATGATTCTTTGCATTGAAAGTCCTTGTTAAGAAAGTATTATGGGTATTTGTTCTTATTTTTACGATATTATGAAATAAGTCAATAAAAAATCTTTGCTTCAGGGAGATATTTAAGTTAAAAAGTCTCATGCGGGAATTTATGGTAAAATACTTTGATTATCTCTTGGTCGAACGCGGGATGGCTCAAAATACGCTGGAGTCCTACGGACGCGATTTGAGCCGGTATATTTTCTTTATCGAAGAGGAAAAAAAAATAAATGACATAACAAGAGTAACGCCGGAAGTGATTGTTGAATATCTGACCCGGATCCGGAATGAAGGCCTGGCGGCGAACTCCATGAACAGGTCGCTGGCCGCTTTAAGAGGGTTTTATAAATATCTTCTGCGGGAAAAAATATTAACGGAGAATCCGCTGGCCAATATTGAGCTGGCCAAAGTATGGATGAAACTGCCGGAAACGATCAGCAAAGAGGAAATGAAGATCATCCTGGCCCAGCCCGGAAATCAGAGCAATGCCGATATCCGCAATGCCGCTATGCTGGAGCTTTTATATGCGACGGGAATCCGTGTGTCGGAGTTAATCAACCTGACCATGAACAGCATTAACTGGCAGGTGGGATTTTTAATTGTCATGGGCAAGGGAAGCAAGGAAAGGATTGTTCCGATCGGCAAAATAGCTTACGATTGCACACGACGTTATGTTGATGAGATCAGACCCCGGCTCATGCAGAAAAAGAGCACGGATGTTTTATTTTTGAATCGCTTTGGGAAAAAATTCACCAGACAGGGCTTCTGGAAAATTGTTGCCGGTTACGCCAAAAAAGCCGGATTGCAGAAAAAAGTTTATCCGCATACATTCCGGCATTCGTTTGCGTCACATCTGCTGGAGGGCGGAGCGGATTTGCGCACCGTGCAGGTCATGCTGGGTCATTCTGATATTTCGACAACGCAAATTTACACGCATATAACCAGGGAAAGATTGAAAGAAGTGCACAGCAAGTATCATCCGCGCAGTTGATATAAAAAATATCAAACGCGATTTGGAAACGGATGATGATTCACTAAATGAGGACACCGGAAATGGAAAGGCATCGTGATCAAAAAACACCGAAGCGGCGAATGTCGTTTCCGGTTCAAAAGACAGCCATCGTGCTGGCTGTCATCAGTGTTATATTATTGATTGCTTTTCTTCTTTCCCGGAATGTTTTTTCTTCTTTTGCCCTTCAGGCATCCAGAATTAAAAACACCTTTGCTCATTACGCGCTCAAGGAAAAGCCGCAATTTTATTATCTGGAGCTGGAAAAAAACGGCAAGGATATCCGCGTCGGAAGAAACAATGGGCTGGAAATCACTTACCGCGACGAATTTGTAGTCAAATCCGTAGTCAGCGATGATTTATCGGGCCGATACACGTATGTTAAATTTGACGGATTCAGCGACCGGGATAATGATCTGGGCGTTTTTCTGAAGGGTATCGATTTTGTTAATAAGATTATTATGAAAGGAACGGCCATAGAAAATTCCGGCATGGTTGCCGGTTATCATATCCTGGTAAATTACCGGGATGAGACGATAGCGACGGTGCCGCTGAAAATTGTCATTACACCTCAAGACTGGTTTAGGTTTGCGAAAGAATCTTCCAACGTCGAACAGCAGATTGACTATTTAAAGAAAGCCATCGAACTCAATCACAACGATGTCCGTGTGCGCAAGATTCTGGCGGGGGTTTATGCGCGTCACGGCAGACCGGATGACGCAGGCAATCTGTATAAGGAAGTATTGAGCATCAAACCCGATGATACCGTCGCCATGCTGGAGATGGTAAAAATCAATGTCAAGCAGAGGCAATTCGATGATGCGATCAAAATGGCCAGAGAAATCGTCAAAATAAATCCGAAGGAAACAGAGGCCTATCTGGCGCTGGGTCTTTCTCTGGAGGAAAAGAAATTGTGGCCTCAGGCGGTTCAAAGTTACCGGGAGGCGGTCAGATTGGAACCCGATAATTATTCAGCCAGATTACGGCTGGCGGAAGCCTACAAAAACAACCGGATGCTGAAAGAAGCCGTCGACGAATATAAATATATAGCCGACCGTTCCCGGGAACCGGAACAGGCCTTGTTTGCCCTCGGCGATATTTATCTGAAGCTTAAAAAAAATGATGAAGCCGCCGGATATTACAAGGAAATCCTGAAGCGACAACCGAAAAATCCGGTTGCGCATGCGAATCTGGCCGCTGCCTATGCCGGAAGCGGCAAAGGTCAGGAAGAACTCAACAGTCTTAGAAAAGCCGCAGCCCTGAATCCTGACGATCCGACCATCCGGTATAATCTCGGCGCCGTTTTCGAAAGAAAAAAAATGTATGTCGATGCTGCCAGGGAATATGAAAAGGTGCTGAAACGTAATCCGAACGATACCGATGCGCTGGAGCGTCTTGCCGACCTGGCCCTTAAAAACAAACAATATGACCGGGCTGTAAAATATTACGAAAAAATAAAAACAAAATCGCCGCAGAAAGCGTCCGTGTATGCCGGCCTGGGCTTTGCCTACGGAGAATTGAAGAAATATAAGGAATCGGCTGCCCATTACGAAAAAGCGATCCAACTGGGAGCGAAAGATCCGGTTTTGCGTTACAACCTGGCGGACACTTATGAAAAGACGGGCATGAGAAAGAAGGCGATTGCAACTTATGAGAAAATACCTTCTCCGACAAAGGACGTCTTGAGCGGTCTGGCCGATCTCCATTTAAAAGAAAAGAGTTATCAAAAAGCCATCGGCATTTATCAAAGGCTTGCCAAACTGGAACCGAAGAAAGCCGGCTCTTACGCCAATCTGGGTTATGCTTATGCCGCTTCCGGCAATTATGATCTGGCTATTAAAAATTATCAGATGGCGCTCAAATTCGATAGCGATGACGCTGATATTTATGATAACCTCGGCGAAGCCTACGAAAAAAAAGGACTCTATCAGAAAGCGCTGGAAACGTATAAAAAGGCGTATGCTTTGAATCCGGACTCCGCCAAAGCCGCTCAAAGAATACCCCGATTGAATATAAAATTATTACAGGAAAAAACGCAGCAAAATGCGGGGAGAGAAGAATAATGAAAAAAATAAAAATAGGCGATTTTGTTGTTGGAGATAACAGGAAATTTGTCTTGATCGCCGGACCATGCGTCCTGGAGAATGAGAAAGCGGCCATGGATGTCGCACTGTATTTGAAAAAACTTACCGCGAAATTAAAAATACCTTTTATCTTTAAGGCGTCTTATGACAAAGCCAACCGCACGTCAATAAATTCCTACCGCGGTCCCGGATATGAAAAAGGATTGGAGATGTTACAGAACATCAGGGAAAAACTGAACATCCCGGTGCTTTCCGATGTTCATCGTTTTGAAGAAATTGACAAAGCGGCCAACGTTCTCGATGTCGTGCAGGTGCCTGCCTTTCTTTGCCGCCAGACTGATTTCGTCACCGAAATAGCGAAAAAAGCGCGCGTCATCAACGTTAAAAAAGGACAATTTCTGGCTCCCTGGGATGTGGCCAACATTATCGAGAAAGCGAAAAAAACGGGAAATGAAAATATCATGATGACGGAACGGGGAGCGAGTTTCGGTTACAATAATCTCGTTTTCGATGTACGCTCGCTGCCGATCATGAGGGAGATGGGATATCCGGTCATTTTCGATGCCACACATTCGGTGCAATTACCGGGAGGCCAGGGAACGTGTTCGGGCGGTCAACGTGATATGGTGAAGTATCTGGCGCGGGCGGCCGTTGCCGCCGGAGTGGATGGCGTATTTTTCGAGGTGCATCGCAACCCTGAAAAGGCGCTTTGTGACGGCGCAAATTCCTTGTACCTGAGTTCGCTGGAAAAGCTTCTGGTGACTTTGACGAAAATAGATGCTCTCGTCAAAGCGGGCCCGAATAAAAACGTGAAGTAAAAATCGTAAAGGATAAATTCATCATGAAAAAAAGTGTCAAAGAAAAACTTAAGAAGATCAGGATGCTGATGCTGGATATCGACGGTGTGATGACAGACGGTCGAATCATCATGGACGATGAGGGGAGGGAACTGAAGAATTTTAATGTACGCGACGGGCATGGATTAAAAGTCATGCAGCGCTATGGCATCAAGGTTGCGATCATTACCGGTCGGCAATCGAATCTCGTAAGGCATCGGGCGAAGGATCTGGATATCAAGGATGTGTATCAGAAGGTTTTTAATAAAAAGGAAGTGTTTGAGAAAATATTGAAAAAACATAAATTGTCTCCGGACGAAACGGCTTTTATCGGCGACGATATCGTGGACATTCCCGTTTTGAACAGAGTCGGTTTCTCCGTGGCGGTTGCCGATGCCGTTGATGTCGTGAAAAAACAGGTCGATTATATAACCAGTCACAAGGGTGGAAAAGGTGCAGTAAGAGAAGTATGCGAAATGATCCTGAAAGCGCAGGAAAAATGGCCGGAGATTGCCGCCCGATACGAATTTCCAATGGACTGAAAAAAAGTGTTGATCGCTTTTCCCGCAAGGAATGTCTTCCCGTGGTCCTTAATATCTTTACACCCGGCATTCGGAGTGATATAATAAAATTAAGTAAGAATATTGACGCAGGATGCTCCGGATTGTGATGAAAATAAAAAGAAAAACGATCGTTATATTCGGAATAACAATGGTTTTTCTGGCAGGTCTGATTGCCGTTCTTTTCATGGTCAGAGGCAATGTTCATAAACAAAAAAATATCATAAATGTTTTGCAGGACAGCGTTGATCTGCAAATTAAAGGTTTCGTTTACACGGAAGTCGGTAAAGGCATCGATAAAATGGAGGTTAAAGCGGAATCCGCAACATATGACAAGAAACAAAATCTGGCGATTTTAAAACAGGTTCAGATGAGGTTGGTGACATCCGACGGCAAGGTGTTTGAGATGAAAGCTGATAACGGCCGTCTTCTAACGGATACCAAAAATGTCGAGATTAACGGCAATGTTGTTTTAAACACGGACGCAGGAGACCGGTTTTTTACCGACCGTATACAATACAGCGATGAAGAAAAAAAATTTTACACGGATGCGCCGGTGATCATGGAAAGCCGTCGCATCAGAATAACCGGACGGGGGTTGGTAATCCATCTGGACAGAAGGGAATTGAATATTCCCGCGATGGTCAGGGCAAAAATTAATTGAAAAGACAATGATCAATAAAAAAGTTCACATAGTGTTTTTGTTCGTGCTGTTAAGCGCATTTTCCGAAGCGTATGCTGATCAAAATATCTTAGGCACAAAACAGGATAAACCGCTGGAAATCACCTCCCACCGGATGGAAGCCTTTCAGGACAGGAAGCTCATTGTATTTTCCGGCGATGCCACGGTAACGCAGGGTAACAGTGTCCTGAAAGCGGACAAACTGCTTCTCTACTACAAAAAAGATCCGGACAAAATCATCAACGGGAAGGCCGATTCAGACAAAACCGGAAAGCTGGAAAAAATCGAAGCAAGGGGCCATGTTTCTCTTGTTCAGGAAAACAGAAAGGCAACCGGCAATGAGGCCGTATATTTTCAGGAGGGCAATAAGGTAATCTTGACCGGCAATGCCGTATTAAACGAGGGAAAAAGTTCGATCAAGGGAGAAAGGGTCATTATCCTGATTGATGAAAACAGAGGCATTGTGGAAAGCGGTGAACAGACAAAGGTGAAAGCGGTAATCTATCCTCAAGATCGTAAAACGATGGAATCAAACAAAAAATGAAATGTGATGATCGGAGAAAATGAGCGACTTAACGGCGAAAGGTTTAACGAAAATTTACAATAAGCGCAAGGTTGTCAACCGGATTAATTTAGCGATTTCTCCGGGCGAAGTTGTCGGTCTGCTCGGTCCCAACGGAGCGGGAAAGACAACAACCTTTTACATGATTGTCGGCCTGGTCAAACCGGACGGGGGAGAGATTTTTCTGGACGGCGAAAATATTACCGGGTTACCCATGTATTTAAGAGCCCGCAAAGGGTTGAATTATTTGCCGCAAGAGCCGTCCATATTCAGAAAGCTGACCGTCGAAGAAAATATTCTGGCCATTCTGGAGACGCTGGATTTGAGTGATGAAGCACGGAAAGAACGACTCTGCGAGCTGCTTAATGAACTGGATCTGACCGCTCTGGCTAAGCATCACGCATATTCGCTCTCCGGAGGAGAAAGAAGACGTGTCGAAATAACGCGCGCTCTGGTTACGTCGCCCAAGTATATTCTTCTGGATGAGCCGTTTGCCGGCATTGATCCCCTGGCCGTTGCCGATATCCAGAAGATCATAGAAAAACTGAAAGTCAAGGGAATAGGGATCATTATTTCCGATCATAATGTGCGGGAAACCCTCTCCTGCTGCGATCGGGCTTATATCGTCAATGAGGGGGCGATTCTGGTGGAAGGGGCGCCGGACGAAATCGCCCAAAGCGACCTGGCCCGAAAATTTTATTTCGGAGAATCTTTCAATTTATAAAACATTTCAACCGATGATTGCGGATTATGGCCTTTGAGTTAAAACAAAATCTGAAACTTTCCCAGCAGTTGATTATGACTCCTCAACTGCAGCAGGCAATAAAGTTGTTGCAGTTGTCCCGTCAGGAACTCGTGGAAGCAATCAATCAGGAAATGGAAGAAAATCCCCTGCTGGAAGAAATTTCTCCCGACGAGGGAACCGGTGAAGAAGCGGGCGAGGATTTTGAGCGGGATGTGCTTTCTGCGGAACGCGACAATATCAAAGCCGTTGAGCATACGGAAGAGATTAATGTTGAAAAAGGGGCCGGAACGGAAGAATTCGACTGGGCAAGTTATCTGGAGGACTACGGACCGGTCGGTGTCACTTACGGCGGCAAGGACGGTGAGGAAACATCATGGGATAATGTTCTGACGGAGGGACAGTCACTGACGAGGCATCTGAGTTGGCAGATGACGCTGTCGTCGTTCTCGGCAGAGGAGGAAAGAGTCTGCAATCAGATCATCGGTAATCTGGATCAAAACGGTTATTTGTGCGCGACCGTCCCTGAAATTGCGCAACTGGAAAATGTCAGCGAAGAATTCGTGGAGCGTGTGCTGAAAAAAGTTCAGGAATTCGATCCTCCGGGGATTGCGGCCCGCAATCTTCAGGAATGCTTGCTGATTCAGGCCCGGATGCTGGGGGTAAAAAACAAGATTATTGACGTGATCATCAGGGAATACCTGAAAGAGCTGGAATTAAAAAACTACGTTCACATCGCGCACAAGCTGAAAGTCCCGCTGCGGGAAGTGGAAATTGCGGTGTTGCTGATCAGCAGAATGAATCCCAAACCGGGAAGCATTTATTCGGAAGAAAAGATTCAGCCGATCATTCCGGATGTCTATGTTGTAAAATCAGGCGATGAATATAAAATAATTCTCAACGATGACGGTTTGCCGCGATTGCGCATCAGTAATTTTTACCGCGAAATTATGGCCGGGATTTCCAATCACGGTCATAGCGATGCGGAAAACGGCAAAAAATACATTAAGGATAAAGTTCAATCGGCGACCTGGTTGATTAAAAGCATCCAACAAAGGCAAAACACCATTTACAAGGTGGCCGAAAGCATTGTAAAATTTCAAAAAGAATTTTTTGACCGGGGCATTGATTTTCTTAAGCCGCTTGTTTTGCGGGATATTGCCGGTGACATCGAAATGCATGAATCAACCATCAGTCGCGTGGTCAACAATAAATACATGCATTCGCCGCAGGGAATTTTTGAAATGAAATATTTCTTCGGAAGCTCGATCAAGACAACATCTGAAGGCACGATAGCTTCCAAAAGCGTCAAGGAGGAAATTAAACAGATCATCAGTTCGGAACAGCCGCGAAAACCTTACAGTGATTGCGAAATCGTCGATTTACTCAAGGCCAAGGGGATTAACATCGCCCGTCGCACCGTCGCCAAATATAGAGAAATGATGGGAATTCTTCCTTCTTCGAGAAGAAAGAAATATTTTTAGCGTTTTGGCGGGATTCGGCAGGAAGAGGGGTAAAATTTTGATTGACTTTTGGTTTCTACATCAATATATGACGAACCTCTTTATTGCCGGCTCGAAAAACGTTTCCTATTCAATAAGAGATTGTCGGAGAGAATAATTCAATTAATCAAGGAGGAACAATTATGAAAATTTCGGTAACTTTCCGAAACGGTGAAGGAGAGAACTGGCAAAAAATTTACGCCGAAGAAAAAATGCAGAAACTGAAAAAATATCTGGATGCACCCGCCGAAGCTCATATCGTTGTTTCCATAGAAAAATTCAGAAATGTTACAGAAATTAATTTAAATTCAAACGGATGGAACATAAACGCTAAAGAAGAAGCCAAGGACATGCGCGTCGCTCTGGACCGATGCGTGGAAAAAATTGAAAAACAGCTCAAAAAACAGCGGGAAAAAATAAGAGAACATAAACCCAAAAGCATCAGACGGTCTGAGGAAAAACAGGCTCCTGCGGATGAGACGGATGAAACAACGGCAAACAGATTGATGGAGACCAGAAAACTTATTTTAAAACCGATGTCCTTTGACGAAGCCATTATGGAACTGGAAGAGGGTAACGACCGGTTTATTCTTTACCGGGATTCTTCATCGGAAAACGTCAGCATGATCTACCGCCGGGATGACGGTAATTACACCCTGATCGAAACGAATTAAAACAGAAGGTGTTCGGTTTTTCATCCGGCAGGTCATTAAGATTTTTGTTTGGTTTGGATAATGCGGTTAAATCAGATTTTTAAAAGAGAGTATATTAACGCCGATTTGTCGGCCCAGGGCAAGGACGAAGCCCTGGCGGAACTGGTGAATGTTGTCATGGACGGCGGACTGCAATTGAACACGTCTGCGATCATCGATATTTTAAAGCAGCGGGAAAGCCTTGGCTCCACGGGAATAGGAGAGGGCGTGGCCATTCCCCATGGTAAAATATCCGCTCTCAACGAAATTATTGTTGCCTTCGGACGCAGCAGAAACGGCATCGCTTATCATTCCCTGGACGGCAAGCCGGTTCATCTTTTTTTTCTGCTGCTTGCGCCGGAGAATTCCGCCGGCCAGCATTTGAAGATTCTGGCGAAAATATCCAAAATGCTTAAGGACGTCAACTTCCGTAATAAACTTTTAGAAGCAAAGTCCCGGGACGAATTGTATAAAATCATTATCGAACAGGAAAGCGCTTGCATTGTCTGAAAATTGAAAAAACGTCAAAACGTATCATATTCCTGACGACTCCCCAACCCAGCCGTAAAATTCAACCCATTTTGCGGCTTTTTTATTTGTTGTAAAATCGATGAAAACTATGTTAAAAACCTGCAAACTAAAGGAAATTGCATAATGAAGAATTTGCGGGTGGTGATCATAACAGGCCTCTCCGGTTCCGGTAAAAGCACGGCGCTGAGGGCTCTGGAAGACGTCGGATTCTTTTGTGTCGATAATCTGCCGGTCATCCTTCTGCCGAAATTCCTTTCCATCACGATTGCATCATCGCCGGAGATCAAACAAGTGGCTCTGGTTATGGATTTGAGGGAAAGAACCTTCCTGGACAAATATGGCCGGATTTTCGCGAGCCTGAAAAAAAAAGGATACAAAATTGAAATTCTTTTCCTGGAATCCAGCGACGAATCGCTTCTGCATCGTTTCAGTGAAACCAGACGGGTCCATCCTCTCTCAGAGAGGGGAATTATCATGGAAGGAATTCTGCTGGAAAGAGAGAAGTTGTCATCGCTGAAAAAAATGGCGAATAAGATTATTGATACAACGTCTTTTAACGTTCATCAGTTAAAAGACGTTGTCCAGCGTCATTATTCCAATACATCCCGAAGTAAAAAAATGGTGATTAATGTCACGTCATTCGGCTACCGTTACGGATTGCCGGTGGAATCCGACCTTGTTTTTGATGTCAGATTTCTGCCCAATCCTTATTTTATTGACGATCTGAAAAATTTCGACGGTAATAATAAAGAGGTTCAGAACTACGTTTTACGCAACAAGGAAAGCAAACAGTTTTTTGAAAAAATCAAAGAATTGATGAATTTATTAATTCCTCTCTACGAAAAAGAGGGCAAGGTTCTGCTCAACATTGCCCTGGGATGCACGGGAGGAAAACACCGTTCCGTTGTCATGGCCAATAAATTAAGTTCGTTTTGCTCCTCGATGAAGTATATGGTTAACTTGAATCATCGGGATGTCAACAAAAACTAGGAACAGCGCTCCCCTCTTTAAAAAATCAGACTATCGGGTGATATTGTCTTTAATCCAGTGATCGTCCCACCATTCCTTCGGATCGACGAATTGTCCGCCGACAATAATGCTGAAATGAAGATGATCGCCGCCGGCCAGTCCGGACATGCCGGAAAGGCCGATTTTTTCGCCTTTCGCTACGGTTTTACCGACGGTCGTATCGATGGAAGACAAATGAGCGTAGAGGGTGAACAATCCCAAACCATGGTCGATAATGACCGTATTGCCGTAAATTCCCAAAGCGCCGATAAAGGCCACGATGCCCTTATTAGAAGCTTCAATCGGACTGCGGGCGTTGGATGCCAGATCAACGCCTGTGTGGATGGATTCTCCGACAACTTTTCCGTTATAAACATAGCTGCGCCTATCACCGAAAAGAGCCATGGGCGCGGCATCTTTCATCCGGAGGAAGCTGCCTTCCCAAAGTTCTTTCGATGTTGATTTCTGACAAATCTTCTGTATGGCCAAAAAATTATCATTACGCATTTGAGAATTTACGTAAACAAATACTTCCAGAGGTGTTTTGCCCTGCAGGGACGGAACCATGGCCTGAAACTCCGGCATTTTCTGCCGGAGAAAATTTTCACTGAGATTCATTTTATCGGCGCGGAATTTCTTTTCCTTGATCACACAGGGCACGCCCACATTTGTTTCATTGCCGGCTTCATCGCGGGCAAAAATCATAATGCTTGTTGACGTCTTGTCCGCATTCATCGGCAATGCAAAATAAGTGATAAATGCGGGTTTGTTGTCGATGACGATGGCATGGGCGGGGGACAGGTAATTGTTAATATATACTCCCGTGGAGGAAAGGGCTTTGGACGGTTGATAGGCGACAAAACCCGTTCCGCCCTGATTGATGTAATTTATATTTTTTACAAGATTGATCAACGGCGGCACCGTATCGATTTTCGTTGCCAGTGCAACCACCGCTTTATTTTTGAAAAGAGAATGATCTGTCGCCGTTATTTTAAGTTCGGCCGGCCCGTCATGAAGTCCAAGTTCTCCGGCGCTGATGTTCAACGTCAATGTTTCCTGAGCGGTTCCCTTTTGGGGAATAGGCTTATCAGCAAGAATTTTTCCCTTGTTGTCCTGAACGATTTCTGCGGTTATACGGGAGAGGCCGCTGCTGGAATCGGAAAAATTAATCGTGACGGTTTTTTGCCGGCCGATCGCTTTAACATCCTGATCAAGCTTGATGGAAGGCTTTCCCAATTCAATATGATTGCCGAAAATAAACCAGCCGACAGCGGCGGCAACTAAAACCACGATGATGATTTTATAATCAAAACGAAACCATTTCATAATAATCTCCTAACGTTGTGATAGACAGGTGATGGCGCGGCTTATAGTAGCTTTTTGATGGTTTTGCAAGGGAAATTCCTCGAAACCATTGGGAAAAGTTTTCCCGCCACAAAGTTAATTATGCCTTGATATTGTAAAAAAGCATTGTTATATTCTTGATTAAGAGTCGTATTCATTCGGCTGTTTTCATTAAAATCAGACATAAAATTCTGGAAAGTTGGATCGCTATGCTTGCAAACAAAAGAATTGTTCTGGGTATCACCGGGGGCATAGCCGCTTATAAGGCGGCAGAGTTGACACGCGCTCTGGTTAAGCAAGGCGCCAAGGTCAAAGTCATTATGACCAAAAGCGCCATGGAATTTATCACGCCTTTGACCATGCAGACGCTTTCGCAAAACAGGGTTTATACCGAAATGTTTGTTCCGACGGAAGAGTACGACATGGCTCACATCGCTCTGGCTGAGTTTGCCGATGCTTTTGTCATTGCGCCCGCTACGGCAAATATCATCGGGAAAATAGCTTCCGGAATCGCTGATGATTTGCTTTCCACCACGATCATGGCCCAAAGCAAGCCCACGCTCATTTGTCCGGCCATGAACGATAAAATGCTGCAGAATCCTATTGTGCAGGACAACATCGGCAAACTGAAGAAAAACGGTTACCTTGTCATGGAAAGCGGAGAAGGCGAACTGGCCTGCAAAACGATGGGGAAAGGCCGTTTGCCGGAGATACCGGAGATTCTGGAAGAAATAACACGGCTTCTTGCTCCCAAAGATTTTGAAGGCGTGAAAGTTCTCATTACCGCCGGTCCCACTGAAGAACCGCTTGATCCGGTGCGTTTTATCACCAACTTGTCATCCGGTAAAATGGGGTATTCGCTGGCTTCCGCAGCGCATCGGCGCGGAGCAAAAGTTACTTTGATCAGCGGGCCAACGTCGATTCCGGCCCCTCCGGTTGAAAAACTTATTCACGTGCGCACGGCCCGGGACATGCACAAAGCCGTGTTGCAAAATTTTAAAAATGCCAAAATCATTATTAAGGCTGCGGCTGTCGCTGATTATCGTCCGAAAACAACCGCGGAGGAAAAAATAAAAAAGAGCGGAAAAAACATTGCTCTGGAACTGGAAAGAAATCCGGACATCATCGCGGAAATAGGGAAGAACAAAGGAAATCGAATCCTCGTCGGTTTTGCCATGGAAACGCAAAACCTGTTCATCAATGCCCGTGAAAAACTGATCAACAAAAATATGGATTTGATCGTTGCCAATAATCTGCGTCAGGAGGGTGCCGGTTTCCGCACGGATACCAATATTATAACCATCATCGACCGCTCGGGTAAAAGTGAATCATTAGGTAAAATGACCAAGATGGAGGCGGCCGGCGCCATTCTGGACAGCGTGAAAAAAATAATGTCCGGAAAGGGACGCGTCAAAAAATAAAAGGTGTAAAATTCCGTCCATGACAAAAAATGAATTGCAGACCGAATTACTCCATGCAGTCCGGGGATTGAAAGGACAGGTGATTCACAAAGACAGTCTGGCTGTCGGAGTCAACTGGAGCAGATCGCAGAAGAGGGAAGTTTCCGGAATTCAGGCGGTTCAGACAAAAGAAGATATGTTGAAGGCCGTTCGCCGGGAGATGGGCGATTGTCAGCGTTGTCCTCTCGGAAAAACCAGAAAGAATCTTGTCTTCGGCGTCGGCAATCCGGAGGCGCGAATTGTCTTTGTCGGAGAAGCACCGGGCGCCGATGAAGATGAGCAGGGGCTTCCGTTTGTCGGCCGCGCCGGTCAACTGTTGACCGACATCATCGTCAAAGGGATGAAAATTCAGAGAAAAGATGTCTATATTTGCAATATCTTGAAATGTCGTCCGCCGGGGAACCGGAATCCCCAACCGGATGAAATTGAAAAATGCGAACCATTCCTGAAAAAACAGTTGGGGATTATATCGCCGGAAATCATCTGTGCTTTGGGAACATTTGCCGCAAAAACTCTCTTAAAAACAGACATTCCCATTTCAGCGCTGCGGGGACGTTTTCATTTATACGAAGGCATAAAATTAATGCCCACATATCATCCGGCGTATCTTTTGCGCAATCCTTCGGCTAAAAAACAGGTCTGGGACGACGTGCAGATGATCATGAAGGACGTCGGAATATAATTTTTATCTCAGAGCATCGCAGAGGTGAGCCCATGTTGAAGAAAATTAAATATGCATTGATTGCCGTTTTTCTATTCGCCGGCGTGTTGGCCGGAGCCCAGGAAAAAAGTCCTGTTTTTAATATGATAACGGTTAATGGCGTCATCACGGCGCCGACCGCGAAATATATTGCCGCAGCGATTGAGGAAGCGCAAAAAGAAAACGCCCAGGGGTTGATCATCTTGCTTGATACGCCGGGAGGAATGGATACCGCGATGCGCGATATTGCCAAAAGTATTCTCAATGCTCCGCTGCCGGTGATCGTCTATGTGTCGCCGTCCGGGGCCCGAGCCGCTTCTGCCGGAGTTATTATTACGGAAGCCGCTCATATAGCCGCAATGGCTCCGGGCACGAATATCGGCGCAGCGCATCCTGTCACGATCGGTCTCGGAGGTTCCGCGGGAGAAAAAGATAAGACCATGACGGAAAAAATTGAAAATGACGCCGCTGCCTATGCCCGCAGCATTGCTAAAACGCGGGGGCGTTCGGAAGAGTGGGTGGAAAAAGCGGTGCGCAAAAGCGAATCCATCACGGCCGAAGAAGCTCTAAAACTGCGGGTGATTGATTATGTCGCAACGGATGTTGCGAAGCTGCTGGCGGCCATCGATCAGAAAGAAGTGACGCTGATCGGCGGCAAAAGGATGTTATCGACGCAAAATGCGGTCATCAAAGATAAAAAAATGGGAACTCGTCAGGGCATTCTTTCCGCCATTTCCGATCCGAATATTTCCTATATCCTGTTGCTGATCGGACTGGCGGGGCTTTATTTCGAACTTTCCACTCCGGGCGCAATTTTGCCGGGCGTGATCGGCGGCATATCTCTCTTGCTGGCGTTTTTCGGTCTATCCACGCTGCCGGTAAATTATGCGGGGATTTTATTAATTGTCTTCGGAGTCATCTTATTTATTGCGGAGATTAAAGTCATGAGCCATGGCATGCTGACGGTCGGAGGAATCATTTCATTAATTATGGGATCCGTATTGTTGTTTGATACGCCGGAACCGGCGTTGCGTCTCTCCTTTCAGGTTCTGATACCGGCTGTTGCGGTTGCCTCCGGTTTCTTCATCGTTATCATTCTACTGGCGGTTAAAGCGCAGATGAGAAAACATTTTACCGGCGCGGAAGCCATGATCGACGCGGAAGCGGAGGTTGTCAAAGATATCGATCATGAAGGCGAAGTCTTCATCCTCGGTGAATACTGGAAAGCGACCAGCGCGGCGCCCGTTAGAAAAGGGGCAAAGGTGCGGGTGACCAAGGTCGACGGAATGAAATTGATTGTAGAAGAAATAAAAAAATAAAACAGATAAAGGAGGAAATGGCTATGTTTGGTACGTTGTCCATGCCGGTGCTGGTTGTCATCGTGCTGATTGTCATGTTTCTGGCATCAGCGATTAAAATATTAAGTGAATACGAGAGGGCGGTCATCTTCCGTCTGGGCCGCATCCGGGATGCCAAGGGTCCGGGATTGATTATCATCATTCCCGGCATCGACAGAATGGTCAGGGTGGATATGCGGACCATCACCATGGATGTTCCTCCGCAGGATGTGATTACCAAGGATAACGTTTCTATTAAAGTAAGCGCGGTTGTATATTTTCGAGTTATGGAAGCAAATTCCGCAGTGACGAACGTGGAAAATTATCTTTACGCTACGTCGCAGCTTGCCCAGACGACATTACGAAGCGTCTGCGGTCAAATGGAACTTGATGAGATTCTTTCCGAACGCGAAAAAATTAACATGCGTTTGCAGGAAATTCTTGATCGCAGCACCGAACCCTGGGGCATTAAGGTGTCGTTGGTGGAAGTCAAGCATATTGACCTGCCGGAAGAAATGAAACGTTCCATGGCCAAGCAGGCGGAGGCGGAAAGAGAAAGAAGGGCGAAAGTCATCAACGCCGAAGGAGAATTTCAGGCGGCACAGAAACTGATTGAAGCCGCGGCTGTCATGGAAACCCAGCCGATGTCCCTGCAGCTTCGTTATCTGCAGACGTTGAATCAAATTGCTTCGGAAAATAATTCCACCACGGTATTCCCGATTCCGATTGATTTGTTCAAACCGTTTTTAAAATTAAGCGACAAATAAATGCCATCGTCATCAAACGAAATTAAAAGCAAAGGAGAATAGTTCATGGTCGATAAGAAGCAGAATGTGTTAACCGGCGGCGTTGTTTTAATTACTCTCGGGGTATTGATCTTTCTGAGCAAATCAGGCAGCTATCCTTTCGGTCAGACCTGGCCTGTATTGCTGATTGCTATCGGCATATGCACGTTGATTCAGAAATTCAGAGATTTCGGCGGATGGTTTATCACGCTTGCGGGCGCGGGATTTCTCTTTTATGAAATGTACGGATTCGATGTTTCCAGGTATTCTCAATATATCCTGCCGGCTGTGCTGATTTTGCTGGGGGTATTTGTCTTGCTCAGAAGAAAGAAGTAATCCTTAAAGAACGGATGATATTAAAATGGCCATTGCTAAAAAAATAAAATCATCGATTTCGCATTCTTCGATGATAAGAAAAATGTTCGAAGAAGGCGCCGTGATGAAGCAAAAATACGGCGCGGATAAAGTATTTGATTTCAGCCTGGGCAATCCCAATGTGGAACCGCCGGATGCATTTAAGAAGGAATTAATCCGGCTTGCTTCAAAACAAATTGTTTTGAAGCACGGTTATGCTCCTAATGCCGGTTTTGCCGAGACAAGGCAGGCTATCGCAACGCAGGTGAATAAAACCTGCGGCCTGAACTTAAGAGCCGACCATATTATCATGTCTTGCGGAGCGGCCGGTGCGTTGAATGTTATTTTCAAATCATTACTGGATCCTAACGATGAAGTCATCGTTCCCATGCCTTATTTTGTCGAATATCCTTTTTACATCGACAATTACGGAGGCGTGACAAAACTGGTCAAAACGAAAAAAGATTTTTCCCTGGACATCGAGGCGATCTCCGGGGCCATCAGCAGAAAAACAAAAGCTGTTTTGATTAATTCGCCGAACAACCCCACGGGAAAGGTTTACAGCGCAAAAAACATTCAGGCGCTCGCTGCGCTTTTAAAGAAAAGGGGCAAAGAATTCCGTAAAACCATCTATCTGATTTCCGACGAACCCTACAATGAGATAGTCTACGACAAAGTGAACGTGCCCAGTGTGTTGAAGTCATACGCGAACAGCGTTGTCGCTTGCTCTTATTCCAAAACCCTTTCTTTGCCGGGTGAAAGAATCGGTTACATTGCCGTCAATCCGGAGATTGACGATTGCCGGGATTTAATCAATGCACTGATTTTATGCACCCGGATTCTTGGATTTGTCCACGCTCCGGCGTTGATGCAGCGGATTGTCGTGAAGCTGCAAAATGCGGCGGTGGACGTTAAAGTCTATCAGAAAAAACGCGATTTGCTCTGCAACGGTTTGTCCAAAGCCGGTTATACGTTTGTCAAACCACAAGGGGCCTTTTATCTCTTCGTCAAAAGTCCGATTCCCGATGACATGACATTCGTCAAAAAACTCCTGCAAAAGAATATTCTGGTTGTTCCCGGCAGCGGTTTTGGCGCTCCAGGCTATTTCCGGATTGCCTATTGTGTCGATGACAAAACCATTATCAATTCCATGCGGGGATTTGCGGAAGCGATGCGGGAATGTCGATAGGTGGTGTTATATTGATGAAAAATCAGAGTAAATACTGTGCATCCTGTTACGTTTAAAATAAACATTAAAAGAGACTGAAATGGCCACTGTAATTCCAATCATCATGAAAATTGTCAGCATTGTCTTTCTGGTTGTTTTTATTTTATCGGTGGTCTTTCTTGTTTTTACGTTCCGTAAGCCGAAAAAAGTCTCTCTGCTTTCATTGATTCTTCCGGTGGTCATCAGCTTGGTAACTTTTACGCTATATTCATTTTTCATGCACTATAAACCGTCTATCCTGGTGCTGGTTTTAATGGGTTCCGCCGGCTTGTGTATCGGCATCCTCTGGTCTCAATCGACCCTTGTTTATGCAGAAAGCGGACAGGTCATGTCGCGCAATTCGATATGGTATCTGGTCGTTTGGGGAAGTGTTTTTGCCCTGACACAATTGATATCCATCGTGACCAAAAAACCTCCTGCCATCATCATGGCGCTCTTAATCATGAGCACGGCATCGATCATCGGAATGAACGGCCGGATTATGCAGAGATATTTTTCAGTGAGATCCAATCCGGGTGCGTCCGGGGAATATTTGCCAACATGCAGTCATTGCGGAACAACCGTCGGGAGCGGTAGCGCCTTCTGCAATAAATGCGGGAACAAACTTTAACGGTGTAAACCATGATTGACATTTCTTTTATCAGCAAGGCCAGAAAGGCAATGATGTGGATAGCGATCTCCGCGGTAACTTTCTTCGGCGTCATCGCCGTAATATCGCTTGTTGTTTCGTGGGGCGTTCTTGCCAAGCCGATGCAGTATAAAAAAGTGGTGCCGGATATCCGTCTGAATCCGGGGGAAAGAAAAGTTTTCGAATTTGAATCTTTCTGCTTGGATCATCATCGAGGCGGTCCCCGTTCGACGGACGCCTACAGCCTGATGAGCACGCCAGCCATCAAACTCAGACCTTATTTGAGAGATATATTTGATGAATATTTATCTCATCCATCGCGTTGGAAACAAGGCGATGTCCAGCAGGCAGTCTGGTACACTGAAGGAAACTCACGATGGGAGTCACTGACACCAGAACAACGGATGTTAATCAAAACCGCCACGGGAAAAGAAGACCCCGTTTCCGGCCATCCTGTCATCTTTCTGAGTCGCATGGCTTCGGGTTTCGGTGTTGTGGTAAGAACCAACCTAACCCTTGCGTTACTGGCCTTTTGTCTGGTTGTTTTAACGATGTCATCGCCCTGGGCGGTCATTGAACGCGGCATTGCATGGATGGTCAGTCCGCGTCTTCTACAAAAGCTTGCTCAAAGCCGCCTCGGTCAAACCGTTAACACCGTGGCGGAAAATAAGGAACTCAACCGGGTGCGCATTCATCTTGACGTTTTGTTCACCAATCTGGTCTTCCGGATATTTTCGAGGAAACGCTGATGGGTTTTGCTGAAGTTTACAAATACATTCTTTCGTATTTCGGAATAGGTTTTCTGGGCATCGGCATCCTGCTTTCCATCGGCCTGATTATTCCCGCCTGTTACTGGCTTTTCACCTCCGTCTCCGTCAATCAAGGGGCTGTGGTCTTCAGGCGGATTCTTTTGATGCTTGTCATCATGTACATTTCATTTGCTTATGTGCGCGCACCGTCCTTTTACGAGATTGGCGGATGGTGGAAAACAACTTTCTGGACAGCCGTTGTCGTTGGTTTTCTGGTGCCGGTGTTCAGAATAGACATTATCCGTCTCGATCGCAAACAGGACCGGGCTATTGCGGTGATTTCCGGTCTTTGGTGGATTCTGCTTATTTTCAGCGAAGCCCTCCTGGTGTCAGGGGTGCCTTATCAGGCATTCATTCTGTATCTGTTTGTTGCAGTTGCAGGTATTCTTTGCGGAGGCATGATAGGCACTACGGTTGCTCAAACAGCAAAAAGGAAAATGTCTGACTCATCTGAGGCAACACGTATAAAATGAAGATTATGAAATACCGTAACAAAAATATCATAGCTTTAATACGTGAACGTTGCGCATCCTATGCGCTCCATCTGTTTATTCTTTTTATTTCAATCGCAGGACTTTATGTTTATGTTTTTGCCGACGGCAATGAACCGGTCAGCCTCAATGATGCGGTTGATGACGGGCAAATCAGAATCGTCCAGTCAAGAAGCACAGGCGGCTATTCCCGTTTTATGATGGAATTAGAAAATGCAGGAAACCAGCCTGTATCCATCGATCCCTACGGAAGCGCTTTTGATCCGCCGTGGGGTGTGGCCACGCAGCGAGTCGGGATTGGTCTGCCCATCAAGATGGGTGACAGAAAAATGGATTTGCGAAGAAGTCTTTCCACCGACCCGTCTCAGGAGGCTCCCGTCGGGTCTCAGGCCGCTCAGGATAATGCGGATACGGTGCCCGACGCGGCCGGTGCCGCTGCGGCCGGTGCCGCCGCCGCCACTGCCGCCGCCGGGGCATTGCTTACCGGGATGTCTCAGGGCGTAAGACCGCGTGAGGTTGTCAGTGAAATTGCCGGACTCATCAGTGGTGATTCCGGTGCCGTGCCGGCAGAAGCTGTTTCCGAACTTAACTATCAAGTCGATATGATCAAATCGTACCGCGACCAGGATATGACCGAGCTGGATTATCAGAAACAGCGTCTGGAAGCGGCCAGAGCGCAGGGAGCCAATGATGTTGTCAGCGATGCGCAGGCGGCGATTGGGAGACTATCCGGCCAGATCAGCTCCTATGATAAGAATCTGGCCGAACTCGGCCAGACACCGTTGGAACATACCCAGTTGGAGCAGCGATCTTTTGACTATACACGCGAAGATCTGGGCACTGCTGTAACCGAAGCAAGACATAAGCTTGAGGACTTACGGGAAACGGGAAAATACGTAGATTTGAGCAACCAGTTGGCTGATAATTTCGGAACAGCGGACGAAAAAGCATGGTGCCGTGATTTCATTGAACGGCACGCCCAGCTCGGCTCCAACGGTTACGAGATTGATCCGGAAACGGCGCGTCAAATGTATTCCGGCCTGAAAAAACAGATGTATGAATCCGGACAGATCTTAAACGAGGCGGAAGCGGAATATCAGACCGCCGTAGCGGATGAGATTGGCAAGAAAACAGAAGTTGTCAAACAGATTCGTGACAACGCAACACGTGTCAACCGGGTCCTGGCGCGATTCGATCCGACCGGTACAGGCGCAAAAATCGTCGGACTACAGCAGAATATCTATGGAGCGATAGACGGATACGAGAAAGGCGGTATCGCCGGAGCGGCCGAATCGGCCATGTTGAGTGCGGCCGATAATTATACCCAAGGTTATGCCAGCGGGAATTACAACGCACTGAAAGAAGCCTATGCCGAACAGGGGCTGTCCGATGAATCCATCGCCGAACGGCTGGCCAAAGCCAATTTTGAAACAGCAAACAATAAATACAATGTCCTTGATCAGGCCGGCAAGGCGGTCAATAGTGCCTTGGAGGGAGATTTCGGCGCGGCTGTTGATTCTACCCTGGATGCCTTAGATGCGAAAGATGCGCTGAAAGAGGATTACGGTAAAACTAAAGATTGGGCGACAGGCGCCCATACCGATACGCCGGACAAGCCTCCCGCGCCGAAGCCTGAGTCAACGCCTGATGCGACACCGGAGACCGGCAAGAAATCGCTCGGCACCATGCGCCGGGAGTCTTTTGAAAAGACGCGCGTTTCTTTCGAAAATGAAACAAATATGATGAAGAAACTCAACGAAATAGCGGATATTCCCGATCCCGATCAGAGGGCTGCCGAACTGGTCAAGGCCAGAAACGCTGATCCTTCAACCTTCAATGTGGTTCAGAAGCAGTTGCATCCCGACACGGCGGAAACCATTACGAAAACAAATGCGGATCTCAGCGATAAGGTCGTTGCCCGCCAGGCGCAGATCCTGAAGGATCAGGGCTATGATTCCAGTGTGCGTCTCACGGGGAAAAAGGGCGGCGCGGATACCGACGGTTATTGGACAATCAAGGATAAAAATGGCAATGTGCTTTCGGATGGTGAGACCAGAAAACTGGCCGGTGACGCCCTGAAGAAGGCGTCGGATGATGTGCTGCAGCCGCTGGGGACGGATGCCGATCAGATGGGACACAAGATCATGAACGACAGCCCTGAAAAATTTTCAGCAGATCCCAACGATCTCGGCATCAAATCACGGGATGGACAGTTGGAGGACGGTAAGCTTATATTTAAAGATCATGAACAAACAGGAGACCATTGGCCCACCGGTGACACCAAGGCAGAAGTGGCCAAAGACGCAGCCCTGAAAGCGCCCGAGGATCGCATCGCCGATGCGGCAATGACCAGAGACAATGCCGAATCACTCGGCGATGTCATGAAGACGAAAACAGGGCATCTTGATGAAATCGCTCACAACAAAGGCGCCGTGGGTGAATCGGATATGCGCGATATGGCGCGTGAACTGACCAAAACCAACAACAGGACGTTTCTGCCGATGGCGGAGAAGGCAGGCGTGAAACCGACCGGGGAGTACCGGGATCTGATGCAGAAGCTTGCCTTGGTGAAGGACGGCGATTTATCGAGTGACCAGCTTCCGCCCCGAAGCGAAATCGACAGAATCATCGCGGAGAATGTGAGCATGCTTAAGGGTGCAATCAAGGATTAAGTTGAGGCATTGCGAGTCGGACAGGAGGAAAAATATGCAGGAAGCATTAAAAATTGATATCAGACAAATCATGCAGTTCATCGCAGATGAGAAAATAACGCCGTCTGCTTTATCACCTTTCTATGCGGAAGAACCGTCGACGAATAAGGCGTCAAAACTCGATGCTGCATCCATTCCTGTGGTGAGGGTCGTATGCGATCCTACAGCGTCGGTCAGCGCAAAAATTATTTCCCCCGACGGAATAGTCGTAACCCGCATATACGCGGACAAACGTGGTCAGATGCTGGTCAGGCACTGGCTCGACAAGGATGGCTCGCATAATTTCAGGCAGGTTGATGAAAAAGACATCGCCGATGAGGCCGCCCTGCGATTAATGCTGGATATTCCTCCTGCCAGACTGGACGTTGATACGGAAATGTCTGAGGCATCGTTTTGCGCGTTTCTTGGTCTGATTGACGGTTGGAGGGAAAAAACACTGTTATCTCTGATTGATCGCAAACCCGGCGGGAAATTTTTATTTACCGTGGATGATCTGTATGCCTCATTTCGCCGAAGCATCAGCAGCAACGATTTGCGCTGGTTGACGCCCCTGGTCAAAGAACTTTATTCGGGGAATCTGGATGTTTCTCCGTCCGTATTTAAGGCAGCTTTTAAGAATATCATCCCGAAGTTCGCAGAAGCGGGTGCACAGAATATTAGACTTTCACCGCTTGGTGAAGAGATTTGTTCAACACTGGGCGCGCCATTGGCAGCTCTCAAATTGACCGTAAGCGGGATAAAAAACGGCGCAATCTTCGAAGAAAGTATTATCGGCCTGAGGGGGATGGGAATTTATTGCACCATGGAGTTTGAGGAGGATAATCGTAATGTCACATTAAAGAATTCCTCCGGCCCCATGATAGAACTTTATATTCATTCCAAATTGACAGAAGCTTTAAAGGCGAGCACGGAATCCGAGGCGCATCGATCTGCTAAGGATTCGGCGCAAACCGTTGAGGTATCTTCCGAATCCGTCACGACCCAATATCAGGAACCGGTAAAGAAATTTTGTGCGGAATGCGGCAAGCCTCTGAAACCGGGCGCCAAGTTCTGCGCCGGATGCGGAACGAAAATATAATATCGTTACTTTGCTATTGACAGATCGGCATCACGCTCAGTACAGATAAAGGAGGGATCGTCATGTTTTGTTCAAATTGTGGAACAAAAATCGAATCCGGGGCAAAATTCTGTTCATCTTGCGGAACCGCGGTGGCAAAACCATCAATCGGGCCTGCCAATCAGCCGGTTTCTCCATTGTCTCAGCAGACGGTTACGGCCAATCAGCAGCCATATTCTTTTCTGAAAAGACGTAAAGGATGTCTGATCGCTGTTGGTGTTGTTGCCCTTCTTTTTTTAATAGTAATTATTTTGGCCGTCATGAATGGCGGAGAAATCAGTTTTTCCACTGCAAATATTTCAGAAGCCTATATGGCATCCAAAATAAATCCTCGGACATCGGAACCGCTGATCAAAACGAATGTATTTCCCAAAAGAAAAACAACCACAATTTACCTCACAGCCCTTGCTAAAAATATTCCGGGGAAAACCAAGTTTTCAGCCGTCTGGTACCACATCCCTTCCGGTTCCAGTCTTAAATCGGAGAACGATCTGATCATTGATAAGGATATGTGGCTGAATTTCAGCCTGACGAATCCCCGGGGATTTGTCGTCGGAGATTACAAGGTTGAAATCCTCATCAATGACAAGGTCAAAGAGACATTAAGTTTTAAAGTTGAGTAACCTAAGTTGTCAAACCATTATTTTCCATTTTTTAAGAGAAATCGTGCTATTATCACCCGCATGTCATAACAAGCCACGTTATTAAATCATTTTAACAAATGTCGTATCAGGAGGTATCGTAAGATGACGCGCAATGAAAATCATATTATCATTATAGCGGCGTTGATTGTCGGGATATGTTTTTTAATGGGCATTGCGATCGGAGGATACCTCATCGGCAAAGGCGGCACGCGTTTTAAATCGGATACACGGACCGTTACGGTCAAAGGACTTGTGGAAAAAGTTGTCAAAGCCGATCAGTCTATCTGGATATTGCGTTTCCGCAGGGCGAGCGAGGATATTAAAGACGCTCAAGCCAAAATCAGCGCCGACAGGGACGCCGGGATTGCCTTTCTCAAAAAACAGGGCTTTAAGGATGGGGAGATTAGCCGTCAACCGACCCGAACGATCGATAAATTGGCGCGGGAGTATGATCAAAGTCAGTCAACCGAACGATATCGTTACGTCGTAACCAGCTCTCTGGTTGTGACCACTCCCAATATCGATCTCATCATCAAAGCTTTAGGAGAAACAGAGGAATTGCTGAAATCCGGCGTTGTTCTGGACGGTCAGGACGAAGGAACGGCCAATCCCCGCTACGTGATCACGAAATTCAATGAATTAAGGCCGCAGCTTCTTGCCGAGGCGACAAAAAATGCGCGGATGACAGCGCAGCAATTTGCCTCCGATTCCGGAGCGCGTGTTGGTAAAATCCGTTCGGCCAATCAGGGGAATATCCAGATATTCGGCAGCGACGGCAATGATGAATCCGCTCCCTACAGCCCGACAAGTACGCCCGTAAAAAAGATCCGTGTCGTGAGCACTTTTGAATTTGAGTTAATATAGCCGGATGTGATATTAAAAAATATATTATGCAACCGTTTCATAAATCAGCAGAAGAATGTTCTTTTGCCATACGGAAGATGCCATTGAACACAATATTATTCAGGGGATGAGGAGTTGAAGAAATGAAAAAATGTTCCGCTTGCGGAGAGGTTCAGGAACCCGATGCCATTTTTTGCACGAATTGCGGACAGCGTCTTGCGCAAGATGCTCAGGTAAAAATATGTTCTTCCTGCGGAGCATCCAATAAACCCGAAGACGTCTTTTGCAGCGATTGCGGAACCCGTCTGGACGGAACAAAGCCGCAAGCCTTGAGTGCATCACCCATCGACAAACAGCTTCTGGCATTAGCGAACGACTTCCTCTCTGTTCGGGAAACCTGGTCGGGGCAATTTGAATTTTCTTCAGAAACCGAGGCTCAGTCCACCGTTCAGAAAATTAAAATAAAGTACGAGGCTGTGGCGCAGCTTGAACCGGAAAAGAAATTGCTGACCTTCTGGGAAAAGATGGTGGAACGTTCCGCCGGAATGACGGCGGACGTTTTCGCGGAAAAAACCGTTCAAAAGGGAATCGACGTCAGCAAAAAAATTCACGGACAACTTTTGTTCGGCGGTCCATATGGTTTCGAATACGGTAAACTCAAAGATGTTGTTAAAGCCATTGCCGGTGAGAATGGCTGGAATTATAAAACGGCCATCTTCAAACCGGATACCGGCAAGGATAAATCTTCCAAAGATTTTTGGACGAGCATCCTGTCCCTGAAAATATTGATACCGGTTCTTGCTGTATTTTTTATAGCGGTTCTAGGATCAGTCGCTTATGTATATTTCTCAGGCCGTTCCGATATGACACCTTCCGGTAAAAATGCTGTGGACAGAGGTTTTGCTCAAACAGGCGGTGAAAATACGTCAAGCGAACAAATCATCAGCACCGATAAAGATACGTATAACTATGGTGATCGGATCCGCGTGCACTATTTCAATGCGCCGGGTCATTCCAGAGACTGGATATGCATCGTGCCGGTCGGATCAAGAAATACCGATGCCGGAGATTATCAATACATACCGCGACGAGGGCATGGAGAACTGGTTTTTGCCTCGCCGCGACCGGGAAGTTACGAAGCGAGAGCATTTTACAGATACAGTCCCGGTCGGTACAGGATTACTGCCCGGTATAAATTTACCGTGGTGGACTGAATTTCCCCTGCAGCGTGGAATGATATTTAACGCTTGCTCGAAAGATAGAAAAGCGTTATAAATATTTTAATCATTTCGTCAATTTAAACCAGTATGCCGGCATGGATGACATGATACATTCCATGTTCATATAAAAATTATGGAAAAATTTGCCAATTATATCCTGAGTGAAAAAATATACGAAACCAGAAATTCTGTCATTTTCCGCGGTCGTAAAGAGACAGAAGATCAACCTTTAATTATTAAACTTCTAAAAACCACCAGTCCAACATCGTCGGAAATTGCACGTTTCAAACAGGAATATAGTCTGGTCAAAAATCTTGATATCGATAACATTATAAAAATATTCGATCTGGTGGAATATGACAACAAATACGCCATTATCGAAGAAGATTTCGGCGGCCTTTCGTTGAAGGATGCGTTAAGAAAAAAAGAGCTCGACTTAAAATCATTATTGCGGATTTCATCAAAAGTATCCGAGACCCTAGGATTAATTCACAAAAGCAACATTATTCATCTGGATATCAAACCCGATAATATTTTAATTAATCCGGAAAAGGGTGAAGTCAAAATCGCCGACTTCGGCATTTCCGCCGTATTGACTCACGCGAATGACGAATTGTACAATCCGGATGTCATCGAAGGAACCCTGTCCTACATGTCGCCGGAGCAGACGGGCCGGATGAACCGCGGCGTGGATTACCGGACGGATATCTATTCTCTGGGCGCGACGATTTATGAAATGCTGACCGGTGAGGTTCCTTTTAAATCCAAGGATCCCATGGAACTCATTCATTCACATATCGCGCGACAGCCTTTGCCGCCGGATCATCTTAATCCTTCTATTCCGCCGGTATTGTCCGCTATTATTTTAAGAATGCTGTCAAAGAATCCCGAGGAGAGGTATCAGAATTGTCTGGGACTCATGGCGGATATTGACGAGTGTCTGAATCAGTTGAATCAAAAGGGAAGGGTTGACGATTTTCCGATAGCCACAAAGGATATTTCCATCCGTTTTAATATTCCGCGTACCCTGGTGGATCGCGATAACGAACGGATTGAATTGATGAGATGCTTTGAGAGAACCTGCAAGGGCCTCAGCGAGGTGATGCTGGTGACCGGCCAGCCGGGCATAGGCAAGTCAGCGCTGGTCAATGAAATTTACAAACCGATCATTGCCAAGAAGGGATATTTTATTTTCGGCAAGTATGACCAGTTTCGCAAGGATGTTCCTTACAGTGCGATCATTCAGTCTTTTCAGGGGCTCATCCGGCAGATCATCTCTGAAAGTGAAGAAAAGATTCAGAGCTGGAGGGAAAAACTTATTGACGCTTTGGGGCCCAACGGCAAAGTTATCACGGATGTTATCCCGGAGCTGGAGATGGTTATTCACAAGCAGCCTGAATTGCCTGTGCTGGGCCCGGAAGAATCCATGAACAGGTTCAACCTGGTCTTTCAGAATTTTATCAATGTTTTCACATCGGAAGAACACCCGCTGACTCTTTTTCTGGACGATCTCCAGTGGGCGGATCAGGCCAGTTTAAAATTACTGGAAAACCTGATGACCACGTATGAAACGAGCTATCTGTTTTTAATCGGAGCTTACCGCGATAATGAAACAAACGATGCGCATCCGCTGACGCTTGCGCTGGACAAAATTCGCAAAAAGGGCAGAAAAATAAACAGCATTACTCTGGGGCCTCTGAATGTTAACAGCATCAATATGATCATTATGAATGTGCTGTTGTGCGACACTGAAAGATCCATGCCGCTGGCCGAACTCATCAATAAGAAAACGGCCGGCAATCCTTTTTTTGTCATTCAGTTCCTGAAAAATGTTTACGATAATCACCTGCTTCAACTGAATCCTTCCGCCGGCTGGGAATGGGACATCGACAAAATACGCCAGATGCAGGTGACCGAGAACGTGATTGAATTCATGGCGGAAAAAATATCTCATTTCCCGAAGAATACTCAGGAAATATTAAAAATCTGCGCCTGCATCGGCAACCGATTTGATTTGGAGCTATTGTCGGTTGTTTCCGGAAAATCCATAGAAGAAACCCTGTCTGATCTAACGTCCGCGATCCAGGAGGATATGATCAGTCTTCACGGGAATATTTATAAATTCCTTCATGACCGGATCCAGGAAGCGGCATATTCCATGATTCCTGAAGCGGAAAAGGAAGCCATGCATTATCGCATCGGCAGCAACGTTCTTAAGAAAACCGGAGAAAAAAATCTTCATGAGAAAATATTCTATATTGTCGATCAGCTCAACAGGGGAATCAAGCTTGTCAGCGGAACGGATGAGGAAATCATGCTGGCCAGGCTTAATTTGCAGGCTGCGCAGAAATCGAAAAAATCTACGGCATATGCCTCCGCTTCATTTTATTTAAAAACGGCGATGGGGCTTCTGCCCGAATATTCCTGGAAAAGTCATTACGATCTTACCTATGCCATATACCGGGAGGCCATTGAATGCGAATATCTCAATCTGAATTTCAGCGAGGCCGAAAAAATATTTGATGTGGTTGTGAGTCATGTGAAATCGAACATTGACCGGGCCAACGTTCATACCCTGATGATCATTTTATATACAACGCAGGGAAACTATGAAGCGGCGCTGCGCGTCGGCATAGAAGGCATGAAAATGCTCGGCGTCCATCTGCCGGAAAAAGTCAGCGATGTCCGGGTGGGTTGGGAACTGCTGAAACTCAGGCTGAAGTTCGGCCGTCGAAAAATAGAAGATTTGATTGATCTGCAATACATCTCCATGCCCAATACGCTGGATGAAGCAAAGCAGATGGCTGCCGAATATCTGAAAATGCATCCCGAAAAATCATTGGCGTCTCCGGAGGTCACACTCTGGGAGATGCTTTCGTACGCGTATCTGGCCATTCACACCGGAACCGTGGCATTTTACGCCAATCCCAACTTGTTTGCTTTTATCGCCATCAACGGTGTTTACAGGCTGCTGGACTATGAGATCAATTTCGAATATTCACCGTTTGCTTATATCGCCCTGGGATCCATTGTGGGATCATCGCTGGGATTTTATCAGCATGGCTACCGATTTGGGCTGGCAGCCTTAAAAACCAACGAGAAGATTGCCGATACAAAGAACAGATGCCGGATAGAATTTGCCTTCCCGATGTTTATTCAGCACTGGAAGAAACATGCCCGCAATGATCTTGATTATTTCAGAAACGCATATAAGAGCGGCATTGAAAACGGCGATCTCATTTTCAGCGGGCATAATGTCAATCTGATCGGCATGACGCGGATCATGCTGGGTGATAATCTTGATGATATTCTGGAAGAGTACGGAAAATATAAGGACTTTCAGCTTGGAGGCAAGGATCCTTTTATTGCGCGCAATTACATGGAAAATACGCGCATGTGCCTGTGTCTGAAAGGTTTAACCGAGAGCCGGGGCCGTTTAAACGGCGATGGCTTTGATGCGGAAGAACAGGCCCATTATTATAAGGCAGAGAATAATATGCTGGGCACTTTTTACTTCTCGCTGGTCCAACTGAGAATCAATTATCTGTTTGGCAATTATTCGGCGTGCAGAGATCTTCTTCCCGATATGCGAAAGATTGTCCAAAAGAAGACGGCTCTGGGTAATCTCCACATACCCGAATTCTATCTGTATTCGTCATTGACCATGACGGCATCTTATCCCGCAGCCGATCCGATGGAAAAGGCAAAATATTTAATATCCCTCCGGGCCAATCAGATGAAGATGCTCATGTGGGCAAAAGCCTGTCCGGAAAATTTCCGGCATAAGTATGATCTTGTGGCGGCGGAAATGATGAAAAACAAAGGGCGCTTCCGTGACGCGCAGCAGCTTTATCACAAGGCTATCGCAGGCGCCAGAGAAAATGCATATAAGCAGGAAGAGGCCATTGCCTGCGAACGGCTCGCGCTGTTGTATCTCGATTATTCCTGCCGGGATGAAGCGGGCTTTTTCATGCAACAAGCGCATCAATGCTATTTGTCCTGGGGAGCTTCGGAGAAAGCCAGAGACCTTGAGGAAAAGTACCCGTCTCTCGTTCCTCTGGAACAAAAGAAATTAGGCACCGGGACCATTACCGTGAGCGGTCCTTCGGGATCGATGACCATCAGCGGCTCAACGGAAACCACGAGCAGCACAAAAATGCTTGATCTGTCCACCGCTATGAGAGTTTCTCAGATCATCGCCAGTGAAATCATGCTGGACCGTCTTCTGCAGAAAATCATGCATGAATCCATAACCAATGCCGGAGCGCAGCGCGGTTATTTGATTCTGGAATCCGACGGCGAGCTTACCATTGAAGCCAGCGAGGATACGGACAAAGGAGAGATCCAGGTGATGCAATCCCTGCCCCTGAAAGATTGCGGAGATATCTGCCGTTCCATCGTCAATTACGTTTATCACAGCGGTGAGGATATTGTTCTGGGCAATGCCGTGAAAGAAGGACTTTTCACCAGCGATCCTTACATTATGCGGGTTCGCTGCAAATCCATTCTGTGCACGCCGATTATGAGCAAGGGTAAAATATCCGGCATCCTTTATATGGAAAACAATCTCACGGAAAATGCTTTTACGCCGGAACGTCTGGAAATTCTCAGAAGTTTTTCCGTACAGGCTGCCATATCGATTGAAAACGCCAGACTCTTTGAATTGGCCACGACCGACGGGATGACCAAATTGTATGTCCATCGTTATTTCCAGCTTTTGCTCGATCAGGAAATGAAACGGTCGCGACGTCAGAACAGGAAGTTTTCACTCGTGATGATGGATATTGACAATTTTAAGTCTTTCAATGACACGTATGGACATCAATTGGGCGACAGAGTATTGAAAGATGTCGCGGCGGCGGCGAGAAGAACATCGCGTTCGGAGGATGTCGCCGCCCGTTACGGCGGTGAAGAATTTGTCATCATTTTGCCGGAAACGGATTCAAAGCAGGCTATGGTTTTAGCCGAGAGAATACGGGCGAGCGTTGCGGAAATCGAAATACCTTATGAAAATCAAAAATTGCATGTCACAATCAGTCTGGGTGTTTCCACGTATCCCGATCATTCCGAACAGAAGGAAGAACTCATTCGCGCGGCGGATGCCGCACTCTATGCTTCAAAACACAGGGGCAAAAACTGCGTCAGTTTGTTCGAGAAGAAAAACGCAATTAATCTTCAATAAGCAATGCGGATTACGCGGGATGCGGTGTCATCCATGTTTGTCGGCTTTCATCCGCTTTAAGCAATTCGCCAGGGCTAGCCTATCAAAGGATTTTTTCAGTATTGGATATCGAAATTCTTGAATAAGCCGGCGTAGGGTTCTTCTTGAACCAGGACTTCTTCCACGCGCGCGGTTGGCGGACCCTGATAACACCATGCCAGCATTTTGTCCACAGGGTCGTTTTCACCTTCGAAGACGGCTTCCACGCTTCCATCGGGCCGGTTGCGCACCCAGCCGGTCAGATTCAATCCTCTAGCCGTTTCCTGAGTGACGGCCCGGAAAAAGACTCCCTGAACTCTGCCCCGAACATGAACATGTAAACGTTTCAATGTTGCCTGCCTATCAGTTTTAAAAATTCATTTTCGCTGATGATTTTAATGCCGGAAGATCTTGCCTTGTTCAGTTTGGACCCCGGATCGCTGCCGGCGACAACGTAAGATGTTTTCCTGGTCACGCCCGCTAGAACAGCGCCGCCCAGATTTTCGACAATCGCTTTCGCTTCATTTCTGGCGAGGGTTTGCAGGGTCCCGGTAAAGACAAATGATTGGCCCTTCAGGAAAGCTTGATCCTGCTTTGTCCTGCTTCGGGGAACAACGCCGGCTCTGCTGAATTTGTTTATGACATGGATGTTTTTCTGCTCATGAAAAAAATCAACGATACTCGCGGCGATTTCCGGACCGATTTCATCGATGGCCGTCAAACCTTCCTGCGTCGAGGACATCAAACCATCCATACTACCGAAATGATCAGCCAGAAGTTTAGCGGTGCGTTCGCCGACGTGCCGGATACCCAAAGCATAGATAAATTTATCCAGAGACGGATTTTTTGATCCGGCAATGGCGTCAATTAAGTTTTGCGCAGATTTTTCCGCCTGCCGGTCAAGCGCAACGAGCTGTTCTTTGGTTAAAAAATAAAGATCCGCCGGGTCGGCAATCAATTTGGCGTCAAAAAGCTGAGCGGATATTTTTTCTCCCAGGCCTTCGATATCCATCGCGCCCCGTGACGCGAAATGGCGGATATGCTCTTTTAATTGAGCCGGACAGGACATGTTCACGCAACGGTGGGCCACTTCGCCTTCATATCGGACGATTTCCGAACCGCATTCCGGGCAACGGTCGGGCATTTTAAATTGTTCAGCGCCCTCCGGCCTTTTTTCCAAAATTACCCTGACGATTTCGGGAATCACATCTCCCGCGCGCTGCACGATTACCGTGTCGCCCACACGAACATCTTTTTTACGCACGTCATCTTCATTATGCATCGTTGCCCGGCTGACCATGACGCCGCCGACATTAACCGGTTCCATGATGGCAACGGGTGTTAGCGTTCCCATGCGTCCTACTCCAACAAATATTTCCCTGACCACGGTGGTGGCCTGGGCGGCCGGAAATTTACAGGCGAGCGCCCAACGGGGATTGCGCGATACATTTCCCAGTGTTTTTTGTAAACTCAAACTGTCGACTTTTATAACGACGCCGTCAATTTCATACGGCAGATTTTCTCGCTGGGAACCGATGCGCTCAAAATATTGAATGCAGGCGTTGATATCCGTTGCTCTTTCGATGAAATGATTGACGGGAAATCCCCAGGCGGCGATACTCTTCAACACATCCCAATGGGTTGAAAAGTTTATGTCTTTAACGTTTCCGATTCCGTAGAGAAAAATGTTTAACGGACGCCGCGCCGTAATTTTGGAATCAAGCTGGCGGAGGGACCCGGCGGCGGCATTGCGGGGATTGGCAAAGGGTTCTTCGCCTTCTTTAATCCGCCGGAGATTGAGTTTTTCAAACGATTCCTTTTCAATGTAAACCTCGCCGCGAATTTCCAGGAAAGATGGCATCGGATGGCCATCTGTTTGTTTCATTTTTAATGGCAGGGAAGGGATGGTTTTGAGATTGGATGTTACATCCTCTCCCGTGGAACCGTCGCCGCGTGTTGCGCCTTTGATAAAGAAGCCGTTCTCATAGATCAGATTTACAGCCAGCCCGTCCAGCTTCGGTTCGGCGACATAGACTATCTCGTCAACCCCGGTCAGTCGTTTAATCCGATGGTCGAATTCAATGATTTCTTCGCTGGAAAAAGCATTGGCCAGGCTGAACATCGGCGATGGATGATGGAGTGATGCAAACTTGGTCAGGGGAGCGGCGCCGACTCTCTGCGAGGGAGAGGAAGGCGAGTAGGACTCGGGATAAAGATTTTCCAGGTCCTGAAGCTCGCGCATCAGGCGGTCGTATTCGGCATCGGATATTTCCGGAGCATCCTGTTGATAATAACGCTGATTGTGATATTCGACGGTTTTTCTTAATTCAGCGATTCTTTTTAAATCGTCTTGTTTATTCATTACTTAACCAGCTTTAAATAAGGTTTCGCTTTAGGAGATTCGGACGGTGATTCAGGCTTTTTGGAAGAAGATTTTTTTAATAAATTTTCATTGAAAACAGAGTTTTTGACCCTGACACCGTTAATGATCGAAAAGATAATGACGGCTTTTTCCCACTCGGCGGAATGAGAAAAGTGTTCGACTTGATGTTTATATTTATCCCATAAAGACGTAAGAGAAGCTTCATCGAGATGAAGAATGGTTTCGGCAATTTTGTTCAGAGATTTTTCCAAGGTGTTCATGTCGAAAATATTAACTATACCGGGCCATAAAGTCAAATCAAAAGCTCTTATTTCTTTTTGTCATTTGAATGTCTGTTTTAAATCCAATCATCGATTTCCGGTTATGCAAATTTGTGAAAAAATTATATCCGCAGATGAGTGGTAAATTAAAGTTTCATGAGGCTTTGAAATGGCAGTTAAAGAATGTGCAATTTGCGGATATAGATTCCCAAAATATTTCCCTGACAATACCTGCCTGAAATGCGGGCAGGTATTTCGGAAGTGCAGGGAAAGCGGCCGTTCGGGAAACATTGACAAACGTATGTTCAACGCACCAACCCTTTCCATATTTCGAAAATAATCCTTCACAATAAAAATCTGATTGACAATAAAAATAAACGGCGTTAAATTAACGCCGTTCAAATAAAAGAGGTTTGCATGCCCAGAACAACGCGTTCCCCCGAAGAAGTAAAAATAATCAAAGACCGTATTCTTGAGACGGCCCTGAAGCTTCTCATCGAAGACGGATTCATGCATTTCAGTATGCGCAGGCTTGCCGCGAGGCTGCGCATTACTGCTGCCAGCATCTATAACTATTTTACCAATAAGGATGAGCTTTATCTTTTAATTCAGACGCGGGGATTTGAAATGCTCTATGACGCTATTTATGAAGCGTCAAAGAAACCGGCATCCTCTGAAAAAAAGTTGGAAAACATCATTAGGGCTTACCTGAAGTTCGGCATGGATAATCCGGAGTACTACGAAATAATGTTCAGCCGCAACACGCCCAAGTACATTGATTATCAAGGTACAGCTATTGAACCGACAGCCTTTTATGAAAAGCAGACGGCTCTCATGTCGGCTGATATTGCTATCGGAGTGATTTCCGACTTATTTAAAAATAAAAAAACTATTTCCGGCAGGATGTTACGCTTACGTATGCTTCAAATCTGGTGCACGCTGAACGGGACCATAAACCTCTTTAACAGCCGTGTCCTTCAGGAAGTGGAAGACAATACTCAAACCGCCATCAGGTTTATAGCAAAAGACGTCATGAAGAGAGTCAAATCCGAACTGGAGGGACAACCATGAAAATCAACGCAATGAACCTTGTCACAGGTTCTTTTCTGCATCTTATGGCTTTTATGTTCAATACAAGGCCATCGCTGCGGCGTTACATGCGCGTTAGCGACGGCTGGATAGATTTTACCGTGGGATTTTCAACCATCACCGGAACGGTGGAACAATCCATTTCTTTTAAAAACGGCCGCGTGCGCGTCTCTTCTTGCGTCCCCGAAAACGCGGATGCCTCGCTTCGTTTCATAGACGATAAAGCGCTTATTGAAATGCTTATGGTTACGCCCAATGAAATGCTCAATCTGATTTTAAAAAACAGAATGATTATGGACGGGAATCTCTCCCATCTTCAGATTTTTAATTTCTATATAACCCTTCTGATGGGAAGAATACATCAACTGATGCATGAAAAAGCGCAGCGCAACGATATTAAGGCACGCAAGCGATCCTATGCCGTGAATAAACCGGAGCTTTCCGAGGAACTCAACAGCAGACGAAAATACCGCATGAAAGGTGAACGGGTTGATCAGGGTGTGAAATATTTGAGTGATCCCTACCTGCCTGAATACGGTTTGGAAGATTTTCCCCGTCTGCAGGGGATGCTGCACCGTCATTTTAATATCAAGCCTCAGATATGCGCAGAACGTCCTCAACTTGTTACCGACTGGTTCAGAACAAACGGTTTCGAAAAAGATTCTAAAGGCCGCCCATGGCATCCGGGACTTCGACAGGCATATGCATTCAAACACCTGATGGAAAACAGGAAAGCGATAATCGCTCCCGATGAATTGATTGCCGGAACTTCAACTTCGAAAGTGCCGACAGGCGTCATCATCTATCCGGATGCTCAGGGAACGATGATTTGGGGTGAACTTCTCTCTGTCGATAAAAGGGTGCTCAATCCTTACAAAATATCTCCGGAGGATGTCAAAATACTTCACAATGATGTTTTTCCATTCTGGATCAAGAGAAATTTCCGAGAGGTTGCCCGATCAAAACATGGCAATCCTCTCTGCCAGAGGATTGATGAGCGTTTTATCGCCTATTTCGTCTGGAAATCCGTCGGCATATCGCACACCATTCCCGATTTTTCCACTGTCTTAAAGAAGGGAACGGGCGGCATTATTGAAGATATTCAGGCGCGCCTGGATAAAGGGGGGCTTGAAAATGATCAGATAAATAATCTTCGTGCCATGATCATTACACTGGAAGGAGTAAACGCCTATGCCCGCAATCTTTCCCTTGAAGCGGCCGCAATGACCGCACGGGAGCGGGAACCGAAGCGGAAAGAAGAATTGGAGCGTCTTGCCGAAATTTGCAGCAGGGTTCCCGTCTCTCCGCCGGAAAGCCTGGATGAGGCTGTCAATCTCATCTGGATAATCTGGGTGTGCCTGCATATGGAAAACACAAACACGGGACTATCCCTAGGCAGACTTGACACGCTGCTGCAGCCTTATTTTGAAAAAGACATGGAAAAAATTTCGACGGAGCAGCAGCGACGCGATTATATCAAAAGAGCCATCGAGCTTGCGGGATGTTTCTTTATGCGGGGCACGGATCATCTGCCGCTTGTTCCGGACATCGGCAACTACCTTTTCGGCGGCAGTTCCTCGGATCAAGCCATTACCCTGGGGGGAGTCACTCCGGAAGGGAAAGACGCAGTCAACGATATGACCTATATATTTCTCAAGGCTACGGAAATGCTCTCTATCCGTGATCCAAACGTCAACGCCCGCTTCCATCCGGGAATTAACAGCGACGCATATCTGAAACGTTTGTGCGAAGTGAATTTTATCACGACGGCCACACCTTCGATGCACAATGATCAGGCTGTTTTCAGCTCTCTACAGAAATTCGGATACCCGATAGAGGACATCCGCGACTGGTCGGCAACCGGTTGTGTGGAACCGACTCTTTCGGGAAAGCATATGGGTCACACGGGTTCCATTCTTATGAATATGGTGGCAGCTCTGGAGATGGCGCTGAACGATGGACGGCACCCTTTGATGAGGTGGGATTTGGGACCTGAAACCGGTAGTCCTGAAAACGGGGACTTCAAGTCCTTCGAAGATTTTTTTCAGGCCTATATTACCCAGCAGAAGTTTCTGATTAATGAGGCAGTGACACTCAACAACATGCTGGCGGAGGTTCACGCCGAATACCGCCCGACTCCCCTGCTCAGCGCGTTGATCGACGGCGCTGCGGAAAAGGGAAGAGATGTTACAAAAGGCGGCGCCCGGTATAATTCGTCGGGCAGTTCCAATATAGGACTGGCCGATGTGACGGATTCTCTTCTGGTCATTAAGAAACTGGTTTTCGATGAAAAGAAAATGACTTTTGGCGAACTCAAGAAGGCTATAGACAATAATTTTGCGGACACTCCCGCCTTGCATGCAATGGTGAAAAACAAGGTTGCCCTTTTCGGTTCCGGCAATGAAGAAGCTCTGAATATGGCAAAGAGAGTTGCAAAAGAGATTCACGCCTGCTGGAGCGCCCATACCAATTACCGCGGCGGCCCTTATACCGCCGGGTTCTGGTCAATGTCGCAGCATGTTGCTTACGGATCACTTTCAGGCGCTTTGCCCTCGGGAAAGCTGGCTGGTAAGGCCTTTACGCCCGGACTCACACCGCATCCCTCAGCTTCGCGCGATTTTCTGAATAACATAAGAGATGTGGCGCACCTGGAACCTCAGTACATGGATAACAATATCGCCTTCAACGTCAAGCTGGTTCCCGATCCTCGGGACAGCCGTGAAAAGACCGTTGATCATATGCATGCATACGCCAAAACTTATTTCGAGCAGGGCGGCATGCAAATGCAGTTCAACGTGGTGAATTCGGATGTCCTTAAAGACGCGATGGCCAATCCCGATAGCTACAGAAATCTGCTTGTCCGCATTTCCGGATATAACGCCTATTTTGTGACCCTGAACAAAGAAATGCAGATTGAGTTGATCGAGAGAGCCCAGTACGGCGTTTAGCAAATTGGATCATTTATTTTTTTTTATTATCGTTCTAATCCGATAAAATGAAATTTTTCAACAATTCAGAAAACTCCAATCAGCCGCGGGTATCGTTTCAAATAACGCTTGTTTTTTTTGACTCTTGCAGCTAATACGTTGGTAAATCATTTGTAGGGTTATGGAAACGAAAAAAGTAAAAATAGGCGTAATTTCCGACACTCATCTGGAACATTATGATGAAAAGCTTCAGGAAAGCCTGGGAAAATATTTCAGCGACACGGATTTCATTTTGCACGCCGGTGATATTGTTGATTTAAAAGTTCTGGACATGTTCGGGAAAAAGGACGTGAAAGCAGTATGCGGCAATATGGATAATTATGCCGTCAGAAAGAAATTGCCGGAGTATTTGCTTTTTGAAATAAACGGATTTAAATTATTATTGATTCACGGATGGGGCTCTCCCTGGGGACTGGAAGAAAAAATATCGGCGCGGTTCCCGGATGCAACGTGTGTGGTTTACGGACACACGCATAAACCGGCGAATCATGTGAAAAACAAGGTGTTCTTTTTTAATCCCGGTTCGGCGGCGGATAGATTTTTCAACTCTTCCAAAACCATCGGCATATTGGAAATTGGCGCGGAAATAAAAGGGAAAATAATTAAAATCTGATGAGCGGCAATGCATCTGCGGTCGATTGCGCGGACATTGCCGAACGTTGAAGGTAAGGCGGGCGGGATTGAATATGGAAACGATTTTTGCACCCTGGCGCATGGAATACATCAAAGGGGAAAAACCGGACGGTTGTGTCTTCTGCAAATGTTCCATCAGATGTGACGACTATATTTTATTTGAAGGCAAAACCGCCTATGTCATGATGAACAAATATCCGTATGTCAACGGACATCTGATGATCATTCCCCAGAGACATGTCGGGAAAATCGAAGACCTGACCGAAGAAGAACGCAAGGAAATATTCGATCTGCTGGAAGCGTCGATCAAGGCGCTTAAAGACGCGATGAATCCCGGCGGATTCAACATAGGCGCCAATATCGGCAAGGTGGCGGGGGCCGGAGTTGAAGAACATTTTCATGTGCATGTCATTCCGCGCTGGGAGGGTGATACGAATTTTATGAGCGTCGTGACAAATGTCCGGGTCATTCCGGAGACCGTGGAGACCACTGCGGCCAATCTGATGCCTCTTTTTAAAAAATATTGCCGGAAGGAGTAAGGAATGAGAATAGTTTATTTAATTCTTGTTATTCTTTTTTCTTTTTTTATCGTGACGTTTTCCCTGGAAAATCAGACGAAAATTCACTTACAGTACTATCAATATCTGAACATCAACGTTCCTACGTACATGCTTATTTTTGCGTCTCTCCTCTTCGGGGTGATCATTACGGCTTTCTGGGGGATCGTGGAACGCTTTCGTTTAAATCGCACAATCAGACGCCTTAACAAACTTGTTCGCGAAATGCGCAAGGAAAATCACGCGAACGATGAACCGCCGATGATTGATGATTTTAAAAAACCGCAATAATACCGAATCTCCCTGGTCCGGAGAATTCAAATTTATTACCGATGCGTCACTGGCAGGGCTGGCCAGATGGCTTCGTATTACGGGGTACGACACGACTGTTTTTGATCAGGAGGCCGGACGGAACCTGCTGCGCATGGCGGAGAAAGAAGGCCGGATCGTGCTGACCAGAAGACGGGATATGATGGATCGTCAGTTTTCCGGAGCCCTTTTTTTAATAACGGACATCGAAGTCGGCAGACAGCTCAAAAGTGTTATCGAAAAATATTCTCTCCGGATCGAAAAGCAGAAAATGTTCGGGATTTGTCTGGAGTGCAATGCGAAGCTTAATCCCGTGGACCGGGAAACGATCCGCGATGCGGTGCCTTCTTATGTTTTTGAAAATTGTCTGAAATACACGCAGTGCCCTCACTGCGGGAAGATTTACTGGATGGGAACGCATCCGCGCAACGCGTTGCGGTTCATGAAGAAGCACATTCCGAATCATCTCCCTTGATTTTTTCAATGGCGTGTTTCAGCGCCGGCAGGACCACCGCAAGATTTTCTCTGACGCTTTTGGGGCTTCCGGGAAGATTCAATATCATGCTTTTTCCGCGAATGCCCGCCACGGCGCGGGAAATCATGGCATGGGGCGTAATCAGCATGCTCTGATGGCGCATGGCTTCCGCCATGCCGGGAATTTGTTTGTCGATGACTTCCAGTGTCGCATCGGGAGTCAAATCACGCGGACTGACGCCGGTGCCTCCGGTGGTCAGAATTAAGTCCAGTTTTTTGACGTCGGAAAAATCGACGATGGCTTTCTTGATCTCATCTTTTTCATCCGGAATGATGAGAGTGCTTTTAATTTCAATGGCGGCGCCCGCAAGCATTTCTGCGATTGCGGGGCCGCTTAAATCTTCGCGTTTGCCTTGAGATCCTTTGTCACTGATCGTGATAATTCCGGCGCTGATCATAAGCTTATTCCCGTGATTATTCTTCTTCTTTATCTTTCTTATACGCGGCAATGATTTTTTCAGCGATAAAAGCCGGAACTTCTTCGTAGTGAGAATGCGAATAGGTAAAATTTCCTCTGCCGCTGGTCATGGAACGAAGATCGGGTGCATATTTCAGGATTTCCGCCAGCGGGACCTGCCCTTTGATAATCTGATTGGAACCTTTGGCATCCATGCCCTGGACGCGGCCCCGGCGGCTGTTTAAATCTCCAATCACGTCGCCCATGTATTCATCGGGGATTTCAATTTCGATATTCACGATCGGTTCCAGAAGAATCGGCTGGCAATCCATGACGCCTTTCTGGAAGGCCATGGAACCGGCAATTTTGAAAGCCATTTCCGACGAGTCTACCGTGTGATAAGAACCGAATGTAAGATTTATTTTAA
>ERZ795031.604-NODE-604-length-43007-cov-6.238080_pt1 | contig 43007 bp, 37 predicted proteins | sample MGYA00375123_ERZ795031 | MGnify/ENA primary metagenome ERZ795031 (study PRJEB30166, sample SAMN05720159) | activated sludge metagenome | isolation source: anaerobic digester from wastewater treatment plant | place: USA | collected 2015-04-21 ...
AATGTTAAATTATCTCGTTAATGGCATGAAGGATGGGGATGTTGTTTTTGTGACAGAAGGCCAAAATATTGTCGCTATATGTGAAATAAACGGGAATTATTCTTTTTCAGAAAATCCTGATGAAATTATGATTGGTTATGAACATCAAAGGTCTGTTACATGGATAAAAAAGGATATAAACTTAAGCGTAAAAAAGTTGTTTTCTTACAAAACGGTTCCTGGAAATTCTTTGAGTCCAATAATCTTTGAAAAAAAAGATGTCGTTTCCAACTTCGTCCTCATAATTGATGAGATAAACCGCGGTAACATCTCAAAAATATTTGGTGAATTGATCACTTTGATTGAAGATGATAAACGGTTGGGTAAAGAAAATGAGATGACTGTTACTCTTCCATATTCAAAACAAGCTTTTGGTGTTCCTGCAAACCTTCATATAGTCGGAACAATGAACACTGCTGACCGCTCAATTGCTTTGATGGACATGGCTCTTAGGAGAAGATTCAGTTTTCAAGAAATGATGCCAAGATATGATGTTCTTAAAGAAATTAAAGTAGAAAAAGACGGAAAAGAAATCATAATAAGCGAACTACTTAAAAAGATTAATGAAAGAATTGAGTTCCTTTATGACCGTGACCACACAATCGGACACGCATATTTTATCAAACTGAAAAACAATCCAGATTACAAAGAACTTTGCTCAATTTTTGCTGATAAGATCATTCCCTTGCTTCAGGAATATTTCTATGAGGATTGGGAGAAAATTCAAATTGTTTTAGGAGATCACGAGAGTCAAAAAAACAAAAAAGAAAAAGAACACAAGATGGTTCTTTGTGATGAAAAATCTGAGACAGATGTGATTGGATTTAATCATCCAGAGATTGACGATAAAAGAAAGATATATTCATTAAACGACAACCTGAAAAAAGGTGGAATTTCGCCTGAAACTTTCATAAAAATTTATGAACCTTCAGAGCCAGCAAAGAAATCCGCTGAAGAACAAGATAGCAAAACAAAGCAATGAAAAAGCAGTTGCTCACAATAAAAGAGTTCGGATTTATTGGCAAATCTGAAAACAAAGAAGCAAAAAAAGATGAAACAGGAAACATTTATCTGCCCAAGACAGAGTTTAAATCACTAGAAGATTTTGTTCTTAAAGCTCGTGAAGATGATGAATATGGTTGTGAATATCTCCGTCTTGGTTTTAAAAAAGGGCTCGATAAAATTCTGACAGCAAAAAACTATGTCGGAATCATTGAAACAAAAAATCACATTATCGAAATTCTTCCCAAAATTTATAAGAATGAAAACGATGATGACAACACTCGAAAGATATTCCTTAACATGTTGAAATCATTGAGAAATTTGCCGTTTAGACATTTTAACACAGCATCGCTCGAAAGTGAAAAACTCCATCTTTTTGAAATCTTTGTGAGAATGTTCCTTGAAGAACTCGGAAAGCTTGTGAGGTCAGGAATCAAATCTCAATATGTCCTGAATGAAGAAAATCTCAATGTTGTAAAAGGGAAAATTAAATGGTCAGAGCAGATCAGGCATAACCTTGTCCACAAAGAAAGGATTTTTGTTGAATACGATGAATTTTCAGTGAATAGACCGGAAAACAGGATTATTAAAACAACAATAGAATTTCTGGCAAGGAAGGGTTTTTCAAATAACACGAGCCGGCTTATCAGGCAGTATCAGTTCATTTTTGATGAAATTCCGGCATCATTGAATATTGAAAAGGACTTTCTGCTTTGCAAAAACAACCGATTGGTGAAAGACTATCTGAATCTTCTTCCCTGGTGCAGAGTTTTTCTTAAAAATGAAAGTTTCTCAACAGTTACAGGGAGAAACGATGTCTTTTCGCTGCTCTTCCCGATGGAAAAAGTTTTTGAAAGTTATGTCGCTGATGAAATAAGGAAAAATATTGGTGACGGCTATATTGTTTCAACTCAGGATAAATCACACAATCTTTTTGTTGATCTTGAAAAGTTTGCTCTCCGACCTGACATCGTGATTTCAAAAGGTGAAGAGAAAATAATTCTTGATACAAAGTGGAAAGTGATTGAAAGTATTTCTGAATCAGGCAGAAACAACATTTCTCAGGCAGATCTTTATCAGATGTTTGCCTATGGGAAAAAATACGGAGCAAAAACACTTTTCCTTATTTATCCGAACAACGATAAATTCCCGGAAAGGAAGGAGTATTGTTACGAACAAGATACCATGAAACTTTTCATTTTTCCATGGAAATTTTCTGACAATGAAAAAGAAAGTAATATTGGGGATCTCAAAAAAAATATTTAATTATCCCCCATTTCCATAAAACCCGTTTGACACTTTGGAACTTCACAGAACAAACTTTCCCGGGTCAAAAAGAAATTCTGTCGCCGGGACAACAAGAACTCCGTTTTTCACAAATCTGTCGTTCCCCCGATAAACAAGAATCCTTTTAGCTATTTCATAATCTTCACCAAAAGATTTAAGTCCGTTAAAATCATAAGGATTCAAGTTTGCTGAGCTTTTCACTTCTATAGCAGCAAACAGATCTTCTCCGTAAAGGACAAAATCCACTTCATTTCCGCTTTTTGTCCGCCAGAAATAGATCTTTGAATCTGCTCTATGAAGGTCGCAAAAAGCTCTCAAATGTTGAAAAACAAGTCCTTCAAGCGCAGGTCCTCCGATCTCGGTATCTTTATCAAGCGGACCTGATGGTCTTAATGTCCGGTAAAGCCCTGTGTCAAAAAAATAAAACTTGGGATGAACTGACAAATTTCTTTTGGCTTTCTTTGTAAAAACCGGAATTCTTTGGGCGATCAGAAGATCTTCCAGAATGTTCACATACGATTCAACGGTTTTTCTTTCTATCTGGCATTCTCTTGAAATGTTTGCCAAATTGATCTGGCAGCTATGCGAAAAACTGATGGACTCCAGAAATCTTGAAAAATTACCGATATTTCTGGTAAGTCCTTCCATCATAACTTCTTCACGGACATAAAGATCCACATAAGCCGAAAGCGCTTCGTGTCTGTCATTTGAAAAAAAGACAACAGGGATCAGTCCGAAATTAAGTGCCTCTTCAATTTTAAAAAGATCTCCCAGTTCACTTGCGGTAAAAGGATGCATTGTTTTTTTGAACGCTCGTCCTCCGAGAAGATTCGTCCCGTCTTTTTTAAGCTTTCTTGCACTTGAACCGGTCATTATGAACAATTTTTCCTTATGTGTTTCCATTAACAGATGTATCTGACTCAAAAGGTCAGGGACTTTCTGGATTTCATCAATGATAATAATCTTTTTTTCAGGGTGTGCCATCACGGTTCCGCCAAGCCGTTCCGGATAAGCACTGTATGTTCTGAAATTTTCATTTTCAAGAAGATCAATATACAAAGCATCATTGAAAGATTCTTTAAGAATCGTTGATTTTCCGGTTCCCCTTGGTCCGAACAGAAAAAAACTGTTATCAGGAAACACAAACTCTCTTTTTAAAGCCATGAATTCACCTCCAAAATGGAATCGCTTTTTCCATTTCTCCTTCCGAAATGGAATATCTACTTCCAAAAATACAGCGATTTTATGATTTTGTCAAGAGTTTGAAAATTATTTTCTGTGCTGACTTTTACCCTTTGCCGATGACATCTTTCATTGAATATCTGCCCGGTTTTTTCCCTGCGATGAAGAGTGCGGCTTCAATTGCTCCTCTTGCGAAAATATCTCTTGTGAGCGCTTTGTGCGATATTTCTATCCTTTCACCGTCATATGCAAAAATAACGGTGTGTTCTCCGGGGACATCGCCGCATCTGATGCTGTGATAACCGATCTCGTTTGATGCCCTTTCGCCTGTAATTCCTGACCTTCCTTCAACGGATTTAAGATTTCTGGTGCTTTGTCCGCTCGTTATGATCTTTCCGATTTCAAGTGCGGTTCCCGATGGTGCATCCTTTTTTTTGCTGTGATGGGTTTCGATGATCTCAATGTCGGCGTCACCGGTCAGTGCGGCGGCCTTTTTCATTATTTCAAAAAGGATGTTGACTCCTTTACTTAAATTAGATGTATGGAGAACAGGTATTGACTCAGCGGCTGTGTCAAGTGATATGAGATCTGCGATCTGAAGACCTGTTGCCCCTGAAATGAAAGGTTTCCTGTTCCTGACAGCCCACATGAGAGCTTTTTTGAAACCTTCGGGAGAACTTATATCTATTACAACATCAACATCGTTTGGCGTTATTTCTTCAATTTTTTCAAACCCTTCTGTAACATCAACTTTGTGTGCGACAACGATTTTGCCTGTTTCTTCAGCGATCCTTGTTATCGCTCTGCCCATTCTTCCGGATGCACCGTTAAGTGTCACTCGAATCATTGAATCCTCCGTAAGATAGAAGTTCATCTTTTAAGCTTCGTGTCATAAGTGCTTGAAAACTTTTATAAAGATCTGCATTTTCATATAAAACTCTGTATAGCGTTTCCGTTATCGGCATTTCAACATTTACCTTTTTTGAAAGATCGTATGCCGCTTTTGTCGTTGTAACACCTTCAGCGACCATTAGCATGCTTTTCAGAATGGCATCAATTTTTTCACCTTTGCCGAGCCGGATCCCGACCTGCCTGTTCCTGCTGAGATCTCCAGTACATGTCAGAACAAGATCGCCGATTCCGCTAAGTCCCGAAATTGTAAGAGGATTTCCACCCATCGCAATTACAAGACGGGTAATCTCGGCGATCGACCTTGTGATGAGTGCCGCCTGAGTATTCTTGCCGAAACCCATTCCTTCAAGTATCCCGACAGCTATTGCAAAAATGTTTTTTAAAGCGCCGCCGAGTTCGACACCCGTTATGTCATTTGATCTGTAGATCCTCATGTAGGGAGAGCTGAATATCGCCTGGATTGACCCCATGTCTTCTGAATTATGCCCGGCAATAACAGCGCAAGTAGGCATTTTCATTGCAAGTTCAGCCGCAAAAGTGGGTCCTGAGATAACAAATATATTCTTGTGAAGAGTTGCCGGAAGAATATCTTCGGCGATCTGATACATCATTTTGAGCGTTCCGTTCTCGATCCCTTTTGAAGCGAGAACGATATATGTTCCCGGAGAGATCATGAAGGAGATCCCGCTGAGGAGTTCCCTTGTGTACTGTGAAGGAGATGCGACAATTACAATGTCCATCGAAACAACGGCCGACTGAATATCACTCACCGCTTTGATCTTTTCAGAAAGCTTTATACCTTTTAAAAATAAACTGTTTTCATGAACGGTGTTGATCGAATCAACTATCTCCTGTTCCTTTGCCCAGATAGTGACATTGTAATCTTTTTCAGCCATAAGTGTAGCAAGAGCCGTGCCCCAGCTGCCTGCAGAAATGATACCGACTTTCAAGCTCATCAATCTTCCTCCGTTAAAAAACCAACGGGGCATTCTACTATCGCTAAACAGCTTAGTCAACTTAGAGATAACACTTTGTAAACATTAGAAGATATACTGATCTTTTTAATTGTGTCTGTGATATTATTTGATTTTCCGGTTTTTAGTTGTATAATACCTGCTGATTTTGTTTTTTGAGGAGGAACCTGTAATGGCAAGAGTAACTGTTGAAGATTGTTTGGAAAAAGTTCCGAATAGACTTGAGTTGATAATTCTGGCTGCAAAAAGGACAAGACAGCTTCTGGAAGGGGCGGAGCCTCTTATTTCAAACACCAGAGGAAACAAAGAACCGATCGTTGCCTTAAGAGAGGTGAGTGCCGGCAAGATATTGCTTAAGACCACTGAAGGTAAATTCAAGAAGAACTTCCGCAAACGTCGCAGAATAACAAAGTATTTCAGAAATCAAGACGAAGATTAATGAATGTTCGTCTTCCCGGGTTTCAATTCAAATATTGATCACCGCAATAAAAAATACCACATACAGACTGAGGTTAACAGGGCTGAGGAAAGAAGCAGGATAAACACCGTTGTATATCTTTCAGGAATGATATATTTCTCTGTTTCATCCGAATTGAACGGGGATGATGCACTTAATCGCGAATCGGCAGTTTCCACGATAAGGAAACAGCATAATAAAGTTATCAGAGACCTTATTTCCGATCAACTCGCTCCCCAAAGATCAGCAAGAGATAAAGATTCTGTTGATTTTCTCGGAATGTATGGAAATGACAGGATGTTTTCATGTCGTAATAAAACTGTATTCGGTGCTCAGGATATATTCAGAGAGCTTTTAATTATTCCGGAAGATGAAAAGTGAGCCGGTAATCCCTTCGAGGGGCTGCTTTTTAAAAATTTAAAAAAAGTTTGACTGTTTCATCAAAATTTGATAAGCAGTTAGCGAAGATGGTTTTTGGTGTAAAATGGACAATTTTTTGGATAGGTAGAAAAATGAAGTTAATTACAAAGTTAATCACAGCAGTTCTTATTGTCAGTTTTGCAGTTCCTGCTTATGCTCAGGAAAAGGCACAACAGACCGGGATCAACTTGAAAGTTGGTGAAAGTTTCTATTTTGAAGGCAGCATCAAAGACAAAGCTGCCGATGAAAAGGAAGAGTCAATGGCTGAAATTCAAAGGACTCCTTTTTACAAATCGACATGGTTCATTACCGTTGTATCTGTCGTCGTGATCGCAGGTGCTGCCGTCGGGATATATTACGGCACAAGAACGGAAGAGCCGGAAGGCAATGTTGTTGAATATTAATCTAAAGAACGGTTCGAATACAATTTGGAGGATTTTATGAAAAACACATTTTTTCTGCTGTTGACTTTGGTTGCCGCTTTTCTGCTTGTTTCATGCGAAGCCGGTGACACAGGGAATTTCAAAATACGATTAAGACTCCCCATAGAAGAAAATAATAATTTTTGCGGGGATGGTGCCGGCGAAAATGATGATACCACTTACTGCATACAGGAGAGCGATCAGGTTCTTCTTTCAATATACACATCATCAACTCCTTCAGGTGAGTATGTATATGCCGACCGTAAGCTCATAAGAGTCGCCAGCAGCAACGGCGGCAAAGAAGAGTTTATCAGATCCCTCAAGAAAGGAATCTATTACCGCTTTTTTGTTGAAGTTACAAATGCAAACGAGAAGCTCAAACTTACCGGCGGTCTTGACAGCATACTCTATGATGATGCCGAGAATTTTGAAGTAGATATATTCCTAGGTGCCACAGGTGATTTTGTAAGAGTTGTAAAAGATAAAAATGATTATGACTCATCCCTTCTTTCATATTTTGAATCATACGGTTCAAAAGGTGCGGCTGCGGCTCCGCTTAAAAACGGGAAGCTTTATCTTTCCGGCGGTTACAGCTTCGACTGGGAGATGATCGTATCCGACACAATGGTATTCGACCTTAAGAATGTTTCCTCTAAAAAAGCTGCCGCCCTCAAACCGGGACTGATGGATCATACAGCAAGTTTTCTTGATGACGGTTCCGAATCCGGAAAGGTTGTTGTCGCTTTCGGAACAACAGAAGATGATTCATATTCAAATGCGATACTTCTGTATGATCCGGATAAGGATAAATACAGAAACATAGGTTACGGCGACTCTGTAACAAGGGCAAAGGCGATCACTATTGACGGTGATGTCTATATTACAGGCGGCTGCAGCGGTGATAAAGTAAGCAAAAAGATATATAAAGTTGATAAAACGCAAACTGTTTCTGAATATGCAACCCTGCAGACGGGTCGTTGCAACCATGGTATTGCCGATGTATCATACACAAAGGAAGACGGAACATTTGTGCCGAGAATTCTTATAGTCGGCGGTTCAACTGATGAAGATGGCGAAAAGCCGGTGACCGGAGATACCTTTGCTGAAATAGTGACTGCTTCATCAAAGGCAATAACCCTTACAGACAGAACAGATGGCGATTCTGTTGAACTCCTTAAAAAGGGTCTCGTTTCTGCCGGAGCTACAAGTCTGGTAATGGATGATCTCGAGATTCCGGAAACCGTTGTAACTCTTGTCGGCGGATATCTTATGGATGGAGAGGAAGACAACAAAGCACCTGTTGTGAGCAAAAACCTTTATGTTCTCAGTGAAAAGAGTGATGGCAGCTGGGTATATGATGTGAACACAAGTTCAGATGGATGTGCAAGGCCGTCAGTCGGAACGATAGGTTCCGCTGAAAAGAGTCCCGCAAAATATGCCGCTGTAAATTGCGGAGCCGGCCAGACAGCAAGAACCGATAAAGTTGCATCTGACCAGATCATTTTTGTTGTACAGGTTAAGAGAAGTCTTGATCCGGAACTGGGAGTTAATGTTTTTGGTGCATCAATAAAAGATTCACTGTTTAAAAACAACAGTGACAGTGAGAACGGTGTAATAGTAGACGGACCTGTTGCAGTTAATGAGCTTGGGCAGGCCTATATTTTCGGGACACAGTTCGTTTATCAGGTAAGCAGCTACGCTCTTCCCTGATCTGCCTCATTCCAACTTTTATAACGGGGGGATTTTTCTCCCCGTTTTTTTTTGAGTTGACATGATGTATTTGACGGATATATTCAATAGATCTTTCTGGAGGAGATACCGTGAAAAAGTTTTTCATACAGACTTTCGGTTGTCAGATGAATGTGTATGACAGTGAAAGAGTTGCTGTAATGCTCTCAAACAGCGGATGGATACATACAGAAAACGCCTCGGATTCTGATATTATAATCATAAACAGTTGCAGTGTAAGGGACAAGCCCTTGAAAAAACTGTTCAGTTGTGCAGGCAGATATCTTCCTTTGAAAAGAAGAAAAGGGACTCTGATTTTCATAATGGGGTGTGTTGCTCAACAGCTTGGCCGTAAAATTATTGAAAAAGCTCCTTTTGTTGATGGTGTGTTCGGTCCTGGAGCGGAAGATCTTATTTTGCAGGTAGTTGAAAAAGGGAAATATCCGTTCGTGTCTAACGATCAGGATCTTCTTGAAAGAGAGGAAATATTTCCCGAAAGCTCAAAGGGGTCATTTTTCGAAAAGCATGTTTCTTCGATAACAGTGATGCACGGTTGTAACAATTTCTGCAGTTACTGTATTGTTCCTTTCGTAAGAGGAAAGGAAGTCAGCCGTAAGTCATCATCCATACTTCAGGAAGTTGATATGCTCATTCAGAAAGGTGTTCTCGAAATAACTCTGCTCGGGCAGAATGTGAACAGTTATAATGATCCTCAGACGGGAAAGGATTTTACGGATCTGCTTTATGATGTCGCGAAAAAGGATGGTTTGCAGCGGTTGCGGTTCATGACAAGCCACCCGAAAGATTTCAATGAAAAGCTGGCTGCTGCGTTTACGGAGATTCCTCAACTTATGCCCAATCTTCATCTTCCGGCACAGTCAGGATCTGACAGGATACTGAATATGATGAATAGAAAATATACGATAGCTGATTATCTCAAAAAATTAGATATGGCAAGAAAGTATCTTCCTGATGTGGCGTTAAGTGGAGACTTCATTGTCGGATTTCCGGATGAAACAGAAGATGATTTCCGGCAGACGCTTGATCTGATAGAACGGGTCGGATATGATGTTATCTATGCATTTGCATATTCTCCAAGGCCGATGACTGCCGCTTCAAAATTGATGGACAATATTTCTCCCGATGTAAAAGCTGAACGGCTTAACCGCCTTCTGGATGCACAAAAGAACAGGATGAAGGAAGTGAGAAACAGATATCTGAACAGGACAGTAAAGGTTCTGATAGAAAAACCGAGCCCTAAAAGCAGAACATTAATGGGAAGAAACGAGCACAATCTTGTGACACATGTTGTAAATGCAGTAGACGATGATATGGGCCGGATCATAGATGTAAAAGTACTTGAAGTTCTTGAAAACACCCTTCGTGGTCAAAAAACATAAAGAAATAGTGATTTTTCAGCAATTTTTTTTATTATTATGCGGTTTTAGATTTTTTTCGTAAAAAGGAGACAGAAATGGGTCTTATTCATCTTAAGGATGTTGCGACACTCGGGAACATTGTCATCGGATTCAGTTCAGCTATTTTAGCTATCGAAGGAAATATTCAGGCGGCCTGCTATCTCATAATTGCGGCATTTGTTTTTGATCATCTCGATGGAGCAATAGCCAGGTGGACAAAAATGAGCAACCAGTTCGGTAAGGAGCTTGATGTCATTGCCGATCATGTCACATATTCTGTTTGTCCAGCGTTTATAGTATATGCTTTTTACAAAGAAATTAATATGTTACTTGCTTTTGTAATGGCACTTGTTCCTTTGATATTCGGATGCATCAGACATGCAAGGAATACGGTTTATGACATCAGTTTTCCCCGTTTCTGGCTCGGAACTCCAAGGCCTGTCTCAGCTTTTTATATAGTAGGCGTTCTCGGAACACAGCTTTCCGAAGTTATTCCTTATTATAAATGGATAACCATTCCGGTAATAATCTGGATTGGATACAACAATCTGTCATTCAGGCCGTTTCTTGCTCATCACGGCAGAAAGTTCAACAAACCTCTTAAATTCTTTATGTCGATGGCTGTTCTTGTTCTTTTTTTATCCGGAGTGGCAACGAGTATGACTGGAAAACCGTGGCTTCTGGACTGTCTTCTTTTTGAGATGCTGGTATACACTTTTTTTACTCCGTTTGCATTTGATCCATGGGATATGGACGGGTACGATGAATATGTAAAAAACAAAAAAGCGGAAATAGCGCGTGATATGAAACCGGAACATTTGAGGTGAAAACAATGATAAAACAGGGGGTTATTCTTGCAAGCGGACTTGGGAGCCGTCTTAACAGCGAAGGGAGGAATGAACCCAAACCTCTGATGCCTGTAGGCGGCATGGCCCTTATTGAAAGAGTTATTACGCTCATGCAGTCTTCGGGAATAGAAAATATAGTTGTCGTTCTTGGTTACAGAAGCGATCAGATGACAGAATTTTTTAAAAAAAGAAAGTTTTCAGGAATAGACACAGTTATTAACGACGAGTACAACAAGAAGAACGGAATATCTCTTTTAAGATCAAGAGAAAAGCTTTCCCAGGAACCGTTTCTGCTTTCAATGGCGGACCATATTTTCTCGAATGATTTTTTTGTTAAATTCATTGAAAAGGCGGAGCCGGAACTTGAAAAAGCGGATGTTCTTCTTTCGATAGATAGAGACATAGAAGGGGTTTTTGATCTTGATGATGCGACAAAAGTTTTTACAGAAGGGTCTTTAATTACAAAAATAGCAAAAGATCTCGGTGGATATAATGCTATAGATACAGGTCTTTTCCTTTGCAACCACAGGATATTTGATAAACTTGATGATATTTATAAAAGAACAGGTGATGTTTCAATTTCAGAGGGTATGAAAGCTCTTGCGCAGGAAAACAAATTCGGTGCCGTTGACATGACAGGCAATCTCTGGCAGGATGTTGACACTCCTTCAATGAAGAATGAAGCTGAAGAGCGGCTGATAGATGCTTTCATCAGAAATGAGCCGTGTGCAGATTTTTTTTCGAATAATTTTTTCTATAAGGCGGCACATGAAGCGGCAGTCGGATTTTTCAAAAAGGAACACTTTGACTGGAGAATAATCGATACGCTGTTTTTCATTTCAGCAATTATCATTTCCCTCATCAGTATAAAGCTTGAGATCGCGTTTCCTTCAATCTTCACCGTTATTGGTTCGACACTGATTTATTATTTAAACAGGTTGAAAAATTCTGTTAAACCGTCAGCGGACGAACAATCGGGGTTTTCATTATTTTCATATGGTGTCAACATGGTGATATCAATGATACCGGTGGTTCTTGGAACAAATTTTATAGCCGGTCTGATAATTCTTGTTTTTATGGTTGCAACAGTTTCGTCAAAGGTTACAGGTCTTGATGCCGTTATCCGCACACAAGTACCTGAACTTCCTGAAGAGATATCTGCAAAATACATGAGTCCTTCGTTTTTTGCACTGGTTTATTTAATTCTTGTTGTTCTTCCTGTTCCTTTTGTGGTGACAGCTGTCACAGGCGCGATATTTCTTCTTTTCCATGAATCCGGTCCGAAGGGGATGCAGAAATGAATTTGAGGAGAAAGAAAGAGAGAGAGTTCAGCATAGACATAAGCTCACTTGTTGATGTTCTTTTTACACTCCTTATCTTTTTTTCGCTTACGAGCACATTCGTTAAAGAATCGGGTTTAAAAGTCGACCTTCCTGAGGCCTCATCAGGTGCCCCGTTGATGTCTCCTGAAAAATATGAGATCACCATAAGTCAGGAAGGTGCGGTCAGTTTGAACAGTGTTCCTGTAAGTTCGACTGTTGAAATGAAAGAGATCCTTTCAAAATTTGACACAGATATGCGGTTAAGGTATGTTATGGTAATTAAGGCGGATACTGCTACTCCTCATGGCAAGGTGACGGAAGTCCTTGATATATTGAAGTCATTGAGATTTGAAAATATCGCTGTAGGAACGAGGTCGAAGAAATGAAAAACAGGATTTTTTCTATTACTGCTGCTGCTGTTTTTTCGGCAGTAGTTCTTTTTCTGATATATGATACGGTAATTTCATATTCCGAAATATCAAGGAACGGCGAGGTTATAGAAGCGCTGGAAAAGGATTCAAAAAAGATAGAAGAAGAGATACTTGAAATGCGCCTTAAAATGGAAAGGTTTAAAAAAGATCCGAAAGCCGCTGAAGCGATTCTGAGAAAGAAATTTGAGATGTTAAGAACTGATCAGTACTTTATAAATGACAAAACTAATTAATTCAAGACCGTTTTTTTACATTCTCACGCTGATATTTTCACTGGTGTCCATCCATGTTGAAAAGAGCTTGAGCTTTGTTATTGCAGTATGGAGCGTGTTTGCTGTTCTTGTGCTGTATTTTATACTGATTGAACAGATAAGGCCGCCACTGCCCCCGCTCATAATAGTTGCGATAGTCCTGACCGGCGGCAAGGCGAGCGTTCTGATGGCTCTGCTTTTTATAGCACTTCCTTACATTGTCAGCCGGCTCGACCAGATACACTACCTCTTTTTTGCACTGTCATCATTTACTGTTCTTGTGATGACCGGTGATTTTAAGAAACCTGAAGATTTCATTCTCTATATACTTTACTTTCTTGTATCAGTATTTGTATGGCTTTTTCACAGGAAAGACCTGTGGCAGCATCTGGTTTCTGAAAAAACACCGGCTTCTGAAGTTCCAAGAAAAATAGATGAGATAAGCAGTTCAATCGTGGAAGACCCTTTTAAGCCGCTTAAGAACTATCTTCTAAGAACGACTGCTTTTCACGGGATGAAGATAGAACTTCATCTCATTGAGCTTATGCCGGGCGGAAAGGCGAGAAAATACAACAGTGAGAACAGTTTTGAGCTCAGAGGTCTGATCCACAGGGTTGTTCATGACAGGATCGAACTGGCGGCAAAAACGCTTCTTGCTGAACAGGAAGATGTTCCTATGATGTCTGAATATAATTTCCGCTTGTACTATCCGATAAGCATGTTCGAGTGCGGCTCAATCGCAATGGAACCTGAATATGTCCTTGCAGTTGACATAAAGATAAAGGAAAAAGGGGAGAATCCTGATAACTCAAATGTAAAACACGAATTGCTTAACAGTTTTAGAGAGATAAAGAACGATATTGCCGAACTGATAAGACAGGGAGAGGCATTCAGACAGATATCCATTGAAAAACAGAAAAAGGAGAATCTTTACAGCGGAACTGCAGGGATAGTTGATTCTTTCAGCCGGGATTCTCTTTTTCAGGCAACAGCTCTTGCCGTATTCAACCTCGTGCCTGAGGCAGGTGCTGTATTTATAACCGAACAGAAAGGAGATGCCCACATAGGTCACGCTTTCAGGATAAGAGAGGATTCCTTAAGAAGTGATTCGGTAAAAATGGAAAATATCGAAGAGTTCGGGAAAGATGAAATAACAGATGAAAAGTCAATCCACTCACTGATGGTTAACGGCAAGCTGGACAATGTCTATGAACTTCACGGAATAAACAAAAGAAAGGACAATCCGGTGTTTACTCAGAAAGTGTTTGAATATCTTAATAAATTTGAGAATATGTCTGTCCGGCTTATAACTTTCAACAACGACATCAAAGGGACTGTCACGATACTTACCGACAATAGCGAGAAGTTCGAGTCACTCAGAAATCAGACAACATCAATAAGAATGATATATAAAGTTGTTTCTTCAGCGCTTAACAACCTTGAGATGTATGAAAAGGTTGAAGAGCTTTCAAATGTTGACGGACTGACAGGGCTTTACAACAGAAGATATTTTCAGGATATGATCGAAAGAATGGTCATGGAATCAAGCAGAACGGGGACTCCTCTTTCGATGATAATGCTTGACATAGATCATTTCAAAGCAGTCAACGATACTTACGGTCATAAAGCGGGGGACGATGTCATCCGCTTCCTTTCAAGGACTGTGAAAAACAATGTGAGAAAGGTCGATGTGGCGGCAAGATACGGAGGAGAGGAGTTTGTTGTTCTTCTTCACAATACAAATGTCGAAGGTGCTGCACGGCTTGCTGAAAAGATCAGGATACTTGTCAAAGATTCAACGATAAATGCAGACGGTTCGCACATAAACATCACATCATCTTTCGGAGTATCATCATTTCCGTCAATTTCCATGAGCAGCGGAGATCTTGTTAAAAATTCTGATCAGGCACTCTATTTCTCCAAGGAAAACGGTCGTAACAAAGTGACTGTTTATTCGAAGGATATCGCTGATTCTGCCGGTGAAAAAGAAAAAGACGAAGAAGAATAATCATCAGAGAGGAAATATGAAAATTCTTGTTACCGGAACTGCCGGATTCATCGGTTATCATGTTGCAGAACACCTCGTAAACAGAGGCGATGAAGTTGTCGGGCTTGATGTTGTGAATGATTATTACGACATAAACCTCAAATACAGCCGGCTTGAAAACATGGGCATTGATAAAGACATGGCTGTTTATGGAAAGCTTGTTAAAAGCACAAAGTCTGACAATTATTCATTCATAAAGCTGGATCTTAAAGACAAAGAATCGATAGAAGACCTTTTTAAAAATCAGAAGTTTGACAAGGTGTGCAATCTTGCCGCTCAGGCAGGAGTGAGATATTCCTTAACGAATCCTGATGCCTATATTGAAAGCAACATTGCCGGCTTCATGAACATTCTTGAGGCGTCAAGGCATAACGGGATAAAGCATCTTGTCTATGCATCAAGTTCAAGTGTGTATGGAGCGAACGAGGAGCTTCCGTTTTCAACTCATGACAATGTTGATCATCCGATAAGCTTGTATGCCGCGTCGAAGAAATCAAACGAGCTCATGGCGCATGTTTACAGCCATCTTTTCAAAATTCCAACAACCGGACTTCGTTTTTTCACAGTTTACGGACCGTGGGGAAGACCTGACATGGCGTTGTTCCTTTTCACAAAAGCAATACTTGAAAATAAAGAGATGGAAGTTTTTAACTATGGCGAAATGCTTAGAGATTTCACATATATAGATGACATTGTTGAAGGTGTTGTAAGGGTCATTGACAATGTGCCCCGTGGCAATGTTAACTGGAACGGGAAAAAGCCCGATCCGTCATCTTCAAAAGCACCTTATAAAATTTACAACATCGGAAACAATGCACCCGTAAAACTGATGTCATTCATTGAAGCAATAGAGGAAAAACTCGGAAAAACCGCAAAAAAGAAACTCATGCCCCTTCAAATGGGCGATGTCCCCGCAACATACGCTGATGTTGAAGACCTCGTTCAAAACATCGGCTATAAACCAGCCACCACCATCAAAACAGGAATTGACCGGTTCATCGACTGGTATCTTGAGTATTATAAAGCAGATTAGTGATCAGAGCAGATACCTTTTTGTCTCTTTTCCGGTGACTCCGGCAGAGAGTTCGATGAATGAAAACATTGTCAAATTTTGAAAAATGTGTATTATTCCCTATGTATTTGATTTAAGGAGGAATAATTGAATGAACATAAAAGTTGATTTTGAAAAGTTGAGCGTTTTCTGCAAAAAATGGAATATTGTTGAATTTGCTCTTTTTGGCTCAGTTCTTAGGAATGATTTTAATTCAGAAAGTGATGTTGATGTTCTTGTTTCTTTTGATCAGAATACAAATATTTCTCTCTTTGATCTGGTTGAAATGCAAGAAGAACTTGAATCTTTTTTTGGCAGAGAAGTTGATATTATTGAGAGAACTGCAATAAAAAACCCATATAGAATGAAAAATATCTTTGCAAACATGGAGGTTTTGTATGCTGCCTGAGGAAAGGGATCTTTCGCTTTTATGGGATATGCTTGAAGCCGCAAAGGATGTTGTGGCATTCATCGAAAATGTTAAATTCAGCGATTTTGAGAATGATAAAAAATTGAGGTATGCAACTGAAAGACAGATACTTGTTATCGGTGAAGCAGCTAAAAATATTTCGGAATCCACAAAAAAAGACTATTCTGAAATACCGTGGAAAAGCATCGTGGGAATGCGGAATATCTTAGCTCATGAATACGGTGAAGTGCTTACATCAAGGATCTGGTCAACTGCTAAAAATGATATTCCCAACCTTATTGCTAAAATAAATGCTGCGTTGAAATCACTTGAGCAAAACATAAGATAATCAACTTGCATACACTAGTGCAGATACCTTTTCGTCTCTTTTCCGGTGACTCCGGCGGAGAGTTCGATGAATGGTTTGAGTGTGCTTGCGTTGATCTTTCTGAAAAGGACTTCCTCGATCTGGAAAAAGCCGACAGATGCACTCATTTCGACAGTTATTGCAAGTGGTTTGTTTTCCCCTTTTGTGATGGTCACTTTCTCGATTGCGGCTGAAGAATACTGGTGAATGTCGCCCGGTTTCGGCTCATCGTTTATCATTATTGGAATACGGCTCCGTCCTTTTTCCATGTCGCATCCGTCAGCGATAAGAACTACCCCCGCTTCATAGGAATGAACCTTGAGAGTTCCCATGTGTCCGCTGATGCACTCGAATGCGAGTGCCCGCACGATAACCTGTTTTTCAAAATCATCAGGATAAACTTTTTTTAATATCCTTCTTAATATCGGGTCAGCGAGGATCAGAGCGTTCTTTTCGTGATTTTCTCTTCCGATCGACATGCCGATATCGTGGATTAAAGAAGCCGAAAGAACAGCGTTAAGCGACTCTTCATAAGTGCCGACCCCTTCTTTTTCAAGAGAGAATTTAAATCCCTGTTCATGCAGGATCGACATTATTTTTATAGAATTATATGCAACTCTTTTCATGTGAACCGGGCCGTGATCGTTGTAATTAAGACGGGTGATCGAAACGGTGTTGGCATAGTTCTGAAGGTGGATTATCTCAGGATCGCTGAATATCTCTTTTGCCAGAATAAGCGGTTTTCCCTTAAGTTTTTCAAGAATTCTTTTTTCTGTTCCAGCTTCTTTCGGTGATTTTGTCATTTATTTACCTCACAAAAAATCATGGGACAAGATTATACTGTAAATATTTCTGTGTCAACTGAAGCTGAAGTTTTGCTTTTGACATAATTCAAATAATGATTAAAATATGTGTGTTTTGTTGTTCAATAGCAGTTTTTTAATGAATGTAAAATGGTTTCTGGCACTTACAATATCGGTTGCCGTTATTGTCTCGGCAATTGTCTATGATCTTCACTTTAGAAAAGATGTAAATCTGCATGTATCCTGGAGTAGCGCAGGCAGTAAAAGGAAGATAGAAACAACCTATGTGCAGGTTCCCGAAGGAAAATATGACGACATGTTTGAAGAGATGATCGGAACAGAGAACTGGAAAACTGCAAAACAGCTTTATAGAAAGAATGCCGGTCTGAACCGTTTTATGGCTGGAGATATTTTTTCTGTCAGCACTCTTGGCGAAAAGGTTCTTTCATACAATCTTCACCACTACAAGAACAGAATTATCGGCGAAAAGATATCGTTTATAAGGAAAGGTCGTAATTTCGAGAAAGAGACTTATGAAATATCTCTGGAGGTAAAAACAGTCGTCAAATATTTTAAAATAAAGGAATCTCTTGCAAAGGATGATCCGCAGTTTTATGAAATGGCAAGAGAGCGGCTGGTATGGGACTGGGGTATTCTTGACAAGCTGATGCCGGGTGATTCTGTATCGTTCATGGTAAAAGGGATATTCGATCACGATATTCTTGTTCATGCTTTCGGCATTCTGGGGCTGTCGGTAAGAAGTTCAACCATAGGCGATTTTACAATGACGGCATTCAGAGATGCAACTTACGGTGATTATTTTGTTGCAAGTCATGGAATGATGCTTTCTCCTCCCGGTCAGTTCAGATCCCCGATCGACAGCGGCAGAATTTCCAGTTTTTTCGGATATAGATCGGATCCGTTCAATAAAAGAAAAAAATTCCATAATGGAGTGGATATAATCGCAAAAATTGATACTCCGGTCAGAGCGGCTGATGCTGGAACAGTTTCCTTTGTAGGTAAAAAGGGGGGGTTGGGAAACACAATAGTTCTGGAACACGGCAATGGAATGAAAACTGTTTACGGTCATTTAAACCGCTTTCTTGTATTAAGCGGATACACAGTGCAGAAAGGCGAAGTTATAGCAGGAGCAGGAAATTCCGGCAGGTCGACTGCTCCCCATCTTCATTTTACCGTTCTTCTTGACGGCAAGAGTGTCGATCCGATGCAGTTCACATACGAAAGGGTGTGGTCTGCACCTTTTGATATTGCAGGCGGCTTCAGAAATGTTTCGGCATCAAGAACCGCTCAGCTTGAAGAGGTCATGGATAAAGCCAGGACAGTCTTTGTTCAGGAAAAATATGCCGATATTATGTCAACAATGAATTGAAAATAACAATATTTCCGGAGAATAAAATGTCATCAAATGTAGAATTTCTGGCTCTCGGCGGGCTGAAGGAAGTGGGGAAGAACTGTCTTCTCATCAAATATGAAGATCAGGCGATAATGGTGGATTGCGGAATGGGTTTCCCCGGCAACGATGATTTCATGGAGGATGATTTTTTCATTCCCGATTTTGACATCATAAATGAACTTGATATTGAACTTCTGGGATGTGTTATAACTCATGGACACGAAGATCATATAGGGGGCGTCCCTTATCTCCTTCAGAAATTCAATGTTCCTGTCTATATGACAAAATTTCCTAAAATGATACTGGAAGAAAGAATAGGAAGATATGCAAAATATAAGAATAGAATTGAAAGTTTCAGTTCAAAAAAGACACCCGAGATAAATCTTGGTCCGTTCAGAGTTGAAATGTTCGATGTTCCTCATTCAATCCCTGAAGCGAAAGGACTCATAATAGATGTCGGCGGAATTACAATCGTCCATACAGGTGATTTTAAATATGACGGAAAAAAGGGATCCCCTTTTAAAGGCAGAGTCCCTAAAAAAGTTGATGTTCTCCTTTCTGACAGCACAAATATCGAGAATACAGGACATTCAGAAAGTGAAAGTTCAATAATTCCGAATATCACCCAGATAATTGAGAATGCCCCGGGCAGAGTCATTGCGACGGGATTTTCCTCAAATACAACAAGGATAAAAAATATAATCGACATCTCACTTTCAAAAGGCCGCACCGTCGGATTGCTGGGCAGAAGTGTCTGCTCATACACAAGGATCGCTTCGGAGCTGGGTCATCTGAAACTTCCGGCATCTCTTCTGACAGAACAGACAAAGATCAACAGAGTGCCGGAGAACAAGCTGACACTCATCGTTACAGGATCGCAGGCGGAACCGAGAAGTGTTATGAAAAGAATGAGTCTTGATATGATGAAGTCTGTTTCGGTGAAATTCGGTGATACAATATTCTTCACATCAAAGAACATTCCGGGAAATGAACTTTCGATCGGGAGAATGATAGACAATCTCGTTGAAAAAGGTGCCGATGTATATTATGAGAATACTGACGACATTCATGTTTCAGGACACGCTAAACAGTTTGATATTGTTCAGTGTTTTAAAGATGTAAACCCTGATCTCATTATTCCTGTTCACGGTCACCGCAGATTTCTTGAACTGAGTGCAAAGCTTGCTGAGCGGAACGGGTTCAATGCGCAGGTGATAACTGACGGAGAGATGCTTTCCCTTCGTAAGAATAAACGGCCTGTTATTTCACACAAATATGATCTTACCGTCAAAGTTGTCTCGAACGGTGATCCGGATCTTGTAGACATTGAGAATATCAGGGAGCGGAAGAAAATAGCTAAAGCAGGGATCATGACTGTCATGATGACAGTTGACTTTCTTGCGAACTCGCTTCTTTCCAAGCCGAGAATAGTTTCTTCGGGAATAGCATCTGTCCCGAAAATGAAAAAGATAGAAAGGGAGGTCAAAGACATCATTGACAATTATTTTAAGGATGAACTGGCTGATGAGCCATTCTGGAAGGATGTGGAAGAGGAGATAAGGATCCGTGTCAGAAGGCATCTTTTTGCGATAACCAGGAAAAAACCGATCGTAAATGCAATAATTGTCAACCTTGACTGATATTATCTAAAAAAGTATTCTGCAGATTATCACAGAACCGATTATACCTGTGCCGTCAGCTATGAGAGCAGCGGGTACAGCGTGTCTGGCATTTTTTATTCCGACGGCTCCGAAATATACAGCAAGAACATAGAATGTTGTTTCAGTAGATCCCTGCATTGTTGAAACAAGATATGAAAGGAAGGAATCGGGCTCTTTGCTAACTATTTCGCTCATTATGCCGAATGCTCCGCTTCCTGAAAGAGGCCTGATAAATGCCATGGGAAGAGCTTGTGCCGGCATTCCGATCAATGATGTCAGTGGGTTGAAAATGTTGACCATTATGTCAAGAGCTCCGCTTGAACGGAACATTCCGACGGCAACAAATATAGCGACCATGAAAGGAATTATCTTTACTGCCACATTGAAACCCTCTTTTGCCCCTTCAGTCACAGTTTCATAAAGTTTGACACCTTTGAGATATCCGAACAGGAGGAATGCAACCATGATCACAGGTATAAGCCAGTCAGAAAGTTGCTGCATGAAGCTTCTCCATGAAACGGGCTCTGTGTTTGCTGATGCGCTGAAGTAAATTCCGCCTGCGACAAGTGCGATGAATAATGAGACCGCAACAATCTTGAAGATTTCAGGTTTTTCGTAATTTGCCGGTGTTTTTTCTTCCTCGGCTTTCTCTTCACTTATTGCGGCATCGCTGTTTTTAGACTGCAGAAGCTTTGATGCGATAATTGCGGATGATGTTGAGAGTATTGTTGCAAGGATGGAAGGGATAAGGATCGAAGCGGGTTCGCTTGCACCTGCTGAGGCCCTGACAGTTATTACACCAAGCGGAAGAAGAGTTACGCTTGAAGTGTTTATTGCAAGGAAAAGACACATTGCATTTGTGGCAGTTCCCTTTTCCCTGTTCAGTTTATCAAGCTCTGTCATCGCTTTAATTCCCATAGGTGTAGCCGCATTGCCGAGTCCGAGCATATTTGCGGCGATGTTCATCACCATTGCACTCATTGCAGGGTGATCATGCGGAACATCGGGGAAAAGACGGGTCATTACGGGTCGCACTGCTTTTGCGATCAACTTCAGAGCACCTGCTTCCTCGAGCACCTTCATTATTCCAAGCCACAGAGCCATTGCTCCGACAAGTCCTATTGCAAGGGTTACGGCCGATTTTGCACTTTCAAAAACCGAGGCGGTCAGCCCGGACATCTTTCCGGTGTATGAAGCCGCAACAACGGAAATAAGCACCATCATCAGCCAGATAGTATTTATCGGGGAAGGTTTTTCTTTCATGTTCACTCCCATAAAATGACAGCCGATATTATCAGATTTGTCAAAAGATACAACTTTGATGAAAGTTTGATGACAATGTTTGAAAACTTGCCAGTTTTTTGAAAAAATAATATACTCCGCACAGAAAAAGTCAGGGGGTATCCATGAGGGATTTCAAGGTTTGCACAGCTATCAGAAACAAGGATTTTGAAGACAGTATGGCTGAGATTATAAGGAATGAGGGGTGGAATCACTCCAATGTCAATGTCGATGATATAGTCAATGAGCATAGAAGAGGTGCTCTTTTCTTCATTGTCGAAGATAACTACACTTCGATACTCGATCTGATCGAACTTCACAATTCTTGCCGGCTCAACTTTCTTCCTACTGTAATCCTTTCATCTGCCGGTTCAAAGCATGCAAACTGGGCGGATCATGTAAGATACACCGACAAATATTTCCGTGCACCGATGGACGGCTTTAAGCCAGTTGCAGTGCAGGTCATAAAGACGGTACTGGCTTTTACAAATGCCCATAAATACAAGAATTTCTTTAAATTCAGGGAATTTGTGGACAACTCTTTCAAAGGGTGTTCCCATTTTTCTGTTTTTATGAACGATGTCCTTACTAGAATGCTTGAAATGCTTTATGCAGGAAGAGGTTCCATGATGCTCCTTAATAAAAGCGGCAACCTTGTGATAGAAGCTTCAACAAAAAAAAATCTTATAGGGCTTGAAGTAGAGCCGAAACCGGGCAGTGTGGCATGGACAGTCATAGATACGGGAAAACCGGTTTTCGTTGAAAATATAGATAATGATTCCAGGTTCAAAAAAACGGAAGGTTATTCCAAAGATTATTTCATGTCGTTACCGGTCTTTATAAACGGAAAGATAGAAGGGGTTCTCAATCTTTCAGATAAAATGGTATCTCTTCTTTTTGATTCATCCGATCAGAAGAATGCGGACCGCCTTTTAAAGATCATTGAGCCGTATCTTTTCATTGAAAAGCTGAAAAGATCCGCCCTCAGTGACATTCTGAAGTAGTCTTGAAAATGAAAGAAGGAAAAATAGATTTCACATCTGTTCTTTTTGTATTTATTCTTCTTTCCGTCGGTGTTTTCATTTTTCTTTTTGTCAATGCCCAGCAGGATAGGTACGACTATTTTATTTATCTTTACGGTGCAGAAGTTGCCCCTGGCTCAAAAGCTCTGCTGAAAGTCATTTCAAGAGATGGTGAATTCGTAACAAACCCTGAAATATTCATTAACGGCAGAAAGTCTGCGACATCTCTTATTGATATCCGTCCTGATCTAAGAGAAATTGCTGTCGTTGTGGGAAAAAGTGAAGTTAAATTCCCTGTGAGATACAGCGATCTGGAAAATATCAGAGTTCCTGCTCCTGTCCGGACACATATTTCAGCAAAAGAACTTGAAAATGTTCCATTTCCTGCCGTTTCAGGAACAAAAACCGTTTTTCTGCTTCCAGACCAGTTCAGAGCGGTTCCTGAGTTTGAAACCAAAGTTCATTTCTACTGTTTGGATGGAGATGGTCCGTGCAGGGAAAGGGAAATTATAATAAACGGTATTGCAAAAGAATTGAAAGAAGGATACCTTTCGTTCACAACGATATTTACCCACGAGAAAAATGTTAATATTTCTTTCAGTGACGGTTCTTCGGTAATCGCAAAAGTGCCGTACAACGGTAAAATGTTCAAATTCTACACCGATGATTCAGGGATGATGCTTGCATCACTTTCAGACACAAGCAATGTTCATGTCGATTGTTACAGCAAAGAGCGGTGGATAGGAACTGACATTGTGGCGATAAACAATGCCGGAACAAGACTGCCTGACGGATATATGAACTGTGAAACTGTACAGGCAAGCTTCAATTCCTCCTCGCCCGGAGCAACCTATGTGGTTTTTTCCAGATCTCCGGATTTAAAAGGTGAAGTGGACGATCCATATTATTCTGGACTTGTACAATTTCTCCAAAAGTTTCCGTTACAAGCACAGGAGAGTTTCATAAGAAGTTACAACTCCTCTTTTTTCATGCCGCTTCCGCTCATATTTTCAGGAGAAGTTCTTGAAAAGGAGTTCAATGAAAAAAAGAGCGGTGAACTTAATTTTTACTGGTGGATGATATTAATTTCATCTCTTGCAGGACTTATGCTTTTTATCCGGACAGTTTTCCGTAAAATGAAAGTTGTGGAAGGTATAGACGGAGAATTGATATCAAGATCGATGAACAACCAGCGACTCATACTTGCCGGAGCGATAGTGCTTTATGCAGGAGTTATATTTCTTTTATTATATTTACTTAAAAATCTGGCTTAAATTATGGGCAGAATAAAACTTTTAACAGAAAAAACAATAAACCAGATAGCGGCAGGGGAAGTTGTTGAAAGACCCGCATCCATAATCAAGGAGCTTGTCGAGAACAGTATTGATGCAGGGGCTCTTAACATCTTTATTGACATAGAGAATGGCGGTAAAAAAAGGATAACTGTTAAAGATGACGGATGCGGAATGACCGAAGATGATGTTTTCATGGCTCTTGAAAGGCATGCAACAAGTAAAATAAATGATATTGCAGACCTTGAAAAAATCTCGACAATGGGTTTCAGAGGCGAAGCGATCCCGTCAATAGCGGCAGTGACACATTTTTCGATTTCCAGTGCGATTTCTCATGGTGAGGGTTTCAGGATAGTTTCAAAGAACGGAGTTATAACTGAAAACGGTCCGGTCTCCATGCCGAAAGGGACGGAGATATCATGTTCCAACCTTTTTCACAATATTCCGGCAAGAAAGAAGTTTCTGAAAAGTGACGAAAGAGAGATGGCGCATATTAAAGAGATGATACAGAAATTCAGTATTATCAATTATAAAACCGGCTTTTCATTTGCTCACAACGGAAGAAATCTGTTCGCTCTCAACCCGTCCCCGTCTGTTTCTGTGAGAATCGCAGATATCTGGAAGTTAAACAGGGAAATGATCCGTTCATTCCACATGGAAAGGGATGGCATATCATTGACAGCTCATGTTCCTTCACCTTTTGAAGCTCCCGTTTCTCTCACCGCTGTTTCAGTCAATGGAAGAATAGTTAACGACAGAGTTATAAACGGTGCAATTCTCCGTACATTCCGCGAACAGGTAGGAGGGGAATTCAGGTCTCCTGTCGTTATTCTTCTTGAAGTCCAGAACGGAACTGTAGATATTAATGTCCACCCTTCCAAGCTTGAAGTGAGGTTCAGGGATCCGTTCATCATTTCTGAGCTGATCTCAAACTCCATTACCGGTGCGCTCAAATCTTTCCGGCCGGTTGAGAAAATTGAGACACAGGCAGGGCAGGCATTTGAAGGTGTAACGATGACTGTTTCTGAAAAAAGTGTTTCCGAAAGCTATTCAGGCGAGATCTTCAGCCCTGGGAATGAAAATCTTTTCGAAATGAAGATCAGGGATTACAAAAAACTCGGGGTTCTTTTCGGAGTTTACCAGATAATTGAAATGACTGACAGGGTTATATTCCTTGATCAGCACGCATCACATGAAAGGATAACTTTTACAGCTTTGAAAAAAGCGTCGGAACTTAAAAGCGGAATGAGCCAGATGCTTGTTGCGCCGATAATAGTCGGACTTTCTGATATAGAGAAAGATATCATAAGCAGCAATATTATCTTGTTCAGCAATGCGGGATTTCTGATCGAACAGTTCGATGAAAGTTCAGTCGCGGTCAGAGCTGTTCCTGCGATAGGTTTTGATGCTGACTGGAAGGGAGTTGTCAAGGAAATGGCTGGAGAGCTTGAAAATTACGGTTCTTCGGGGGTTATGGAAGATATTTTCATGTCCCGTCTTGCGACTGCCGCATGCCGAAGCTCAGTGAAAAGAAATGATCTCCTCACCTCGCTGGAGATTGATTCACTGATAGAAGACATTAATCATTCTGAATCTCTGACTTGCCCGCATGGAAGACCGTTCTTTTTTTCAATGAGCAGGAACGAATTTGAAAAGAAGGTGAAAAGACAGTAATGGTCATATTCATTCTCGGTCCGACAGCATCAGGAAAAACCAGAGTTTCAGTTGAACTCGCAAAAGAAATAAACGGAGAGATCATAGGTGCTGATTCTGTTCAGATATACAGAGATCTTGTCATTGGCGCAGCTTCTCCGACTCTTGAGGAGATGGAAGGAGTTCCCCATCATCTTATCGGTACGCATGATCTGAAAGATGAGATAAGTGCCGGAATTTATGCTGATCTTGCTCTTGATGCAATTAACGATATCAATTCAAGAGGGAAGGTACCGATAATTGTCGGCGGAACAAATTTTTATGTAGATGCTCTTATAAACGGCCTGTCCCCTGTGCCGGAGCTTGATGATGTGGCGAGGAAGGATTATAACGATTCGCTGAAATTGTTCTCGACAGAAGAATTGTATACAAAGCTCCTTGAAACAGACCCGTTGTGGGCAGAGCGCATTTCTTCAAAGAATGACAGACAGAGAATAAGGAGAGGTCTCGAAGTATTTGAACTTACGGGAAAAAAACTTTCAGAGTGGAATAGTTTAGAAAGAGTAAAAAAATATCCGGGAGAGTTTTTTTCTTTTGCCATTAGCAGCGAAAGGGAAGAATTGTATGAAAAAATAAACATTAGGTCTAAGGCCATCGTTAAATCGGGTCTTGTTGATGAAGTAAGGAAAGTTAACAGTATGGGCTTCAATGTTTTAAACTGCAGACCGCTTAATTCAATAGGTTATGCCCAGGCGGATCTTTTTCTGAAAGGTTTAATTTCTACTGAAGATGAGCTGATTAAAGCAATTGCACAGAATACGAGGCATCTTGCAAAGCGTCAGATGACATGGTTAAAAAAAATGGATTATGTGATATGGAAAGATGTTTATTGCATTATTAAATCAGTCTTAGATGCTCTTCAAAATAGGTATCAAGATGTATCAAAAAAGTAACTGCCTGAAATTATGCGGGAATTTTTATCTTTCCGCTTGACTGCTTGATAATAATAAGTATAATCAATAGGTCATGTTCTTGAACTTGGAGGTTCCTTATGAAATGTTTTAAACCCGGCGACTTGGCAGTTTATCCCAATTACGGTGTGGGAAAAGTTGTATCTATCGAGCACAGGCCGATGGGTGAGTCAGAAGTCAAATGTTATGTCGTAAGCATGGTGTCAAGTGGTTCAAAAGTTTTTGTTCCGGTTGATTCTGCTGACAAAATGGGGCTTCGGACAATTACAAAAATGGAATGTACCGAAGATGTTTACAGCTGTTTCAAACACAGAAATCTTGATCTTTTGAAGATGAAATGGAACAAAAGGTACAGATTTCTTCAGGACAAAATGAAAACCGGAAAGATCACTGATGTTGCTTCCGTTATTTCGGATCTTATGTTCTTAAAGAAGAAAAAAGGGTTGAGTTACGGTGAGGATAAGCTTCTCAATGAAGCTGAAGAGATCCTTTCAACAGAACTTTCAATTTCTGAAAACCTTCCCAAAGACGATGTGATGTCGAAAATTCACAGCAGTTTCAAGAAGTAATTTCCCTTGATCGTGATTCCGAAAGAGACTCTTGTTATTGGAATTGACAAATGGTTTGTAGAAAATTGCGTAAAAGGTGATTTTTTCTGGTTCGGTCATCCTTTTGAGAATTCAAAGGCAAAAGGGTTCATCTCTCCGCAGAAAGAGTTTTCAATCAAGCTTCCTGTCACACTCATTGTCGACTTGTCGGAAGCTACTGAAGCTGACATTCTTTCATTTGATCTTGGAAACACCATTTTCTACAGCGAAGAATGGAAAGGTGATGCCTCAAAAGTCGCGTCATTCATAAAAAATATTATAAATTTCAAAGACGGTGTTCCCGATATCGTCAAAAAAGATCATCAACTGATGCAAGGTGATTTGAAAAGTTGTTGAAAATCTAAAAGTTTACAAGTCATCTGATTTAATCTATATTTGCCAGTACTTTTTTTAAGGAGAAGACCAATGGAAAAAAAGTGTGACGGACCTAAAAAGCCGAGAATAACCTGCACAGTTCATTCTCCTTTGATGGTTAGCGATCTGAAAAATCTGTTTGACTGTAACGGAAACGCTCTTTCAACAAAACCGGTGATGTCACTTTGCAGATGTGGAAAATCTGAGAAAATGCCTTATTGCGACGGAACACATACAAAAGAAGGGTTCGATCTGAAAAAACAATCTGACAGAATTCCGGATAGAAACAAAGATTATACAGCCAGTGACATCATAGTTCACTTCAACCTCGGAGTTTGCAGTCACGACGGCTCGTGCCTGAAGCTTAAACCAGTTTTTGACCGTCACAGAAGGCCATGGATACTTCCCGAACTTGGAAATAAGGATGCAATAATAGAAACCATAAAAAAATGTCCTAGCGGTGCACTTTCATATACCGTTGACGGAGAGTGCCACAAGAATTTCTTCGATCGCGAACCGGCAATTAAAGTTGCAAAAGGCGGCCCTTTGATGGTTGAGGGCTATATCGAATTTAAAGACGATCAGAACTCATGTCCCGAATCAAAAGAGCACTATTGTCTGTGCCGCTGCGGTCAGTCAAAAAATCATCCGTTCTGCGACGGAGCACATCTAAGCTGCGGTTTTTACGAAGAAGGAAAATAATTTATTTTTTCTCTTGACAAATCATTTTTTAATTCGGATAATGGAGTCGGAATTGGTGGTTTTTCTGACAGTCGGAGGAAGAAATGAAAAGAAAGATAATCAGGATTGATGAAGAAAAATGTGACGGATGCGGACTTTGTGTTCCTGACTGTGCCGAAGGGGCTTTGCAGATAGTTGACGGCAAGGCGCGGCTTATAAGCGACCTTTTCTGTGACGGGCTTGGGGCGTGTCTTGGAAGCTGTCCGACCGGAGCGATTGAAGTTGAAGAAAGGGAAGCAGAGCCATACAACGAAAGAAAGGTGATGGAAGATAACATCGTCCCTGCCGGAGCCAACACCATCAGAATTCACCTTGAACATCTGAAAAGCCACGGAGCTGATGAATTTTTTAATGAGGCAGTCGAATATTTAAAGGAAAAAGGAATCAAAAATCCGATTGAGGACATTAGTGAAAAAACTGATGAAGGTTGCAACTATCATGGCGGTGGATGTCCCGGAAGCAGAGCAATGACGCTTAAACCGGCAGAAAAACCAGTTGCAAAACCGGTGGAACAGAAAAAAGAGACCGGTCCGCTTCAAAGTCAGCTCGGTCACTGGCCGGTTCAGATCCACCTGCTTTCTCCTTATGCACCATTCCTGAAAAATGCCGACTTAATGATAATTGCAGATTGTGTCGCATTTGCCTATGCCAATACTCACGAAGAGTTCATAAAAGGAAAAGCCGTTGCGATCGGATGTCCCAAACTTGACGACGCAGGTGCCTATGTGGAGAAACTGGCCTCCATAATAAAGAATTGCAACCTGAAAAGCATCACAATTGTAAGAATGGAAGTCCCATGCTGCGGCGGAATGACCGAAATCGTTAAACAGGCAATGAAAAAAGCGGATGAGATCGTCCCTTTTTCAGTTCAAGTTATATCAATATCGGGCGAGAAGTTATAAATAGGAGAATATCATGATCATAAAAAGAAAACTTTCTGAGGTTCCGGTTATGGAGACTGCTCACAATGTTGATGCACGCAATCTTTACAACACTCCCGATGCTATGGTGACAATCATAACATTAAAGCCGGGGCAGTCTTTAAAAAGGCACATCACCCCTGTTGATGTCGCATTTTATGTTATTAAAGGTTCAGGCATCATTGAGATCGGTGATGAAAAAGAACAAGTTGAAGAAGGAACACTCGTTGAAAGCCCTAAAGACATTCTTCACTGCTGGTACAACGAAAGCAAAACCGACCTTACCTTCATGGTAATTAAAGCACCGAGACCTGAAAAAAAGACAGTTTTTGTATCCTGATCAAATAACCTGAAAATCGTATAATTCTTTTCTTCCAGCTCTTGACATTTCAATTTCAGCAACTATATTAGCAAGTGAGTGCTTACTTACTTGTTCGTTGGAGAATGTTTTATGAGACAAAGAAAACCGGCTGGTGAAAGAAAAGATCAGATCGCCGAAATCACACTTGGTATAATTGTTCAAGAAGGGATAGAGAAATTTACTGCGGCTGAAATTGCGAAACGGGTTGAAATCTCAGAAGGAGCCATTTTCCGTCATTTTAAAACTAAAAATGATATTGTTCTATACATCATCAAGTCAATTGAACATAAGTTCTTTGAAGGATCGGCAGATTTTAGCGGAGATCCCGTTGAACGCCTCGGACAGTTCTTTAAAAAAAGAATTTCAGTTCTTTTTAAAAATCGAAACGCAATGAATGTTATGTTCTCAGATCAGTTTTCAAAAATTGCCGGTAGCGAAGGTGTTGCAATAATTAAAGAAATGCGTGAAAAATCGCTGAAGTTTGTCCATTCAACACTTAATGATGCGTTTAACGCCGGTCTTTTAAAAGACGGACTTGATCCTGACAATCTTACAGTTCTAATTCTCGGATCAATTTTAAGCATTTATAACAGCCACCTTTACACATCATTAATGAAAGAAAGGGAGTTAAAGAAAATATCTGCCGGAATGTGGGAAACCTGGGAAAAATTAATAAGGAGACAGTCATGAAAAACGGGAAAATCAAAACAATACCGATATTAATTTCTCTTTTCCTTTTATCTACCCTTGCTTTTTTATCCTGCAGTACAGAAAAAACTGAAATCGTAAGAGAAACCCCGGTGGCTGTTAAAATAATCGATGTCCGCAAAGGTGATGCATCTGAAAAGATCAGGTATATCGGCTCTGTTCACTCTGAAAATGAAATCAGGATCCTTGCAAGAATAAACGGAAATATCTTGGCACTTCCTTTTAAAGAGGGAATGAGTGTGAAAAAAGGTGCCGTTCTTTCAAAAATAAGTGCCCCTGAAACAGGAGCGAGAATATCAAAGATGAAAGAGGAAATTGCAAAAGCACAAAAAGAATCAGAGTTTATCTGCGATCAGGCAGAAGCTGATGAGCGGCTTTTTGAAAAGAATGCAGTTCCTTCAATACGGGCTGAAACAAGTAAGAAGAATTGCGAAAACAGCAAACTCTCAATTAATTCAGCAACTTCGTCACTTGATGAACTTGAAATAATGAGCTCAAAAACAGTTGAGAGTGCACCTTTTAGCGGCACTGTTTTAAAGTGGTTCAGCAATCCGGGAGAAAATATCATGCCGGGGTTTCCGATTCTCCTTTTTGGCGATGACTCCTACATAGTTAAAGTTTTCGTTCATGAAAAAGATATCTCAAAAGGGATAAAAAAGGGGTTGAAAGTGATTCTCGAAAATAATGAAGATCAAAGTGCTGAATCTGCTGTATCTTTTGTTTCGCCTATTTCAGCAGGCCCCGGCAGAATGTATGAAACTCACATTCCGTTAAAAAAAGACCTTTTGCAAAATTTTTCTCATGGACATTCAATAAATGTCAGTTTTATCGTTTCAGAAAAGAAAAACTCTTTTTCAGTGCCTTCGAATTCAGTTCTGAAAGATGGGGAAAGCGAATATATCTTCCTTTTTGAAGATGAAAAGATCGAAAAAAGAAAAATCGTCTTGGGGATTTCTGAAAAAGGATGGGTGACAATTGATGGCGACATCCCCGAAAACAGTAAAGTTGTTGTTGGAAATCTTGAAGCATTAAGCAGCGGCATGACAGTTTACCCTGTATTTCTAAAAGGGGAAAAGCTATGAGATTTACAGAAGGGCTCATAAAAAATAAATATGTGGTGTGGGCGCTTGTCATAGCAGCTGTTATTTTCGGGATTCAGGCCTACTTTTCAATTCCGATGCAGCTTTTCCCTGACACAGCTCCGCCTCTCATCAATGTCATAACAGCATACCCCGGAGCCGGAGCAAAAGATGTAAATGAAACACTGAGCCAGAAACTTGAAGAGGAGTTTGCATCACTTGACGGAGTTGTCAAAACAAAAGCAACATCTCAGGACAATCTTTCCATCATTTCGGTTGAGTTCGATTATGAAAGGGATGTCGATCTGGCAGCAGTTGATATTCAGAATTCAATCTCAAGAATAAAAAACACTCTTCCTGCCGGCATTACCGACCCTCAGGTTTTAAAGTTCTCAACCTCTGACAAACCTGTCGTTACTATAGGAATAATTTCCGATGATCTTACCAAGGCACGAAAGATGTCAGAAGATGTTTTTGCCCCAACTCTTCAAAGAATTCAAGGTGTTGCAGCTGTTGATGTTTTCGGCGGGAACAAACCTGCTTTAATTATCGAACTTAACAGAAGAGATGTCGAGGCATACAGAATTCCGTTTCAGAAAGTTGTCAATGCAGTCAGAGAATTCAACTATTCAATGCCCGCCGGACAGATTAGAACAGAAACTACTCAGACAATGTTCCGTCTTGAAAGCAGGGCGGAAAATATAGAAGACATCAGAAACATTCCGATATCTCTTCCAAACGGTAACAGACTTCTACTTGGTGAAATTTCCAGCATAAAAAAAGGGTCACTTGATGATGATGCCCGTTTTTCAATTGACGGCAGAAATGCGATCGCTATCCAGATATTTAAGACTTATGATGCAAATACCGTTGAAGTTGTGAAAAAATCTCTTGAGAAAGCAAAAGAACTTGACTCTCAATACAGTTCATACAGCTTCATTACCGGTGAGGAAAGTGCAACTTTTACTGAAATATCGGTCAGCAATCTGCTTTCGAATGTCTGGCAGGCCCTGTTATTCGCTTCAATCATTATTTTTCTTTTCCTTGGCAGAATAAGAAGTTCACTTGTTACAATTGTTTCTATGCCTCTTTCATTCGGGCTTACTTTTGTTTTAATGAAACTTTTTAATGTTGAGTTCAACATGGTGACCCTTTCCGCCATCATTCTCGCAGTGGGAATGGTCGTGGATTCGTCAATTGTAATTCTTGAAAACATTACAAGAAGAATGATGGAAGAAGGTGAATCCCCGGAAAAGGCGGTTGTTAACGGAACCTCAGAAGTGGGACTGGCTGTTTTGGCGGGTGTTGCCACAACTCTTTCTGTTCTAATTCCCCTTCTTTTTCTTGAGGGTTTCACGAGCAAGACTTTCGGGCCTCTTGCTCTGACTCTTATCTTTGCCTTCTCATCTTCAATTGCAGTCGCATTCGTGCTGGTTCCTGTTTTAACACTATATACTGCCGGCAAAAGCAAAATTGATACGATCGGTGAAAAAGTGGCAAAGCCTTTCCAGTTTTTAATGGATATGCTGAGGAACTTCTATACAAAAGTGCTCGAAAAAGCTTTGAATCACCGAACAGTAACGCTTTTTGCCGTTTTAATTCTTTTTGTTGTTTCTATCATCGGCTTGCAGAGTCTGGGAATGGAAACCCTGCCGAAAATGGATGGAGGAAGTTTTTCCGTTTCGCTTCAGACGCCTTCAGGGTCATCTCTTGAAGAAACCGCTAAAGCAATAGGACAGATAGAGTCTTTTCTAACGGAAATGCCGGAAGTTGAGAAAATTCAGTCACAGTCCGGTTTTGAGCAGGGAATGAAATCAATGTCTTCATTCGGGGTTCAGGGTCCGACACAGGGAAGTATAACCGTAACCTTAAGCCCCAGAAATGAAAGAGACAGGAGCATTTGGGAAATACAATCAGTAGTCAGAAATAAATTAAGAAAAATCCCCGGCATTGCCGCATCAACAGTCAGAGAGATCGGAAACACCGCAAAAGCGACAACATCAGCTCCCATCGTGGCTGTAATAACAGGAAATGAGCCGGTTGTCCTTGACCGTATCGGGAACGAGGTTGTTAAGAAACTCTCTCAAGTGCCCAATGTGATAGAGCCGGTGAGAAGCTGGGATTTTGATCATAAAAGCGTTGCTGTCAAAGTTGATGATCAGTTGGCGGTGGAACTTGGAATTTCTCCGGCAACTGTTGCACAAACTATGAATATGGGGTCAAACGGTATTTCAGCAGGTGAATTTTTCGGATATTCAGGAAATCCTGACCCTGTTCTAATCAGATACAGCAGAACAGACACTTCAGAACCTGATGATATTCTGGGGTTTCCGCTTTTTGCCACTGGAACTCTTCACATTATACCTTTAAGAGTCGTTGCTAAGATCGAAGAAAGAAAGGGACAGGGAGTTTTTACAAGAGAAAACCTTATTTCAACACTTGAAGTTTCGGCATTTTCTGAAGGAAGAGCACTGAGTTTCGTAATAAATGATGTTGAAAAATCATTATCAGACCTTTTGCTTCCACAGGGATACGGAATTACTATTACCGGAGAAAAAAGTGATCTTGGAGAATCCAAAAAAGAACTTATCGGAGCGTTTCTTATTGCCATTATCGCGGTTTATCTTCTTCTTGTTGCTCAGCTTAGATCTTTTATTCAGCCCGTTACCATTATGATAAGCATCCCCTTAAGCATGATTGGTGTTTTCCTGGCACTTTTCATTGCAGGTAAATATATTTCAATGCCGGTCATGGTGGGACTGATACTGCTTGTCGGAATTGTCGTGAACAACGCAATTATTCTTATAGAGTTCATAAACCAGGAAAGAGAAAGGGGGGTGAAAAGGAAGAAAGCTTTGATCAACGCTGTAACTTTGAGGTTCAGACCTATTATGATGACATCGTTTTCAACTGTTGTCGGAATGATACCGCTTTCTTTGGAACTTGCGCTCGGATCTGAAAGATTTTCACCGCTGGCAACGGCAATTATCGGTGGAATGACTGCCGCAACATTTCTTACCATGATAGTCGTTCCGGTCTTTTATGATGTTTTTGATTCTATGAGTGAAAAGTTATCAAAAATTGGAGCCAAAAAATGAAAAAACTAATTAAGTTATCAATTTTATTAATTATTCCTGTGCTGTATCATTTTACTGCTTTTGCTGAATCAATGACCATCGGCGAAGTGATCAAGGTAGCTTTAGAACAGAATCTTCAATTGCAGTCAGAAAAATCAGAAGAAGAATATCAGTCATATATTTCAAAAAGTGTGCGGGGAAAATATCTTCCTGTATTAAAAGTGTCTGCCAGTGCTCTGCTCTGGGATGAAGAGAACAAAACAAAAATGGATCTGCCCGTTCTTGATGCTGTAATTCAGGAAATTGTCCCTACTCTTTCACCTGACAGCAGACAGAGAATTCAGAATGCAGTGAATGAAAGTGACAGCTCAGGCATTACAGTTCATGACCAACATGCTTATAAAATATCGGCGACAATTGTTCAGCCGGTTCTGTCTCTTTACGGTATATATAATCTGCATAATGCTTCGTTAAAAATGAAAAAAGCGGCAGAATACGACACATTGAAAATAAAAAGAGAGCTTCAGAAAGATATTGCAAAAGTTTATTTCAGAATGCTTTCAGCAATTGAAAACGAAAAAAGTTTTGATGCGGCAATTGACCAGATAGAAAAAACATATCCTGTGATTGAAGCACTCATTGATGAAGGGCGTGTTGAGCCGAACGCACTCCTTAAGCTGAAAATGCAGCGGTCAGATTTTGAAAAAGGAAAAATCTCCGCCTCAATTGCAGTTATGAATTCAAAACTTATTTTAAACATGATCATGAACAGGGACCTTGACTCACCACTTGAGCCGGTATGGAACGGAGAATATTTTAAAACTTTTACACAAAAGATAACCGAAAATGATAACGCAGAAAACACTGTAGATTTTCTTAACAACATTCCTGAAATAAAAAGCACAGAAGAAAGAATTAATGCATTAAAGTCTAACAGACATGCCGCGGTATCATCATTTCTTCCTGAACTAAATCTTGTCTTAAACTATGATTTTCAGGAAGGATTCGGAGATATGCAGCCGCAGAATCAATTCTATGCCGGAATACTTTTTTCATGGAATATATGGGAGTGGGGAAGTGGATTTTACAAAATAAAAGCGGCCCAGACACAGACAGCCAAAACACAGTTAAATCTGGCACTTCTGAAATCAGGAAAGACCGTTGAGATCAGACAGCTTCAGAATTCGCTTAAAAAGGCGCTTACAGAAATAGAAACCGGAGAAGTTCAGGTCGAATATGCAAAAGAAAACCTCAAAATTGAAGAAGAGCTTTTCAAAGCAGGCAACTCGACAACAACTGAGCTTCTTCAGGCACAGACTTCTTTAGTAAAAGCAGAAAACGATCTGAACATAAAACAGGCGGAACTCTGCTCTTTTTATATTGAATTTATTCTTTCAACAGGTCGTGATTTCAAAGACTTGGAAATTTAAGAAAAAATTGTTTGAAATATACTTGACAAACCGGCTTTTAATTCGGATAATGGAGTCGCAATTGTCTGTTTTTTAATTAATTTGGAGGAAACCATGAACGAATTCAAAATGTTCTGTCATCAGTGTCAGGAAACTGCAATGAACAGAGGATGCAGTGCAAAACAGGGTGTGTGCGGAAAAAGTGCTGAAACTGCAAATCTTCAGGATCTTTTCATCTGGTCTTTGAAAGGAATTTCTTTCTGGGCAGTGAGAGCAAAAAAGCACGGCTGGTATGATGAAAAAACTGCGTTCTTTGTTGATAAAGGGCTTTTTAAAACCATCACAAATGCCGATTTCAATAAGCAGGACTTCATTGCAGATATTTATGAAGCGGTTAAACTCCGTGAGAAAATAAGAACTTTTATGAACGGAAAAGAAACCGTTACGGCAATTCCTGAGTGTGCAGAATGGGTTCCGGGAAATGATGATGATATCTATGCAAAAGCTGCTCTTGGCGCAGGCGGATGGCTTGAAATTGAAAATGAGGATATCCGTTCACTTAAATCGCTTGTTCTTTATGGTCTGAAAGGAATTTCAGCTTATCTTGAGCACGGTTATCAGATCAAAAAACAGGGTCGGGAAATTTTTGAATATCTTATGTATGCACTTGACCAGATCGCAGGAAACGAAATAACTGCCGATGAACTTGTCGCTCTTACCATGAAAACGGGAGAATGGGGTGTCACAGTTATGAAATATCTTGACGAGGCGAATGCCCATTACGGTGAGCAGGAAATAACTGAAGTAAATCTCGGAGTCAGGAACAATCCCGGTATCCTCATTTCAGGGCACGATTTTGTTGATCTCGAGGAGCTTCTTGAGCAGACAAAAGGGACTGGCGTTGATGTTTATACTCACAGCGAAATGCTTCCCGCTCATTACAGACCGGCGTTTAAGAAATATGACAACCTCGTTGGAAATTACGGCAACGCATGGTGGCTTCAGAAAGAAGAGATCAAAAAATTCAACGGTCCCGTTCTTTTCACGACTAACTGTCTTGTTCCGCCGGAACTTGATTATAAGGAAAGAATCTTCACTACCGGTGCAGTGGGTTTTGAAGGACTTAAATATATTGGGGACAGACCCGAGGGTGGACACAAAGATTTTTCAGAAATAATTGAAATGGCAAAAAAATGTCAGCCACCTGTTGAACTTGAAAAAGGGAAGATCGTTGGCGGATTCGGGCACAAACAGACTCTCGCACTTGCCGACAAAGTGATCGATGCCGTTAAAAGCGGTGCAATAAAGAGATTTATTGTCATGGCCGGCTGCGACGGAAGACATAAGACCAGAAGTTACTACACCGAAGTTGCTGAAAAACTGCCGAAAGACACAGTCATTCTTACAGCAGGATGCGCAAAATACAGATATAACAAACTTCCTCTTGGTGACATCGGCGGAATTCCGAGAGTTCTTGATGCAGGACAGTGCAACGATTCGTATTCTCTTGCAGTAATTGCGATAAAACTTGCAGAAGCATTTGAGCTTGACGACATCAACAAACTTCCCCTTTCATTTGACATTGCATGGTATGAGCAGAAAGCGGTTCTTGTTCTCCTTGCGCTGCTCTATCTTGGAGTAAAGGGAATACGGCTTGGACCGACACTTCCCGGATTTCTTTCAGCAGGTGTTGCAAAAGTTCTTGTTGAAAAATTTGATATTAAAGGTATAACTGATGCGGATAGTGATGTCGCCGCTATGATGGAAGGAAGATAATTTTTTGGTGAGGAAGGGAAAATAATGCAGAAAAATCTGAACATTACAGAAAAGACCAATGTCGTGATACATTCGCTTGCACTTATTGCGGCACATCCTGAAATGGATGCCGTGTCTGTTAAATTCATTGCCAAAGAGCTTGCAGTTTCAGAAAGCTATCTTGCAAAAGTTCTTCAACCTATTGTTAAAAATGGTCTTCTTGACTCTTCAAGAGGAGCAAAAGGGGGCTATGTTCTCAAAAAGAAACCTGAAAAAATAAAAATGCTTGATCTGATCCTCCTTCTTGAAGGGAATTTTCCTCACAGTCAGTGCCTTTTCGACAGACCCAGATGCAGTGACGAATCGTGCCCTTTCCGCCGACTTTCTGTCAAAGTTAAGGAAACCATAATCAAGGAACTCGACGGATTCACCATTGCCGATGTCGCAAAGAATTTTAAGAACTGACTTTCATCCCCTGTCTTATTTCATCAAATTTATTTTTTGAGAGCTTGTTGAGTTCTTTAAGCCGGGTGTCATAGTGACCGCTCATGATATATTTTGCAAGCACCATCTGGAAAAAGAGAGGACTTGAAAGGTCGTGATCGAGTTTTGCCTTTGTGAGCTTTTCATAAACTTCATTTCCGCAGATGCATGTTCCAATCCTAGCTCCGCTTAAAAATGTCTTTGAAAAACTGCTTAAATAAATGTGAAGCACGGCTTCAACTGTGAGCGGAACTTCTTTGTGCGTTTCGAAGTCGAGCTCTCCGTATGAATTGTCTTCAACGATGTAAACGCCGTGTTTTTTTGAAAGATCAGAAACGGTCTTTTTAACTTTTTCATCATAACTGAAACCGGTAGGAGTGTGGAATCTCGGCATGAGATAGGCCATTTTTAAAGGACGGGAATCAAATATTCTTGTTATTTCCTTTATGTCAGGACCTCCGTCTTTCATTTTAACGGTCTCTATCTGAGCCCCTTTTTCTTTCAATATCCTTATTGCGGCAGGGTATGTCGGCTCTTCGACAAGAACCCAGTCACCCACTTTGAGCATTGAAGAAAAAATAAGATGAAGCGCCTGCTGAGAACCGCTTGTTATCAGTATTTCACGATCTTTTATGTTATTCAGTTTTTTTGTCATTCTTTCTCTAACCACTTCTTTAAGTCCAAAAAAACCTGAACTGTCACCATATTCAAAAGCTTCTGCCCCTTCATTTTCAAGAACCGAAATGAATATTTTCTTTAGATCGTCAACTGGGAAAAAAGGATCAACTGCCCGTTTTTTAAGATAAATTCCACTGCCGAGCACTTTTTTCAAAAGCCCCTCTTCATCAAGTTCTCTGATCGCATTAGTCATAGTTACAGCAGTTGTTAAATATTCTTTAGCAAGATCTCTTATCGCAGGAAGCCGGTTTTCCTTATCAAATTCTCCCTCATCTATCCTTCTTTTCAAATCTTGTGCAATCGTTTTGTAAAGCGGCTTTTTAGTTGATTCTGCCATGTTTTCCCCGCAAAAACATTAAAACTTCAAGATTGTAATATAACACTTTGAATTTTATTGTCAATTTCCCTAAAATTAAGTAGAATAAGCACCGGACTTTTTTACGGGGCAAAATATGAAAAAATTATTCGGCTTATTATTTTCTGTTTTTTTTATGCTTACAATAAATGCGGCGAAGTTTGATATTCCTCTTAATCTGTTTGACTCCGGCTTCTCAAATAAAATTGCTCTTGATAAGGCGGTTGTTGATACTGAAAGCAGATACATTTCGATCTATATGACCGTTGATAAGTCATGGATTGAGAAGCTTGACGACTTAAATCTCGAAGCACTTAACAGGTTTTATCTTAACTTTCTGATAAATAAGAAAATTGATTTTAAAGGGATAGCTTTTTTTGTCAGAACGAATAATCTGGAAGCTTATCAGCATATCTTAAAATTCCTGCCTGTTCTTCCGCCAGTACCAAAAAAAGAAGGCGAATCCGCTCCACAGACAAAATCACTTGTTCCTGAAAAAAAATATGGAAACATCGAAGGTGGACTTACCGGAAAAACAATTTTCACAAGCCCCGGTCACGGCTGGGTATACGACACCGACAACGGAACATGGAACACTCAGCGGGGAATTAATCTCGGCATGAGGGAAGATGATTCAAATGCAGAAATTGTGAGTTATTTCCTTGTTCCGTATCTTCAGAATGCCGGTGCACTTGTCTTTTCCGCAAGAGAAACGGACAGAAACGAATCCATGGTGATAGTTGACGATGCAGACGGATCATCTTTTCCTGAGTCGGGAACTTATGAAGAAGGGGGCTCCTGGACTGAAACAACAAGCGGAAAAGGATATGGCAGAACAGCTTTCCCGATCGAAATTGAAAACAATGTCATGGAAAACGGAAAATACAGATATGCAACGGCAGGAACAGGTGCCTGGGCAAAATGGACACCGAACATCCCTGAAGATGGAAATTATCATGTCTATGTCAGCTATAAAACATTCACCGACAGAGCTCCTGATGCGGTTTATACAGTCAATCATGCCGGAGGTGAAACTGAAGTCACAGTAAGCCAGAAACACCACGGAAGCACCTGGGTCGATCTCGGTCAGTTCTATTTCAAAAAAGGAACCGGCGGGTCGGTTACGCTTAATAAAAACGATGATGCGGAAAGCGGAACAATAATAATTGCCGATGCAGTCCGGATCGGTGGAGGCAATGCTATTTTAAAGAGAGGAACTTCAACATCCGGAAAACCGAGATGGGAAGAGGCGGCCAAGGTTCATGCCCAGTTTCTCGGAGCACCGTCAACAGTTTATCAGTCATCAGTTAACGACCGGTCAGCCGATGTAACAGCAAGAAGCAGATGGACTGCATGGGAAAACGAAGCGGGAGTTGATGATTCCATATATATTTCATGGCACTCAAATGCCTTCAACGGTTCATCCAGAGGCATTTCAACTTATATCTACAGCAGTGATGAACCAGGTTCAACTTATGTTACAACTGAGGCACAGGCGGGAAGCGTCGAGCTTGGGGAACTTGTTCACAACCGGATTTTTAATGCGGTGAAATCACTTTTTGATTCAAGCTGGAAACAGATCGGTAACGGGATGTACAGTGCTTATTTCGGGGAATTGAATCCGACTTATAACAATGAAATGCCTGCATGTCTTGTGGAACTTGCATTTCATGATAATGAGCTTGATGCGGCAATGCTTAAAAACCCGAAATTCAGAAATATTGCGGCAAGAGCGGCTTATCAGGCGATAGTAAAATATTTTGCAGACCGTGATGACTACGATCCGGTCTATCTTCCCTCCCATCCACGCAATCTGAGAACAGAAACTAATGATGACGGATCAGTCACTCTGTTCTGGGATGAGCCGGAAAGTGATGAGAATTTTTATCTCGGTCATCCTGCAGATGGATATCTTGTTCAGATGAGTACTGACGGAAAGAGTTTTGATACCGGAACAGATGTCGGAAATGTTACTCAATTTACAGTTGAAGATCCGCAGCCGGGACAACCTCTTTATTTCAGGATAATTGCATATAACGACGGTGGTGTTTCATTTCCAAGCGTTGTCGCAGGTGCAGTTCCCCAAAAAACCGGAGCACAGATCCTGATCGTTGACGGATTTGAAAGGGTTGACCAGAACACTCCGAGATTTGCAGTCGGCACAAATGGAAGCAATAGATATATGCTTGAATTCATTAACAGTTATAGTTATGTAATTCACTATCTTGAAGTGTTTGAAGAGCTTGGTTTTTCAGCAGATTTCACTCAGAAGACAAACATCGGTTCCATTGATCTTTCAAAGTATGATGCAGTTATCTGGTTTGCCGGAGAACAGTCCTCAAATGACACAACTTTTTCCATTTCCGAGCAGGGTTATATCGCTCAATATATTTCTGATGGAGGCAGCTTTTTTGTAAGCGGTTCCGAGATCGGATGGGACCTTGTTGAAAAAGGAAATTCTGCTGATATTACTTTCTTTAATGATGTTCTTAATACTGACTACATAAATGACTCTTCAAATCTCTACACTTTCAAAGGAACTGGCGACTTCTCAACAATTTCAGGACTTTTTGATGACGGAACATATATCTATCAGCCCAATTTTCCTGATGTCATTGAGCCATTTAATTCAAACGGAGAGAGTTTTCTTTTTTATGATAACGACGAAACTTTAGGAGCGGGAGTGATCACAATTGACACAAAAAAAGTTGCGATACTCGGTTTTCCGTTTGAAACCATTCTTGAAAAAAATATGAAAACCGGGCTCATGGAAAAAGTGTTTGAGAAATTTGAAATTACTCCAAAAGAGATTCCGGATGATGAAGAACCGGATGATGGTGAAGACTCTGACGACTCTGACGACTCCGACCAGTCCGAGGTGTCCGACCAGTCCGAAGTGTCCGACGAGTCCGAAGTGTCCGACGAGTCCGAAGTGTCCGACGAGTCCGAAGTGTCCGACGAGTCCGAAGTGTCCGACCAGTCCGACGAGTCCGAAGTGTCCGACCAGTCCGAGGTGTCCGACGAGTTCGAAGTATCTGATGAACCTGAAGAATCAGAAAAGAAAAACAAAGGATGCAGTATACTTTTAATATAAGAGGTCAAAATGTTTAACCTGTTAAAAAAACTTGGTTCTTTTGTTGTTTTAGCAATTGTCCTGCTTTCCGGTTGTGACAATCTGAGCAAGGAAAGCGGGACATTTTCGGTCAAGTTCACATGGCCTGAAAACAACAAGCCCGATTTTTCCGGTGATTCATACTATGCATGGATAGATATCAGAGAGTGGATAGACGGTGATGCTGAAAACATGAAGATCCACCTTAAAGAAGGTCCTGTCGCCTTTGACAATGAAGGGAAACTGACCCTCAAACTTGAAAACCTTTCATACGGAAAGAACAGGGTCATCGTGGTAGAGGTGAGAAAATCGAATTCTGATCAGGACAGAACTCTTTATTACGGAATATCTGACATGTTTGATCTTGATCCCGGAAAACACACCGATGTTACAGTGGACATGAACTTCACTCCGGGAACTGTAGAAGGCAACAACAGTTTCGCCATAGATATATTTCAGAATGATGTCAAAATAACAAGTACCGCGAATGAAAAAGTTTCAATACGGGTTTTAAAAGCCAACGGTTCAAAAGTTGTTTTTTCGAACCGCCTGGATCTTCTTGACATTCAGATAAACAACGAAACCAGAGATTATACCGGTTCAGAAGTCATTGATTTCCTGACACTTACAAAAATAGATGACATAACATTTGAATATTCGGGTTGGGACCTTACCGAAGGAAGAGAGGATGCTGAAAACGGGG
>ERZ795031.610-NODE-610-length-42738-cov-5.349741_pt1 | contig 42738 bp, 35 predicted proteins | sample MGYA00375123_ERZ795031 | MGnify/ENA primary metagenome ERZ795031 (study PRJEB30166, sample SAMN05720159) | activated sludge metagenome | isolation source: anaerobic digester from wastewater treatment plant | place: USA | collected 2015-04-21 ...
TGAAAAACACTACAATAAACTGATAGAACTTGGGGCAAGCCCTCAAGAAGCTAGGTCGGTCCTACCCAATTCTCTAAAAACAGAGATCGTTGTCACTTATAATCTACGGGAATGGCGACATTTCTTCAAAATGAGATGTTCTGAAGCAGCACACCCGCAAATGAGAGAAGTGGCAATACCCATTCTTAAGGAATTTCAGGAAATTTTCCCTGTATTCTTTGATGATTTAAACTTTGATCTCTGATCTTTGGGAGCCCATAACATAGAGCTTTTGTCTAAAACGAAAGCTCTTTTCTTTTTGCATACTAAATTTGCAACTTATTAAATATATCATTGAGTTTAATAACGGGCTGATTTATACTACAAATATGGAAAATGAAAATACTTCCCCAATAAAAAACCCATTCAACTTTTTAAAAAATGTCAAGATTGATAAATCCAAACTTAAATTTATTTTAGCCACTATTGTACTGTTGATTTTACTTGTAATGACAATTATCCCAGACAGGCCCAAAGTATCGGGACCACCATCAACATTCACGGTTAAGGAAGGGTCTACATCGCCAGTAGATACGGAAATAGGACAAAATAATGACAAAATAAATATAGATGATATCCCCCAACAAATCTTAAGCTCAAATTTGTTACTTCTTACTCAAGACGGAACATTATCTTACTCCAACCCTATGAGTAAAACTGAAACTAAATTGTTGGAAGGTGTAGAAACGTTTGACGCCTCATACGACAAAGGCAAAGTAATATACCTCAAAAAATGTCCTTTGGATGCAAATGTAAACACATGCGACACGAATGTGCACGTGTACAACATGAGAACAAAAGAAAGTACAAGTATAGGAGCTGATCTATTTAGACCCCGTGCTGTAACCTTTTCCCCTGACGACCAATATATAGTTGTAGAAAGTGGTACAGGGGCTGTCGGAAGTACTTCTGTCTTTTCTCTTAGTGGTGGTAATGCTATATGTAATTTTTCAGGTAGTCCTACATGGATTAGTAATCTAGAAGCCCTTGTTATGTACTTTGATAAAAACGTAGCTGCAAGACCTGGGGAAATTATGGAAGGTGCTGGAGTAAGAAAAGTAAACATACAAACATGCAAAACAGAGGATTTAATAAAACCAACAGATCTAGCAGACTACCTCATAATAGAATTACAGGGAACGGACCTTATCGTTATGAAGACATCTGTTTCAAATACTAGTGATTGGTCAAATTTTGGTTCCACATCAACAAGAAAAACTGCATACGAAAAATACAACATCCAAACTGGTGAATTGCAACCACACCCAGAATATAAAGCACAGATAGACAGTAGAATATCGAGAATGGAATCTTTATTTAAAGATACAAAAAACTTTAGCAAGATTATTATGGGAGATAGGGATGTCGTCAGTGGTTGGGATATGGTAAACGTGCAAAGAAAGGGGGGTTTATATAACAGAGATGTTTACATAGTAGGTCCCGATGGAACGGCTATATTTATAGGAAAAAATGTTGTAGCTAAGTGGTTTTAGCTTTTATCTACTAACTTTAGAAAAATTATCGTTTTAAGCACCTCATACTTTGAGTGTCGTGTGCATATTGATCAGCTTCAATTTCAAATAAATTTCCCCTTTTTGTATTTAATCTGTAAAATATAGTAAATTCTGTTGGCCGGTGTAGCTCAATGGGAAGAACCACCCCGCAAGATGCGGGGGAACCTTGCGATTGAGCTATAGTGCTTTCGCACTATAGCGTCAATGGTAGAGCAAGCGCATCGGACGCTGGAGCTAATATTTTTGCCGAAGTGGCTCAATGGTAGAGCAAGTGTATCGTAAACACTAGGTTGTGGGTTCGATTCCCACCTTCGGCTCCAAAATAAATATCCAAGTGTAATTATTTCTAACATAACCCCCACTAGACATTTATACAACTATAGGGTATAATTGCTGGCATTGGTAAAATCAATCAAAAAAACATAAAAAAGGAGAGAGAAATGAAAAAGATCCTAATTGTAGGGATTTTTGGGTTTGTCGTTTTCAAGGCGTTTTCAGCTTTCGAGAGCGCTAAGGATATGATGGACCCAAACGCAAATATTTTTGCGGTTGGTCCTATTGTAGGAATTTTTGGATTCCTACTTATAGTAACTCTGTTATTATCGGGCGGGAAACAGCCTGAGAAACAGGAACATCGTCCAATGGCGGTGCCTAAATATGGAAAAAGGTATCGCTAAAAACAAGTCCGGAGCTAAGATCCACGTGATCCTCCGGACTTTTTTTATTTTATTTTTACAAACATGTTTAAGATTAATTTGGTAGAATAAAAGAATGAAAATTAAAAAAGCAATAATAGCTGCCGCTGGTTTTGGCACAAGATTTCTCCCCGCAACAAAAGTAACCCCCAAAGAAACATTACCTATTCTTAATGTTCCAATAATACAACACCTTGTAGAAGAACTTGTTGATTCTGGAATTAAAGAAATAATAATAGTTACAAAACCCAATGATAAAGCTTTTAAAAATTACTTTTCACGAGACAAGAAACTTGAAAAATATCTTAAAGATACAGGAAAAGAAGACTTGGCAGAAAAGATAAAAGACATATCAAAGATGGCTAAAATAAGATTTGTTCCTCAAGGTAAAGACCTACCTTATGGAAACGGAACCCCCATTCTTGCAGCAAAAAAATATATAAAAGAAGGTGATAATTTTGCTTACATGTTTGGCGATGATATGACCTTAGCCGATGTCCCTGTAACAAGGCAACTAATGGACGTTTTTGAAAAAGAAAACCCTAAAGCTGTTTTAGCCGTCCAAGAAGTAGAGTTGAAAGAAGTTTCTAGGTATGGGGTCGTTTCTTATAAAACAGATGGTAAAAACAAATACGAAATAAATGGAATAATTGAAAAACCCTCTATTGAAGCGGCACCCTCAAGAATGGCACAATTTGGTAGATTTGTGCTTTCGTACGATGTTATGGTAGAAGCTGAAAAAAGAAAAATTGGAAAAGGAAACGAGCTTTGGCTAACTGACATGTTGGACAGTCTCGTCAGAAGAGGGGAAAAAGTTATAGCCCAGCCAATAGACGGAGAATGGCTTACAACAGGAGACCCATTAAGATATATTCAAACAACACTAAAATTCGCCATGAAAAGACCTGATATAAAAGACGATCTTCTAAAATTTATTAAAGAAGAAATAATTTAATAAAACACAACACTGACGTTGTGATATCATGTTTTCATAATGAGTAAATCTAGTTCTACACAATCAATAAAAAGAGTATCCGAGAGAAGCCTAAAAGAGGGTTTGAGAAAGAAAGTCCTTATAATAGTGGGCATAATGATAGCTGGAATCATGTCTCTTTTTGTGTTCGCACCACAGGTAGGGTCTCTTTTTGGCTTTTTATCCAAACATAGAAACGACCCCGGGTACATACCAACACCAAAACCGATGCCCCCAGTATTTATAGGTGCGCCAGAATCAACAAACCAAGATAAAATAGACCTATCAGGTAGCTCTTTAGCGGGATCATTAGTCAAAATATACGTCAACGGTCCTGAAAGAGGACAAACAGTTACCGGATCAGATGGGATGTTTAGCTTCGCAGACATTCAACTAAACTCAGGGACAAATACTATATTTGCCAAATCATTTGATGACCGAGGTAATGAAAGTGACAGTTCAAGGATTTTAACAATAAAAAAAGATAAAGATGGCCCAAAAATACAAATCAAATCTCCCGATGACGGAGAGACAGTTAAGAATCTAAATAAGACTATTCAAGTAACAGGTAAAATTAATGAAAAAGCCACAATAACTATAAACGGTAACCCCGCAATACAAAAACCAGACCTAACATTTGATTACTATCTTAAAGTAGAAGATGGGGATGTTGAAATAAAAGTAGAGGCACAAGATGAAGCAGGAAATAAATCAGCCACTAAAGTAAATGTTAAGTATTATAAGGGACAATAAAAATCACACTAAAAACAAAGAACATGATCTGAGGATAAAACAGACTATTTATGAACTGAGATTCCAAAATAAACCCCATAACAAGGGACAAAGATAATAGCCAATTTTTATTTTTCTTGGCAAAATCCTCAAAAGACACGAACAAAACCCCCAATAAATAAACCAAAAATCCAAATACTCCAGTTGTAGCAAAAACAAAAAGTAAACTAGAATCAGACCCCGCCCCTGAATGCACATTTTCATTGTCTGGTGTCAAAAAACCATAATCCCTTTGAACATATCTATAAGTATTGAATCCCGTACCAATCCAAAAATTATCTTTTATTATTTTTACAGTATTCCCCCAGGAATCCAATCTAAGACTTGCAGAATCAGCAGGGTCTGTAATACCAGATAACCTGGTTTGAACTCTAGGAACAGCAAAATAAGCCAAAAAAGCTACAAAAAAAGCACTGATCAATAAAACTCTAGACTTAAATAATCCGTATATTAACACCACCACTCCAAACATTCCCCAAGCACTTCTAGAAAATGTCAAAACAAGAGCAATTAGTAGAATTAGGAAAAATACAACATCTCTTATCTCAAATTTACTGCTTTTTTTATTAACTGAGTAAAACTTGTCAAATAACAGAGTTAAACATAAAACGCAGTAAGCACCAACAAAATTTGGGTCAAAAAATGTTGATGCCAAACGATTTTTATGAGGATCCCACCCAAGATCTGGATCTAAAGTTGTAAAGTCAGGCAGAATTATCAGTTGAATGACGCCTAAAAAAGCTAAAACTACTCCCGACACAACAAATGACCTAAAAACTTTTTCTCTAGACATCATTTTATTTTCAATAATGTTAAAAACCATAATTCCAGAAAACAAGTAAATAATAAATCTAAAAAGATAAAACCCGCTTATTAATAACTCGTCAGATTTAAAGTTGGGAGAGGCCAGCAATAACGATATACCAGCAATAAAAGAAAAAATAATAAAAAGATATGATTTTTTTGGTAATTTAAGAGATTTCTTTACTAATAAAAAATAAACAAGCCAAAAAATTGTAAAAATAAGGACAGCTATATCAAACAAATAAACACTTAAACCAAAATTTTTAAAGACAGAAGTTACTTGGTTCAAGATAACAAGCAGTAAGGTGGTATAAAAACTAATTTGTGCCATATTTAAGCTTCCATGACTTTTTAGCAAAAAACGCAAGTAGAATCAAAACTATACATTCTGAAAATACTGTTATCCAAGATGCTGCATAAAAAGAGTATTTAGGTATAAAAATGAAATTAGAAACCATGTTAAATGTAAAACTAATCAAATAAACCCATGGAAGATACTTTTGGTAACCTAAAGTTACAATTAACCACGAAACAGGGGAAGTTAAATAAAATATAAAAAGACCAGACGATAGAATTCTTAAAACACCTATAGACTGGGAAAACTCACTCCCCCCAAGAAATTTTATTGCCAAGGGAGAAAAAACAACACCTAAAAACCCAACAAAAAGTCCGGAGAGTGTTAAAAAATACATAACTTTAGAGAAAGCATGTTTCAATTCTTCCCTACCCTTATTCATTCTTTCAACCAAAATTGGGTACACTGAATTCATGAAAAATGTTGGTACAACAAGTAAAACCTCAAATACTTTATATGGAAGGGCGTAAACAGCAACACTTTCGGTATTATCAAGACCATATGATTCTGGTAATTTCAAGAATGAAAGCATCAAAGCATCTTCTTTAAAACTCATCTGACTAAAAAGGAACATTATCCCTATAGGTAAAGATGTAGTAATAAGATATTTCCAAAGAACTGGATCATATGAAAACTCAGGCCTTACACCCATTTTTCTAACAAAAAACATACTTAACAAAAATGTAACTAAACCGCCCAAAACATATGAAAAATTAACCCATGTAATATTTATTCTTAAATATGAAAAAAGGGCCACTAACCCGAGGATTAACAAATATCCAACAGTGTAAGCAATTGTTGAAAAATCGTACCTCAGCTTAACTTGAAAAAATATGTTGGTAGTTGAGTAAAGAGATTGAGTTATAAGCAAAAACATTCCTAACCTTATACCAAACTCTAAGTCTCTTGAGTACGGAAAAAGCTTTAAAATCCAAGATATAGCAAAAATTAAAAAAGCTGAAAAAATAAACCTCATTACCAATATATTTCCAAGATATTTATTAGCTTTTGACCAATCACTAGTTAGGTCTTTTGCAGCAATGGCGTTAATTCCAAAATCTACAATTACAAAAAATAAAGCTGGCCAAGACTGCATTAAACTAAAATAACCATAACCCTCTCTCCCATAGGTTCTAGTTATAATAACAACGGCCAGCATGGTAATAGACATGCTTACAACCTTACCCACTATTTGATATACGGTATTTTTAGCTATTTTATTTACGGTGCTATTTATCCTCATTTTCCTGACTATCATTAGAGCAGTTATAAACTTCTACGTCCCCTGTTGCAAGGGAAGGCGGGTCGCCATTTACTTTTTTCATCTTTTTTACCACGTCATAGTGATAATATGGAACTTTATCTTTATTTACCCAGGAAAAGTGGTCAAAAGGAGGATCATATCTTATGGTAAAGGGCATAACTGCCCTAACTCTATCATCTTTTAACCAAACTTCTTCGTAGGCCGTCTTAAAATACTGCGCCACCGTTTCTACGGGTTTATAAGAACCATTGTATTTTTCCCCCTCGGCATGGGCCCAACCCGTTTCTGTTATAAAAACTGGTAAATCTTTCTTAACACCAAGCTCGTTTTTTAAATATTCAAGCTCGTCTTCGTACGCTCTTATACTCCACCTACCCGTATCCGTTGGTTTTCCAGAAAAATTAGGTTGAGGATAGGGATGAGATGCCCACCCATCTAATTTATCAAAAATTCCCGGTACTGCCTCGTTCATTTTTTTCATAAAAACAAAAGCATCCTCATTATGAACATCGTCTGCAGCACTAACATTAAGAGCGCCATTGAGCATGTAAAAATCTGTATTTTCCTCCTTAAAAATCCTTATGGTGTAATCCAATATTTTCGCGTATTCAGCAGGATCCGCATCTCCATTCCAAAATTTATTATCGTTGGGCTCATTATAAACACTGATATATCTGTATTTTATGGGCCATATAAAACTGTTTAAAAATTTGGCTACCTCACGAGTTTCTTCCTGGTAATTATCAACATCCAAATCCCAAAGCTGTATAACAGGAATAAGTTTCTTTTTGATAAGTCGATCAAAAACTCTACCCCATTTTCCTATATCTCTGTCTTTTACTCCATATGGTATTAAAACGTAACCCCACTCACCACCACCTGAATTAACGAGATTTTGAGCTATTTCAAAAAAATCTTTATTTTCCGCATATATGTACAATCCAAACTTGTTGTTCTTTTCCCATAAAGGATCATCATGAGAGTAATAAACATAACTTATATTTTGGACCACGGTGCATAATTCTTCTTCATCCATATTTTCATCAGATGTAAAAGTAAAATTAAGCTTTATATCATTAAGGTTTACACGCTCCTTTTTGGCAAAAAAACTTTTGTACAATATAACCCCCATAAATACAGAAATGGCTAAAGATATAAAAAAATACAACCAAAATTTTATTTTCTTCTTACTACCCATCTGCATTATTTTATCATTTTAAAAAGCAGAGGATTGTTTCACTGTAATCGTGTAGAATTTTAGTTGAATGAAAAAAGAACTGAAACTGTCTATAACAATATTGTCTTTTTCGTTAATCCTTTTAACGGCTCTGGTGGTAGTTAAGAATAAAAATAATAATGTTGAATGGAATGTAATATCCCCCCTATCGAGCAATAAGAGTGTCTTAGCTTTCTCCACCAAAGATGAAAAACCAAAAAAGATAATATACGGATACTTACCATACTGGAGCATCGAAAAAATGAAGTATCTACAATTAGATAAACTTACAGATATCGCATATTTTGGTCTTTATCTTGATAAAGATGGAAATTTTGTAAAAACTAAGGAGGGAGAGGGTGGGGATTTAGTACAAGAGCCGGGTTATAGTAATTGGAATGAAAATAAGGATTTAGATAAATTAATTGAGATTTCTAAAGAATTTGGGGTAAGGGTGAGCTTAACGGTTGTAGCTCATGTAGACAAAGATATTGATGAGTTTCTTAATTGCAAAGAGTGTTGGGTTACCCTTTTAGAAAATCTTAAAATGGAACTTGATAAAAAGGGTATAAAAGACGTTAATCTCAACTTTGAACATGCTGAAGGAACCGACGAAGGTATAGATAGGAAATTTTCTGAATTAACAAAATATTTAAATGATGAGTTAGATAAAGTGTACGGAAACTCATATGTTGTGGTATCGGCCTTTGCAGATTCAGCAACACAAAGCCGTGTTAGCTCTGACTTGGAAAATTTAAGCAGAGGTGCTGACGGAGTATTTATTATGGCTTACGACTACCATAGGCCTGTATCTGAAGAAATAGGCCCAGTTTCGCCAATACAAGGTCCTGGGATAGATGTTATGGAGACAATAAATGACTTTTTAACAAAAATGCCTCCTAACAAAATAATACTAGGTGTCCCTTACTACGGCTACAACTGGCTTGTTGATGATGAATCAGAGTATTCAAAACGTTCTGAAGGATCTGATGAAAAAGGTTCCTCTGGAGCCCAAGCGTACGATCATATAATGGAAACAATTATAGAAAACAGACCTTCTATAAAGTGGAATGAACAAGGAAAATCACCTTATTTTACATATATAAGCAAAGATTCAAACCACTTAAGAACGGTGTACTATGAAAATGCTAAATCTCTAAAATATAAATATGATATTGTTAAGGATTATAATCTTGGCGGAGTCGGAATATGGGCTTTAGGATATGATGGGGGGTATACAGAATTGTGGGATCTTCTTTACGAATCTTTTATTAAATAATCCAAAAACCTAAAACGAAAAGTATTATCCACAAGACGATGACATAAACATATTGAAGAGGTATTGGTCCAACCCAATCCTCATGCCAAGGAATGTGTTTTTTGCTAAATTTTTTAAGACCATAGTACGGGTTAAAAACAAACCAAAAAAAGTCCTCTAGAGCTACTATAAGTGTATAAGCTGATAAAATAATTACTTCTGTACGTATATCCCACCTCATAAATAAAAATGGGATATGGACTAGAAATAGTACCATTGTGAAAAGATAAATGTGATACCCTGTTACAGGACCTCTAAAACCTGGGAAATTATCTAAAAACTTGAAATTTATTTTCCATGTAGGAAGTTTCTCTGCCCAACCATGCTTTCCTTCTGTCTGTATTTCAAAGACTGATAATAATGTTGCGGATATAAAACAAAAAATGAAGTATCTAATAAAAAAGGCAGTCATATATTATTTATACTACAGTTTTTGATATATAGCATTTGTGTAATTTATATTTTCGTAAGGTTGTGAGATACCCTAAGGTGCCCCGCCCCGCGTAATGCGGGGCGGGGCACCAGCCCATCTCTAAAGTTTCCCTTTAGTATAATAACTCCATGAGTACCAAAACTGGTATATACAAGGGGCATAAATTTCATGGAGACCCTCAACGATTTGAGGTAGTTGCTGATTTTGTATTTGATACCTTTGGAAGAAATATTGAATATATAGCTGATGTTGCAGGAGGTCGTGGAATGTTATCAAGAATTTTGAACAAAAAGTATAACTACAAATCAACTGTTTTTGATCCGAGAGGTTATACATTAGTTGGTGTAGAAAGTAGAATAGATGAGTTTAAACCAGAAGATGCTTCATATTATGATTTGGTAATAGGTTTACATCCTGATGAAGCTACACGTGTTGTTGTGGAATCGGCATTAATTACTAATACTCTTGTGGTACCTTGCTGTAATTTTTGGGATCAAAGTAAAAAACTTGGTAGAAATGCTCTTATTAAAGAGATCTCAGAATACTACAAGGAAAAAGGAGTAAGATATGAAAAAATTGAACTTGATTTTGAAGGACCAAAGAATATTGGGCTAGTCAGTTTTCATCAGAAATAGTGTGTAAAAATAGAAATGATTTCGATGTAACGGGGTTTTTGGTAGGCTCGTTAGGATTCGGTCACATGTCCTCGTATCTCTATGTTACTGACACTCCTAGAGCTTCGTGGTTCGCGACCCCGTCTCCACCACACTCTATTTCTGAAACAACAACTTATGCTTTGTAGTAAACCTGCATGTATTTTTCTAAACCAAAATCTCTATTCCAGCTTTGATCAATCCCAAAAGCAATTGAAAATGGTAAAAATTCGTTTGTAATATAATGCTCATTTAAAGGGTTCTTTGAAAGAAAATCGTACATGTTTTCGTAATCATTTCTCATTTTCATAACTTTCTTATCACTTGAGAGGTCGTAAAGAACCTGTCTCTTTGCAAACAGATAGAGACGGAAATAAGCATAAACAATGAAAATAAATACAGGATAAAATAAAATTGCTGGGAATAATTCTCTATCATTAACTGCTCTGATAATTCCCAAAAACAATAGTATCACAATCAACACGTCTGAGATTTTCTTTTTCTTTCTCTCTGAAGCATTATCAAGACTATCCTTAAGTTCTACTAACCTATTGTTGAAATTTGCAAAATATTTTCTATTTTTTGCCTCAATACCCGTTAACACTTCAAAACAATAATTCATAGTAAATTGAAAATTATCAGATTTTATTTTTTCACCTGCTTGATTTGAAGAAATCTCATTATTGTCGTTAAACAATTCTTTTATAAAAATCTTGTCAAACATTGAAGGTGGGGTTTTCAATCCTTTGCGAATGCCAATTAGGTTAGATGTCATATTATTATCTTTAAATACTGGAATTAGGTAGTTTCCTTTTATAAGGAAAAACACAGTCGCAAGTAAGTCTAATTCTGACACTGCACCATCTAAAAGATATCCGGCAAACACAGGATGATTGATTTTACTGAATTTTTTTGCTTCTTCTAAAGTAAACACAAACAAATTATAAACCAGTTCGAATCCTTTAAGAAACAGTCTATATACAAATTAGAATAATCTCTATGTTTTTTGTTATTTTTGGTGGGCTCATCAGGATTCGGCCACTCATAAAATTCTGCTGAATTTTTGATCAGCCCCACCTCGCATTCTGCAGGGTCGGCATATATAAATTCTGTTAGGTTTTTCATAATACCACCCCATCAAGATTCCGGCTCATCGCGAAGCGATGTAAAAGGAAGCGCAGTTCCGAAGTATGAGGAACGAGCAAGCGACTGCGTCACGTTAGTGACGTAAGAGGAAGCGCAGTTACGAAGTATGAGGAACGAGCAAGCGACTGCGCCACGTTAGTGACGTAAGAGGAAGCGCAGTTACGAAGTATGAGGAACGAGCAAGCTCTTATTCGAATCCTTTAGGAAGTGATTTATATACAAATTAGAATAATCTCTATGTTTTTTTGTTATTTTTTGGTGGGCTCATCAGGATTCGAACCTGAGGCCTTTGCAATGTGAATGCAACGCTCTAACCAACTGAGCTATGAGCCCCAAAACATGTATATTTTACTAATATTTATCAAGAAAACCTAGAACTTGTGATTTTCACCCATCCAGAATAATATTACTTTGTGAAATCGCGTAAAAAACGTAATAATAAAATTTCAGAATTTATCCAAGTTATTTTTATATTTTTGTTTGTTTTTGTGATCATTTACCTGTTCTTAGGCCAATTGTGCGAGGTATCTGGCAACTCAATGCTCCCAAATTTTAACGATAGGGAACAATTAATAGCTGAATCTTTATCTGTAAAATTGAAGAATTTGAAACGTGGAGATGTTGTAGTATTTGAAAGTCCTTTAGAAAACGACAAACTTCTTATAAAAAGGGTTATTGGGCTCCCAGATGAAACCTTTAAAATAATTGACGGAAAAGTCTACATAAATGGGAACCTTCTTAATGAAGAATCATATCTTCAAAGTAACGAATACACATCTATAGAAAAATATTTTGAAAATAACGTTGAATACCACATACCAAATGACTCCTATATAGTTTTAGGTGATAACCGAGATGAGAGTACAGACTCACGAGAATGGGGATATGTCGACATTAACTCAATCATAGGTAAAGTAATAGTAAAAATATACCCAATTAAAAGTGTGGGGATAATTAAAAGAGCCCGCTATTAGAAACTCTTTTTACTAAAATTTCTATTTCTTCTTCTCGGTCTTATTCTCAACAACACTCACTTTTTTCTTTTTTCTTGTCTTCCATGCAAATTCCACAACACCATCTATTTTTGATTGAAGGGTGAAATCCTTGCTCATCATAACGTTGTCTCCAGGAACAACTTCCCTTCCCCTTTGCCTCACTATTATTTGCCCCGCTTTAACAGGAGATCCACCAAAGACTTTGACCCCAAGTCGTTTTCCGGCTACATTTCCTCCCTGTGTTGCCTTTGAACCTCCCGCTTTTTTATGTGCCATTTTTATTTATCTCCCTTTGAAACTTTATCTTTTACTTTTGGCTTTTCTACAACCTTTGCAGGTTTCTTTTCAACAACATCTTTTTTGTCTTTTTTAACCTCTTTCTTAACCTCTTTCTCTTTTTCCTTTTCAACTGGTTTTTCAGAATCTTCCTTTTTCTTTGTCTTAACACCTATATTTTCTACTTTTAGTATACTAAGTGGCTGTCTGTGACCTCTAACCTTGTCGTACCTAGACTTCTTTTTAAATCTAGCAACTCTGATCTTCTTTCCAAGCTTTTCCTCTAAAACAGATATTTCAAAATCAACACCCTTAACCTCTGGCTCGCCGATGACGGCTTTATCGCCATCAAAATAGAACAAAACTTCAGCTTTAATGGGCTTCTGCTGTCTTTCCAATTCAATAATATCTCCCTCGTGGATTAGATATTGTTTTGACGCTAATTTTATTACTATATATTTTTCCATACTAAACATTAGGATATTACACTAATCTTGGGGTTTGAGCAACAACAAACTAAAGCTCTGAGCTTGTACCTACAATTATAAGCAAGTCGTAGTCACTATCCTCCTGTAAATCCTCCTTTACCTCTATATTTGGAAATTTAGTTACCATGTCACTATAAACTATGTCCTTGTAATCCCCCACCATCTCCTTTTTAAAATTCAATATTGTATGCTCAATTAGAGATTCCGCGGTATCTATGTTCAAAATTGTATAACCAAATTCGGTGAGAAATTCCTTTGTTTTCGCGGCTAAACCACTTACCCCAGCACCGTTTTCTATTCTTATCTTTAAGTTACCTTTTTTAACTTCCATATTAGGATCTTTATCTGGTTGAATAGGTTTCTGAGTGGTTTCATCGGGTTCCGCAGGTTGCTGCTGAACTGATTCACTTAAAACTTGGGTTTGTTCAGGATTGACGGCTAGAGAATCTTTTGAGTTATCTTTATTACCAAGACTTTTTATACCAAAATAAGCACCAACTAAAAGCAACAACGCCCCAACTATAGGGCCTACCACCGCCAAAGCGGAGGTTTTTTTCTCAGCCACAGGGAGAGGTAACATATTTAAAACATTAACTTGGCTATCAACTAAATCGGGATCAGAATCAAGCATAAACTTAAGAATAATGTTCAATTCAAACCCCTTAGGTGTTTGGTCATATCCATTAAATTCTGGGGGTTGTATCTTTTTGACTGAATATCCAGGCATATCAAAGTTTTCATAACCAAAAGTAAAAATATATTTAATGGGACTAGATCTTTTATAAAAGGATAGTTCTTTTATAAGAGCTGATAACTCCTCAGATGTTTTTTCCTCCTTGTAAGAACCTGCAAAAAACACACCATTTAATTCTGATAAAGCAACTACCTGGTCACCATCTAATTTTGATATAAAAATGGACGGATCGTTAATATTTTCATATTTGGGCAAAACCAAAACCCAAGGAATAACACTTTTCAAACTTACACCAACAGAGTTTGAAACATCTATATAGGCCGACATAACGTCTTTTCTTATACCTATAAATTGGTAAACAAATGGGGCTTTCTTTCTATAGGAAAAGAAAATATCATCTAAAGGTAAATCAGGATCTTTTGCTTTTATCTCAGATATAATCTTTTCTTCCAACTGCGAATCGTTCTTGGAAACAGTAACATATCTTAGAAAAACATCTTGCGGTTCTACAACAAAATTTAAATTAAGTTGTTTTTTTGGTAAGTCTGTAACTCGGTTTACTAAATCATCCAAAATATTGGATAAAGACCCGCTATCTATAATTCGTGAATCATCAACAACTCCCGTAGGAACATCAGCCATGGAGGTCTTAGGAGAGGCCTCTTTATCAACCGTAGAAACTCTTAGTACGTTTTTATTTAATGATATTATTAAATCCTGCATATAATTTATATTAACATAATTACACCTTCTCTACTTTTGTTTCATCACCAGGCATTATTTTTTCCACAACAAGCTTTGTTTCTATTTCCTTTTTAAATGTTTCAACAATCTCGGTAATTTCTGGATCATTTTTATATGTAAGCACTATCTTATCAGATACTGAAAGCCCAGCTTCTTTTCTTAAATCCTGAACAGATCTTATAAATTCCCTCAACCTACCTTCTTTTAACAAATCTTCTGTTATTTCCATATCTAACCTCACCAAACCTAATGCATCTACCTCCCAAGAACTCTTCTCGTCAAGGGAATCAACCTCTAACATATTTTTTACGTTTGTTTCCTCAAGTATAAGCGGGATATATTCTTCTGGAACAGATTTTTCCCTCGATACAGCAATATTTCCTAGAGCTTGTCTTACGGGAACCCCCTTTTCTACTCTAATAGATAAAACTTGGGACGACACGTCTCTTACCTTCTTCATATTTTCTAAAATACTTACGTCCTCCTCGGTAACTTCCTCATAAGCCGGGTAATCACACAAATGAACGGAAACACTATCTTCCTGGTTACTTAAAGATTTAAAGATACTCTCAGAAATAAAAGGTATTACAGGAGCAGCAGCTTTAGAAAAATCTATTAAAACCTTATATAAAGTTGAGAGGGCTTCATTATCCCCGCTTGATATCCTATCTCTAGATCTTCTAACATACCATCTGGAAAGATCATCAACAAATTCTTCTACAGAACGGACAACAGGAGGAATATTATAAGCTTCTAAATTTTTTGAGATATCACTAATAACCTGATTCAACCTGATTAATATCCATTTATCTAAAATATTGTCTGAGACAACATGGCTCTCTGTGCTCCATTTACAACTTTCTGCGTACATTAAGAAAAACATAGCTGAATTCCATAGAGGATTAAGTACATTTCTCACTTTATTTTTTAACTCTACTTCGTCAAAGTTAGCATTCTCACCCAACATAAGTGGTGATCCCATAAAATAAAGTCTTAAAGCGTCACCACCGTACTGCTCAATAACACCTTTTGGATCTGGATAGTTTTTGTAGGTTTTACTCATTTTTCTTCCGTCTGTTCCCGCTAAAACACCTGTGACAATAACATTGTTAAAACATCGGGTGTTAAAAAGTAAGGTGGAAACGATATGCATTCTCTGGAACCACGCCCTAACCTGACCTTTATATTCGACTATGTAATCACCAGGATAATTATTTTCAAACTTATCCTGATTCTCAAAAGGGTAATGTATTTGAGCAAAGGACATTGACCCAGCTTCCATCCAAGAATCTAAAACTTCATGTCTTCTCCTATATTCTTTTCCATCTTTCTTCAAAACTATTTCATCTATGTAGGGTCTATGTAAATCCTTTACTTTTTGGCCAGATAACTCTTCAATTTCCTTTATCGACGATACGACTATTCTATCCCCATCTTCAGATTCCCAAACAGGCATAGGTGTAGCCCAAAATCTATTTCTTGAAATACACCAATCGGGAGCTTGTTCTATAGTTTTTTCAAATATTCCATTCTTAACATGTTCAGGAACCCAGTTTATATCCTGATTATTTTTAATTAATTCACCTTTTATCCTCTGAACATCTATAAACCAAGAACTTTGAGACTTCTGAACCAATAAAGTGTTACATCTATCATGATAAGGAACTCTATGAACAGATGTTTCATTTCTAAACAAAATATTTCTTTGAGATAAATCTTCTAAAATCAAGGGGTTGGCCTTTAAGTAAAACATCCCTTGGTATGGGTTTTCCTCCCAATCCCCAGCAACAAATTTACCCTCGTCATCTAAGGCCATCATAAGAGTAATACCGTATTTTTTACCCATCTCGGTATCTATCTCACCAAAGCCCGGGGCACTATGAACAATTCCCGTACCTTCATCCATGATTACCATGTTTTCAAAAGAATAAACTTTAAACTCGCCTTCCTTTTTAGCAAAAAATCTATAAAGAGGATCATATTCCAATCCTAATAGCTCTTTACCCATAAACTCTTCTTCAACAATATAATCTTTATCCGGAAAAACCCAATCTAACCTGTCTTTGGCCACAATAAAGTGTTCATCATTATGGTTTATTTTTACATAAACATCAGTTTCGGAAACTACAAGGGCTCTGTTAGACGGCAAAGTCCACGGGGTCGTTGTCCAAACCAACACGATATTATTTTCAAACTTTCCTGACGTTTTTACTTTAAATTTAACCACTATAGAAGGGTCATTCTCATCACGGTAAGAGTTGTCCATAGCTATTTCAAAATCAGAAACAGGAGTCCCGCATGTAGGACAATACAGGGATGTTCTCACACCTTCGTATATAAAACCTTTATCGTATATCTGTTTAAATGCCCATATAACACTTTCCATATATGATTGGCTAGTTGTTCTATAAGCATTTTCAAAATCTACCCATCTTCCTATTTTATCTACATACCATTCCCATTCAGCAGAAACTTTAGAAGTGTAGTCATAACAAGCTTGTGTAAACTTATCCAATCCATATTTTTCTATATCTCTTCTCCCGGGAATATTAAGCTCTTCCTGGACTCTATTTTCTACCGTTAAACCATGGGCATCCCAACCCCAAACTCTGTCTACTTTTTTACCTTTCATAGTCCAATACCTAGGTAAAACATCTTTTGCCACTGATACTAGCAAATGCCCGTAATGTGGTAAGCCCGATATAAAGGGAGGGCCGTCATAAAAAACATATAAATCATTATTTGAGTTCTTCTCCAAAGATTTTTCAAATATTTTCTCTTTTTTCCAAAAGTTTAGAACATCCCCTTCTAACTCTGGTATTGATTTTTTCTCAGGCACTTTAAAAGACATATTTAAAATATTACATTAAAAACGCCCTAACTACACTAACTATATAATTTTTACTATTTTATCAACACTTTCTGGAAAATATGTATCTGTTTTTATAGCCCCTATAACTAAGACGTACAGCAAAGCAACGAGGAACACAAATATTAAAATTAAGAGAAAATAATATTTCTTCACGAGTGTTTATTGTTCCAAATAATGTCTTCAAATCCAAGCTTTTTATTTGAATATCTGGCTAAGACAAATAATAAATCTGATAATCTATTAAGATAAACTATCACAAACCCCTTATCCTTATTCCTTCTTAAATAGTAGATAACAAGTCTTTCCAATCTTCTGCATACAGCCCTACTTAAATGTAAAAAGCTGCTTTCTCTACACCCTCCTGGCAAAATGAAGTGCTCTAATTTATTATTTCTAGAATCAAAATAATCAATAACCTCCTCAAGCTCTTTTATCCTAACTTCCCACTTTTGCGTCATTTCGTCAGTTATTTTTTCATCTAAGGATATTATTGCGCCGAGACCTAATAAATCTTTTTGAACTTCCACAGAAACTTTTCTGATATCAGGCACTCTTGCAGAATGTAGAAAACCTAAACAAGAGTTGAGTTCATCAAATGTTCCTAAAACATCAAACACAAGATCAGATTTAGATATTTTATTTTTTCTTCTTGGCAATAGGGTAAACCCAAGGTCCCCCTTTCCCGTATATATATTAGACATAGTTTAGGGACAGGAATGACACAAATATACCCCAAATCAAAAATCAGTCAATCAACAAACCGAATAACCACACAAATAACATTTTGCACAACCCTCTTCTTTAACAAGGGAATAATTTCCACAGTCAGGGCACATATCCGTATTCCCAAAGGATTTTGGTGGCACATTTTCTAAGGAACTCTTACCTTGATCTACAGCAGGATTCCCAGTATCTTTTCCATTACTGTTCCAAATGTCACTGTTACCGTTTGGTAGTGAATACCCAAACTCCTCTGATAATACCTTTGCCACAGCATCTGGGATGGAACTTACCTTTTTCTTTCCAAAACCCACTGATCTGCTCCCACCAATCCCACTAAGCTGCGAGATAATCTCCTCAACTGTAAAATCTGAGGACTCTGGGACCCTTAACCAACCACTTACCAATCTACCAAGCCCTTCTGACAAAGCAGAAACATCGGAACCTGCTTTACCAACATTTATAAAAACTTCAAAGGGCTTACCGCTTGAATCTTTGTTTATTGTGATAAAAGCTTTCCCTTGGGGAGTTTTTACACTATAAGTAGCCCCTTCTAATCTATAATCTCTCCCAAGTTTTGTATCAGAACCTTTATCAAAACTTTCTTTTTCTACTTTCTTTTCATCTTTTTTATCGCTATTATCTACGTTCTCTGATACTTTATTTTCATTTTTATCCTCTTTTGTCCCATTCTCTGTTTTTTGTGTATCTCTTGTCTCCAAGACCACTTCTTCTCTACTACCTGTTACATATACTGTTAATCCCTTACAACCCAACTTCCAACCCAACATGTAAACTTTTTCAACATCCTCCTTTGTAGCTGTAGAGGGTAAATTACAAGTTTTAGATATAGAATTATCAACAAAAGCCTGTAAAGAAGCTTGCATATAAATATGTTCTTCTGGGGTAACATCCGAAGATACAACAAAAACATTTTTTATGTCATCAGGTAAACCTTCTATCCCTTGGCACGTTCCTGTTTGGACAACCTTATCTATTATTTCTCTTTTTTGTATTTCACTCATATTAAGATTGTCTAAAGCATTTTGAAAAGACGGACTTACATATGTAAGAGTCATTTTCTCCAAATCACCAGCAGCCTGATAGACGTTTCTGTAATAAGCAAGAGCAAAAACAGGCTCACATCCATAACCCTCTACCCCAGCCACTGTAGATATGGTTCCTGTAGGAGCTACTGTTGTAACAGCAGCGTTTCTTATCCCGTAAAGTCTAATACCATTGTATATACTCCCCCAATCAACATCGGGCCTTCCCCAATCGCAAGTAAATTCCCTTAATGGTTTTGGAGCTTTCCATAAAATATTAGAAGGATCGAAAATACTATCTTTTATTGATGGGAACGGCCCTCTTTCTTTGGCCAGCTCTATAGAAGATTTCATAGCATGAAATCTAATAAATTCCATTATTTGACCTGCTAAATCTTGGGCTTCCTCACTACCATACCTAACACCCAATGCATAAAAAGTATCAGCCAAGCCCATAATACCTAAACCAATTCTTCTATTTCTATGGGCAGACTCTTTTAACTGGGGAACTGCAGGAACATATTTATTAGCACTTACCACATTGTCCAAAAATCTTGTCGATAAAATTATTGTCTTCCTCAATTCTTCCCAATCCAACCTACCCTCACTACTAATATGCTCCGATAAATTGATAGAGCCCAAACAACAATTTTCATACGGACCAAGCCACTGCTCACCACAAGGATTTGTTGCCTCTAAATCATATAATTTTGGAACAGGGTTATCTTTGTTTGCTGTGTCTATAAAAAGAATCCCTGGCTCTCCATTTCTGTAAGCATTTTGAACTATCATGTCGAAAATCTCTCTAGCCCTAGGTGTTTCTATAACTTCCTTACTATTGGGATCAATGAGCTCATAAGTACCGTCTTTTTCTACGGCCTCTAAAAACTTATCTGTTACAGCAACAGAAATATTAAAATTAGAAAGAACACCTTCTTCTAATTTACAATCTATAAACTCTCTAATATCGGGGTGGTCCACCCTAAGAATTCCCATGTTGGCACCTTTCCTAATACCTCCCTGGGCTATAACCCCAAAAGCACCATCATAGGCTTTCATGAACCCAACAGGTCCTGTAGACAAACCGTTACTTGTAGAAATTCTTTCCCCCTTGGCTCTTAATCTAGAAAATGAAAAACCATTACCACCACCTGATTGTTGTATAAGAGTGGCATTTCTAAGAGTCTGGAATATCCCATCTGGTTCTTTACCCATATCATCAGAGATTGGTAAAACAAAGCAACCAGCTAACTGTCCTAACTTTGTCCCAGCTCCGGTGAAAGTAGGGGAGTTTGGGAAAAATTTCTTAGTAGATAGAAGGTTATAAAATTCTATAGATGTCTTCTCTACGTCTCTATAGGGCTCATCTGGTTCGGCAATAACGTTTGCTACTCTTTCAAACATGCCCTCAGGAGTTTCATCTAATTCACCAAGTTTATTCTTTCTTAAGTACCTCTTCTCAAGTATAGTTCTACTGTTTTCAGAGAAATTAATATTTTCGTTCTTAACTAAATCCTCTCCGTCATTAAAATAAAGATATGAGCTCATATTATTGACCGTGGGTTACAGACCTCTGCTGCCTAAGACAAAGGTCACTAACTCACAAAATTTTTACATCTACTTTAAAGGAAATTACTGCCTATGGAAAATATAACCATAAATTATCATTAATACCAAGCAGTGAATATTGGAGAATGGCTTTTATTTGCCCAATTTTTAAATAATATCTAAATTTATACCAACGTACATAGTAATGTATATGAAATTCTAAAAACCAAAATCTAAGACAATAGCACAAATGACAACTGCTAATATTGGGTCATTCATTTAGAAAAAACTAGAGAGATTATTTTCCTCTTAAAAATGCTGGGATATCGTACTTATTCTCAAAATCTCCTTCAAAATCCTCAGGTTTGAAAAGATCTTTTGGTTTTTCAGAAGGATTTGCTTTGGGCTCATCATTGTCTATTGAAACACCCCCCTCTTCCCTAGGAATCGGGTGTCTAACAACGGGCTTTTCAACAAAATTAAAACCCAAATCCTCTTGCTTTATATCAAACCCTGTAGCTATAACTGTTATCTTTACTTGACCAGATAACCTTTGGTCAACTGTTGTACCAAATATTATATTTGCATCATCATTTGCTATATTTCTTATTATATTGGCTGCTTTATCAACTTCCTTCATAGTTAAGTCAGACCCTCCTATTACATTGAACAGTATTCCCTTAGCATCTTCTACAGACTGCTCCAACAATGGGGAAGATATTGCAGCTTTTGCAGCTACCTCCGCCCTATCTTCTCCAGCACCTATTCCTATACCCATGAGAGCCGTCCCAGCATCTTTCATAATGGTTTTAACATCAGCAAAATCAACATTTATAAGCCCGGGCATAACTATTAAATCTGATATTCCTTGGACACCTTGATTTAAAACACTATCCGAAAGTTTAAAAGCCTCTACAATTGACGTGTTTTCATCTGCAACTTCTAAAAGTCTTTGGTTTGGGATAGTTATTAAAGCATCAACCTCTTCCCTAAGCTCAGCAATTCCAACTTCGGAATTTTTCATTCTTAAGGCACCTTCAAATGCGAATGGTTTTGTAACAACACCTATTGTTAAAGCCCCCGCTTCTTTTGCTATTCTAGCAATAACTGGGGAAGCGCCTGTACCGGTACCACCTCCCATGCCTGCCGTAATAAAAACCATATCAGCTCCCTCTACGTGTTCTTTTATAATGTCGGCTGATTCTTCGGCAGCTTTTCTACCAACTTCTGGATTAGCACCAGAACCCAACCCATGAGTCATTTCCTGACCAATAGGCAATTTCATAACTGCTTTGTTCACTGAAAGGTCTTGAGCATCTGTATTCACAGCTATAAACTCAACACCTGTTATCTGACCGGACTCTATCATGGAATTTATAACATTCCCCCCGGCTCCACCTATACCCAAAACCTTTATTTTAGCGAAATTTTCAACTTCAGGCTTTACATGCATTTAAATTATTTTTGGGCAGAAATTAAATTGAATTCCTAAATTATTATCAGGGCAGAAGAGACTTGAGCTTATCAAATATCTTAGAAGCTCCTTTCCTTATACTACCGTTTTTATTATCAAATGACAATAGATTACTACCTCTATACAATTTTACCCCATACAAAACAGCCCCCACAGCTGCGGCTGAGTCAGGTCCTTTGATATCATCTATAAGTCCTGTAACCCCTTTAGGAACACCTATTCTAACTGGCATTTTTAGATTAACCTTTGCACTCTTCTCAACCCCGGCCGTTAGTGCCCCACCCCCAGTGATAACAACTCCCGCAGGAAGTTTACCGCTCAGGCCAGCTCTCGTTACTTCTAAAGCTATCAATCTGAATATTTCTTCCAATCTAGCATTTATTATTTTATAAAGCATTATCCTAGGAACACTCTCAACATCAAGATCAAATTCTGAAACATCAAAATCTTCGCTATCGCTATGCATATCCACTTTTGAGATAATTGCCTCATTACTTAATCTTATTTTTATTTTCTCCGCATCCTCTAATCTTGACCTTAAACCTATGGCCAGATCGCTTGTTATCAACTTTCCGCCAATAGGCAAAACTACGGAATGAATAGGACTACCGTCTAAGAAAGCTACAATAGAAGTTGTACCACCACCAATATCAACCAGGAGTGTGCCTAATTCCCTTTCAGTATCTGTTAACACAGCTTCTGCAGATGCCAAACCATTGTAAACTAACTCATCTACATCAATAGCTACCTTATTCACACATTTAGCAATATTTTTCATTGCAGTAGAAGAACCATGTATAACATTTGTCTCTACTTCCAACCTAACGCCAGACATTCCCACAGGATCTTTTATCCCCTCTTGTGAATTAACCACAAAATCTCTTGGAATAACGTGAATTATCTCTCTGGTGGAAGGTAGTGAGACAGCTTGTGCCGCTTCTATAACACGGGCAACATCTTCCTTTGTAATATCGGACGTATCATTTGGTGCAACGGCAACTACCCCATGAGAATTTAGATTTTCTATATGACTTCCATTTATTGTTACGAAAGCATTTGAAATTGAAACTCCAGCCATTCTCTCAACTTTCTCTATACTCTGAGATATGGCTTCAACAGAACTATCAATATCAACTACGTTTCCTTTATTTATACCTTTTGAGGGAACATTACCTGAAACACCTATTACAGAAACTCTGTTTTCCGATACTGATGCCACAACAGCACTAATTTTTGTGGAACCTATATCTATACCAGTGATAATTTTCTCTCTAGACATAATTTTTTATATGGAACTTAATCATATAATACTATTACTTTATCATATCTTAAATCAATTCTCTTGAGTATCTTACCCTCAACATCAGATTTTTTTACTAAAGCTTTTATAGTTCTGAGTGATTTTTCAATGTCTTTGTCGTAAACCATAAAAACTTCTGTATCTTTACCAACAAACAAATGCGCCGATGCCGGCTTAAAACTCATACTACTAATTTTTAGATTTTCTTTCTCAGCAAACTCTATTATTTCTATACTCACCGGAATAACATCCTTTTCTAAAAAAGTGCCCACCATAACAGGGCCTTCGTATTTTATTTTCGGCAAATCAAAAACACCACTTTCTACCACCCCAAGAACAAAACCCTCGGAATCAATTAAAAAATTTTCATCACCACTATTATATACAACAGCTATAGGAACTCTTTCTTCCACCACCACTCTAATCGAATTAGGATAGTCTCTTTCAACAACCACGTTTTTTGCACCTAAAAAACTTTTCCTAATATTCTCAGCCAAGGGGGCACAATCAATTAAAAAAATGTATTTTTCCGAAACGGCATTGTCAACAATACTCAGCACATCGTTATAATTAACAAAGTTCCCAGCTCCAATTATGTTAATTGATGAAACTTTAAAATACCCAGGAACATCAAACTTTATGAGCAATAAAACTACAATTAAAATAGATATAAAAAACACAAATATCCTCCCAAATAAACCGTGTCCTTTCCTAAGAAGTGATCTAGCAGTTATTGCACTTCTTTTTCTTTCATTTATACGCTTTAGAAGTATCTGGCTCTCCCTTGTAGCTTTTTTTTCGGAAGAACTTCCCATGTGTATTCGTCTGTAGTTATTGGTCCTTTTGCTAAATTTATTTTTTGGAGAATTTAAGAATTTCATCTACTATTAAACCTGCAGAATTTTTTTTCAGAAACCCAAAATCTTCTTTATTTTTTAATTTGTATACATTTATATTGGACAAACAATATTTAATCTTCCCAACTAAAGCTTCTGGGGTAAGTCCTTTCTGCTCTACTATCTCAGCAAGACCTGATTCTTTTACTACACTGGCATTAACAAACTGCTCATTATGAGAAACCCACGGTATGGGAATAAATATGGCTGGTTTCTCAAGAGATATAATTTCAGATATTGTATGAGCCCCAGACCTTGAAACAACAAGATCTGCTTTTGAATAAGCTTCCCCTATCTCATCATCAAAAACAAACTTTCTTAAGTAATAATTCCCTTTTGATTTTTTTTGTATATCCTCATATCTAGATTCTAGTATTCCAAAATCATTATAAACGGAATTATCACCGCACTGATGCACAACATTGCAAAATGACAAAAGAGATTCTAAAGAATCTCTAATGACGTTATTTATCAGATGTGAGCCCGTTTTACCAGCGGAGATATAAATAGTAGGTAGGTTTTCGTTAATGTGAAAAGAATTCGATTTCACGGTAAATATTTCTTCCCTAAGAGGGATACCAGTAAAGACAGTTTTATTCTTAGGAAAATATTTTTCTGACTTTTTCCACGATATCATAACTACTTTTACAAATTTAGATATCAACCTATTTGAATATCCCGCAACAGCAGTTTGTTCATGAGTGATAGATGGTATACCAAGAAAATAACCCGCAATAACCACAGGAGCGGCTAAATAACCCCCAAAGGAAACTATTATGTTCGGGCGGTTTCTTAACAAAAAAATTAAGGCCTGAAAAAATCCAAATGGGATTTTTAACAATCTTTTAATGTCGTAGGTTTTATATAATTTTCCAGCTTTAAGATTAAAAAAAGGAATCCCTAATTTTGTAATTTCCAGATATTCTAACGTGGGATTTACATCGTTCTTCATTGAGTGTTTGTGACCCATCCAAAGTATTTCAACATCTGGAATTCTATCTCTCAACTCTTTTATCACAGGTAAGGCCGAGCTGTGATGTCCTCCTGTTATTACAACTTTCATTATTTTATTTTAATACAATTCAGATTGTTTTTGAATGTTAGCCAATATACCTAAACCCATTAAACTGAAGATCATAGATGATCCTCCGTACGATATTAAAGGTATTGGGACACCTGTCATGGGTATTACTTTGGTCATTGAAGCAACATTTATGAAAAATTGAATCCCAAACCAAGAACTTACCCCAACAGCAATTAACTTACCAAGCATATCCCCAGAATTATTCGCTATTTTAAATCCCATGTAAATTAAATAAGAGTACAAAAGTATAACCGTGACTGTACCTATAAAACCAAACTCCTCCCCTATAATTGCAAATATTGAGTCCGATGCCACTTCTGGTAAATATTGGTACTTTTGTTTTGATTGCCCAAACCCGACTCCTGAGACACCTCCCGATCCTAGTGCTACTAACGCCTGGGTTACATGATAACTAGACTCACTATCACCACCTCCTGGTAACATTGCCTTTAATCTTTCTAACCTATATTTAGAAGAAACCATAAATAAGACTCCTAAAACAAACGCCCCTATAAAAATCCCTATGATAGGTTTTATTGGTGCTCCTGACACAAAGTAAACTATTGTTCCAAGAACAAAAACAAGAGACGCGGTAGACATATTTGGTTGCAAAATTATAAGTCCAGATAATATAACTGAAATTTTCAAATAAGTTAGTAAAGACTCCTTTTGATTTTCAGATTTTTTTCCACCTTTCTGAGATATAAGACTTAATTGAGAGGATAAGTATAAAACTATAGCTAGCTTAGATAACTCACCAGGTTGGAAACCAACTACACCAAGGAATGGAACTTCTGGTAACGGGGGCGGGTTAATGTACAACCACCTGTTAGCACCATTTATACACGGAGCAAATGTTGTAGAAGATGAGCAGGGTGCTAAACCCGCTATGGCTAATATAATTAGTGAGACTAAAGTAAATATAAATAAACCACGAGACACTTTTGAAATTTTTTTGTAGTCGAGATTATAGAAAATAATAAAACATATTAAACCCGCTACTATCCAACCAAGTTGCAAAATTGCAAATCTATAAGGATTTCCATAGAGATTTGAGGAAGATATAGACGTGGCATTGGCTATCATTAATAAACCAAAACCAAGCAACAAAAGCATCATGGTAAACAAAGATCTGTCACCATATTTCTTTTTGCGGTCCGCCTTCTTGCGCATTAATAATTATAGTTTAAAGGATAGCCACAAAAAACCCAACAAATGCAAAAAATACACCAAATAATACAAATCTTAAAGTTATCTTAGTCTCGGGCCACCCAAGCATTTCAAAATGATGGTGTATTGGAGCCATCCTAAAAAGTCTTTTGTGAGTAATTTTATATACAATCTGTTGCAACGGGCTCGATATACCATCTACTAGAAAAACTGTACCCATAAATAAAAACGCTATTTCTCTATGCATTACAACAGCCAAGACTGCTAAAACAGCTCCTAAAGCATGTGAACCAACATTCCCCATAAAAACCCTAGCTGGAAATATGTTGAAATATAAGAATGGAAGTAGGGCTCCAACAAAAGTTGCACAAAATCCTGCTAAAGAGTTATAGCCAAGAACTCTTGAAAGAATCCAAAAAGCTATAAAAGAGATAAGGGACAATCCCCCTAATAACCCATCTAAACCATCTGTAAAAGCAACAGCATTCATGACAACTATAAAAAGTAGGAATATTACTATTGGGTACCAAAAACCTATGTGAACATTTCCAAGAAGTGGGAACCATATATAATCCCACCCAAGTTTAAAATATGTCCAATAAGAAACAAACCCAGCTATTAAACCTTGGATAATAAATTTTTTATAAGTTTGGACACCATCCCCCTCAGAGCTTCCTAGAGCCCTAGTCACCTCTTTAAACAAACCCCAAATTTTTGCAAATATATTAAAACGTGATATCCCAGTATCTTTTCTACGAAAAAACCTTCCAAAATGGTATTCAAAAAATCCTGGTAATCCAGATTTTTTATAAACTTTTGTAAAATCATCAAACATTCCTAGCAAACCTGCTACTACGGAAATAAATAGTGGAAAAAGGGTTTGCGTTCTAGAACGGTTAAAAATCAAACTCACGACCCCAACTGTAAAAACAAAAACTAACCCTCCCATGGTGGGAGTACCTTTCTTTATTTTATGAGTAGCGGGACCATCTTCTCTTATATTTTCTCCCATTTGGAATTTATAAACAAAATTTATCCAAAATGGATAAGCAGCAAGAGACATCAAGCAAGCTAAAAACAATAAAAGAAAATCAAAAATTAATCCAACTGTTCCCATATTTTTGCTCCCAGTGATTTAAGTTTATCAACAAAATCTTCAAAATAATAATTTACATTTTCCAAACCTATTATCTCACTTTTTCCTTCCGCACATAGAGCTGCTAAAACCAAAACTGGGCCATTTTTTAAATCTTCTATAGTTAAACGCTCGCCTTTTAATTTTGTTGGTCCAGATATTTTTGCGATTGTTAAGGGCTCACCACTTTCCTCAATGCTATATGTATCATCGTTCACAACAGGGACTATCCCAACCTCAGATGGAGTAACTAAATCTATTTTCGCTCCCATCCTGTTTAAGTCTAAACAATAACCAAATCTGTCTGTGTAAACGGTATCGTGAACAATACTTTCACCATTCGCTTGAGTAAGAATTAACGTAGCTAAAGGTTGCCAATCATGTAAAAAGCTTGGGGGAGAAGATATTTCTACAACCTGTGGGACCAGATCTTCATCATGTCTCCAAATCCTTAGATCTGATCCCGAAAACTCAAACCTAACCCCTATTTTGTTTAAAAAGTTTATAAACTGTAAAACCAAATCTCTCTTTACATTTTTTATAGATATATTTCCTTTGGTTAAAACAGCTAAAGAAGCAAAAACCGCAATTTCAGTCTTATCTGAACATACTTCAAATGAAGTCCCATTAAATATATTGACCCCTTTTACCGTTATATCACCATTTTCTGTTCTAGTTACTTGGGCTCCTATACCACATAAAAACTCAATTAAATCATCAACCTCAGGATCTTGTGACGCATTGATTACTGTAGACTCACCTGGTAGAAAAACTGAAGATAACAACGAGTTGTCAGTGGCAGTGTGACTAACATTTTTAAACTTGATAATAGAACCCTTTGCATCTCCGTTATTTAGTATTTTCATGTAATAATCATCTTCCTCAATATCAAAACCAAGAGATTCCCAAGTATCTAAAAATCTATTGATTGGCTTGATTCTTCCATCAACAGATTTATATTTTGGAATAAATGCTTTACCAAATCTAAAAATTAAGGGCCCAGCCAACAAAGATGAAAGTCTATATTTTTCTCCAATTTCCAAAGGTACCTCATAAGAATTAATTTGGGATCCATTAACTAGTAGTGTGTTATTACCAACCCACTCTGCTTTACCACCAACACTTTCAATAACCTCTATATCATCCATTACTGATTGTACTCTGGGAACATTATTTAAAATAACATCCTCATTTGAAAACATAGCTGCAAATATTAGCTTTGATGCAGAGTTTGTAGACCCCGACGCTGTTACTGTTCCTATTAACGGAGTATTACCTTCAATAAAAATTCCTGACATATTAGCCCAAAAAGACTATGAGGAGGGAATTTACTATTAATAAAATCCCTGCAATTATAGTTGTAATAAAAATTATTTTCTCAAAACCTCTAAGGGATCTGTACATATTAAAAGAACTTTTGAGTGTAGATGATAAACCAGACGATTTAGATTGAATCAAAACTAAAACTATTAGAAGAGTTGAGACAATTAATTGAGATATTTTTACAAACTTAATCATATTTATTTTTTCTTTGAACAAAGACCCTCCAAAAACAAATACACGCTACTAGTTGCTAAGGCAGAAAAAACAAGTGACCAAAGGCTATCTAAATCTTTAGATGGTAGCACAAAGCCCAAAATATTCAAACTTTTAAGAGTTGTAGGTTGAAAAGATAGATCATATATTATATTGGTTAAAGCATAAAAAACTATTACCGTTGATATAAAAGATATTAGGAAAAAGACACTTCCGCTAGTTGGTAAAGATACAACTGACGCAATGGGTCTAAGGAAAAGATATAAAACTAAAAGAGCCACTATTGATAGGTATAACGTTTTATTTTCACTATAAGAAAAACCACCAACAGCCCAATCAGCAACAAACAGCGACAAAAATATGAAAAGCACAGTTCTTATAATTTTTTTCATGTTTGTTAAATTAAAGCCCAAAAAGATAAGTTTTACAACCTACCCAACAATAGTTTTCTTCATTAAAGTGTGATGATAATTTTGGGCAAATCTATGAGCTTCATCTCTTAAGCGAATAATGAGCTTCATGCCATAACCATCTTTTGGGTGATTAGCTTCCACAAAAACACCATTATCTTTATAAACAAGTGTCTCGTTCTTTTCTGCTATACCTACTAAAGGCACTTCTATATCCAAATCCTCTAGAACTTCCGTCCCCGAAGATACTTGGGGCTTACCACCATCAACAACAATAAGGTCTGGGAGAGATTTATTTTTAATACCAGACTTCAATCTCCTATACAAAACTTCGTACATCATTTCGAAATCATCAGGTTTATTTTTTAATTTTATTTTAAATTTTCTATACTCAGATTTATCTATTTTTCCATCTATAGCAACAACCATTGATCCCACAGCTTCTTTACCAGATATATTAGAAATATCGTAACATTCAATTCTTTTTGGAGGGGCTTTTAAAAAGGGCAAAAAACTGGAAATTTCTTCAATAGCTTTTTTACTTAGATCATCTATTAAATAAGGGTTATCAATATAATCTCTGGCGTCTCTAAAGGTTTTTTGCACATAATAGAATTTTTGTAGAATGTCTCTACAGACCAAAGCTTTCTCAAAGTCCTCTTCTTTAGAGTATTTTTCCATTTGTTTTTCAGTTCTTGAAATAAAAGAGGAGACATTACCTGATAATACTTTTTTAATCCCAGATATATTTTGCTTATACAAAGATATTTCGATCGTGGAATTTTTTAAACAAGGACTTGTACATAAACCAATGTGTCCGTATAAACACGGGGATTCTATCTTTTTATATTTTGTAAATTTTGAAACGCTACAATCTCTAAAAGGAAATATTTTTCTTGAAGTTCCAAGTATATTTTTAACAACAATGTTATTCGGAAAGGGCCCAAACACAATATCCGAACCTAAAAGCTCGGGTTTTCTAGCAGTAACAACTTTTGGCAGGTTAATTAATTTACCATTAATATCAATTTCTTCTTTTCTGATTACTATATAAATTTTGGATTTATCATCTTTAAGAACAATGTTGTACTTAGGTCGGTACTTTTTTATAAGCTCGGCCTCTAATATTATTGCTTCAAATTCTGAATCTACTTGTATAAAATCGAGATCGCTAATTCGTCTCACCAATTCCGCGGTCTTAAAATCAGACGGGATGTCAACCGAAAAATAGGACTTTACCCTAGATCTTAAGTTTTTTGCTTTACCAACATATATTACCTTTCCAGAAGAATCTTTAAAAATATAAGAGCCCGGAAGTTGCGGTAAGTTATTAACTTTTTCTCTCAAATTTGAGCTTTCCACACGCTTATTGTAGCATTTAATAGATGTTAAACGGATTCCTAAAGAGAAAATATACATTAAAAGTTATCACTTTTTTTTCATTTTTCATTTTATTTTTATCTAAAAACTTCTCTTTTGCCCAAGGAGAACAATTTTCTATAGACTACAACCTTGATTACAATATAGGATTAAATGGGGAAGCATCTGTAATGCATGAGGCCGTTATCACAAACCTTCAAAACGACGCTATACCAACTAACTACTCTTTTTCATCCAAGCAGTTAGAGATATATGATGTATCAGCACTGTCTAATGATAAGGAGGTAAATCCTAAAGTAGATAAGTTAGGTGATAGTACTAAAGTTGTGGTAACTATAAGAGATCACGCGATAGGAAAAGGAAGACAAAATAAAATAATTCTGAAATACAAAACAAAGAGTGTAGCTTCTAGATCCGGAAGTATATGGAATTTATACTTGCCAAAAATACAAGTTCCTGAAAAGACAACTTTATATAACATAAAAATATCAGTTCCAAAATCATTTGGTGAAAAGATATACATATCACCTACTCCAGTAATAGAAAGAGAAGAGAACGATCTAAACACGTATTATTTCACAAATGAGGTTTTGAAAACTGCTGGTATAACCGCAGCATTTGGGGAATACCAACCCGTTAATTTTAGATTGAAATATCAAATACAAAATAATTCCATATTACCGTCGGTTAAAAAAGTGGCCTTACCACCCGATATTAAAAAATCTCAAAGTGTAAGTTATAAAAAAATAGACCCGAGACCCGACAAAATAAAAGTTGATGGTGATGGAAATCTAATAGCTCACTATGTATTGAAACCTAAGAAAAATTTAGAAATTGAAGTTATAGGAACTGCAAAACTATATGGTGAGCAAATAAACCCAGATTTTGGGAGAAGTTTTAATGAGATACCAAAAGATATTGTTAAGAATTACATTAAACCAAAAAAATATTGGGAAATTGGATCCCCATATATTAAAAAGATAGTTCAGGAACTGAAAGATGAAAATATAAGTGTCACAAAAAGTGCTCAAAAAATATACGACTTTATAGTTCAAAACATAAAATACGATTTTGACGCGGCCTCGAATGGTTTGGTGGAAAGAGTGGGTGCAGAAGCAGTAGTAACTCAAGAAGGAAAGTGGACGTGTATGGAATTCACGGATTTATTTATAACTTTAGCCAGAGCTTCTGGGATACCTGCTAGAGAAGTAAATGGGTATGCCTTTACACCTGATGATAATAGCAAACCATTATCAATAAGCTTTAGTAAGGGAGATTTTTTGCATTCTTGGGCAGAGTTTTATGATCCATTCTATGGATGGGTACAGGTAGACCCAACTTGGGGCGCAACATCGGGCGTAGATTATTTCTCAAAACTTGATACAGGACATTTTGCTTTTGTCATAAAAGGTCTTAGTTCGGAATACCCCTATCCCGCAGGATCTTATAGATTTTCTGAAGATGATAAACTCATTGAGGTAGATTTATCAAAAAATATGTCGGAAGAATACTTCATGCCAGCAGTATCAATTAAAAAGGTTACTAATCTTAATCCCGTTCAAATAATAAAAGGAAGAATAAAATTAAAAATTGAGAACACTGGAGACATTACACTATACAATCTTGATGGGAAAATATTACCCACAAGAAGCAATATTTATCTATATGTAGATAAAAATTCCAACATTGTTCACTTTGAAGATATAGATGGAAATAAATATCAAGCTAAATTTTAATCAGCATACCAATCAACATTTAAAGCTTCGGCTGTGTGTGACTTTTTACACTTTTTCAAATCATCAACAGTACCCTCAAATAAAACTTCTCCTCCATCATCCCCACCTTCTGGACCAAGATCTATAACCCAATCACAATTTTTAACTATATCTAAATTATGTTCAATCATAATAACGGTATTTCCTCTAGCAGTAAGACGTTTACATATTGAAATAAGATTTTCTAAATCAGCAAAATGAAGCCCGGTAGTGGGCTCGTCCAATATGTACAATGTGCTCCCGGTGGATCGTTTTGATAACTCTAAGGCCAACTTTACTCTTTGGGCCTCTCCTCCTGACATGGTTGGAGCGGGTTGACCAAGTTTTATATATCCCAAACCAACATCATATAAAGTTTCCATTTTTCTTCTTATTTGTGGGATATTTTCAAAAAACTTTAAGGCCTCCTCAACGGTCATATCAAGAACATCAGCAATATTCTTTCCTTTATACTCAATTTCTAATGCTTCTGAGTTGTATCTCTTACCCTTACAAACATCACACTTTACATAAACATCGGGCATGAATTGCATTTCTATTTTTACCTGCCCTTCCCCTCCACAGGCCTCACATCTCCCACCTTTTACATTAAAACTAAACCTACCCTGACTATAACCCCTTATTTTTGCTTCCTGAGTTTGAGAATATAAATCTCTTATGTAATCAAATACTTTTGTATATGTTGCTGGATTAGATTTTGGAGTTCTTCCTATAGGACTTTGGTCTATGGCAATAACATTTGAAATATTTTCTATACCTGTTATCAAGTCAAAGGGCTCGGGTTTTTCTTCTATTTTTAATCCAAACATCTGTCTTAAACCTTGATACAGTGTATCCATTATTAAAGTAGATTTACCTGAACCAGATACCCCAGTCACACAAATAAACTTTCCTAGAGGAATATTAAGATCAACCTTTTTCAAATTTCTCCCAGTGGCGTTTTTTAAAGTTAAAAATTTTCCTTTTGTGTTCTTTTTCCTATTTGCTAATGATTCCTCCATAAGTAAATCTTCAAACTTTTTATTTCCATTTCCAGACGGTAAATTTTTCCCCACCACAAGTTCTCCAGACAAATACTTCCCTGTAATAGAATTTTTATCTTTTTTTATTTGCTTAGGGGTTCCTTCAGCAACAACCTCACCACCGTGCTCCCCCGCTCCAGGACCAAAGTCAAAAATATAATCGCTTCTAAGCATAGTTTCAGCATCGTGTTCAACAACTAAAACAGTATTTCCCAGGTCTCTTAAGTGGTGAAGGGTTTGAATTAATTTACTTTGATCTGTTTGATGCAGCCCAAGAGAGGGTTCATCTAAAACATATAAAACCCCGCTCAAACCAGAACCTATTTGAGATGCTAACCTTATTCTTTGGGCCTCTCCTCCAGAAAGTTCTGCGGATGCTCGCCCTAAGGTAAGATAACTTAAACCGACATCAACTAAAAACTTAGTTCTAAAAGATATTTCTTTCAAAATTGTACTCGCTATGCTGTTCTCTCTTGAGTTTAACTTACTAGGGAGGGATTCAAACCAGCTATTGACTTCTTTAACGGACATATGAGTCACTTCATCTATATTCTTTCCTGCCAAAGTAAAAGATAGTGACTCTTTCTTTAATCTAGCACCACTACAGATAGGGCATTTTTCTTTAACCATGTATTTTTCAATTTCAGATTTTACATAATCAGAGTTAGTTTCTTTATATCTTCTTTGTAGGTTTGGTATAACACCTTCGAAACCTGCATCATAAGATCTCTTTTGCCCTTCTTGGTTTACAAAATATACCTTATATTTTTTCCCTGGAGTTCCATAAAATAAGACATCTCTAGCTTTTTTGCTTAACTCACCTATTGGCATATCTAAAGAAAAATTATTTTGTTCTGCAACTGACTTTACAACTTTAGAAGTCCAAGTTATATGCTCAAAAAGTCTGGTCCAGGGTAAAACACCTCCTTCAGAGATTGAAAGTCTAGGATTAACCACCAGCTCCTCATCAATTCTCAATTTTGTTCCTATACCATCACAAGATGGACACGCCCCATGAGGAGAGTTAAAAGAAAATGTTCTTGGCTCAATCTCTGGCAAAGATATGTTGCAAACAGGACATGCAAAATTTTCTGAAAACAGATGATCATCAAATTCTTTTGGTTGATCTGGAAATTCAAATGTTTTATCTTTTACAAAAGATACTAAAGCATTCCCCGATCCCATTCTTAAGGCCGTCTCTATGGATTGATATATTTGGGATTCTACTTCTTTTTTATCTCCATCTTTTTTTATTTTTTTATTATTTATTGTATGTCTAGAAACAATAGCATCTATACTGTGTTTGTTAGTTTTTATGAGATTAAAATCTTCAGATAAATCTCTAATGTTTCCATCTACCCTTGCTCTTACAATCCCCTGCTTTCTTAAATTATCAAATAATGAAGAAAACTCTCCCTTCCTATCTTTAACAACTGGGGACATGATCATAAATCTAACTCCCCGCTCACTTTTAAAATCAGTTTCTTGAGAAACTATCTCCATTATTTTTTCTACTATCTCCTGGGCTGATTGTCTTTCTATTTCTCTTCCACATTCTGGACAATGGGGGTGACCAATACGAGCATATAAAAGTCTTAAAAAATCGTATATTTCGGTAATTGTCCCTACTGTTGATCTGGGATTTTTGCTAGTAGTCTTTTGGTCAATTGCTATGGCAGGAGACAGACCGTCTATTTTTTCTACATCTGGTTTATCCATTATTCCCAAAAACTGCCTAGCATAAGCCGATAAACTTTCAACATATCTTCGTTGACCTTCAGCATATATAGTATCCATCGCTAAAGAAGATTTACCTGAACCAGACACACCTGTAAAAATAACCATCTTATTTTTTGGTATATCAAGGTCCACATTTTTAAGATTATTTTGTTTGGCTCCCCTAACTAAAATGTGTGAGATAGAATCGTTCATAACAAAGATATTGTACAGGATAAATAGATTAAATGTCTACGGGTTTTATTTGGGTATAGAAAAAGCCGAGAAAGTTTTTACTTACTCGGCTTTGCCGGAAATCAAACTACAGAGTCAATTAGCTGACAACCGCCCTCTCCTCCTTCATTTTTTGTGCTTTTTTAGATTTAATGATCTCACTGGCTCTGCAGATAGCCTCATCACATAAATCGTCAAAACCATTCTCTTCAGCGAAGTCGTGAACAAATCTACACTGCTTCTTGTTATCAGCACGTTTCAAACTTTCTTCAAAAGCTATTTTGGCCAGCTCAACGTCTCCAATCAAACGTCCTAACTTATTAAAATCATTATATGTTTCACACATTTCAAAAAATTTAGGAAAGAATTCCTTTCTAAGAACACTGTCCCTAGGAATACTAAGCATACTAATCAATAGAGATACCAACTGCTCTTTAGAACACATAAGTTCATGAGCTTTTCTAAGGTATTTTTCCCTTAAGGGATCTCCACTTTTAAGATCATCTACAATATCCATGCACCTATCGAACGGGCTTTTAGAACTACCTGTTTTCACACTTCCCATCTTTACTCTCCTTTTCATATGAAATTACGGTTAGTGTAGATAAAATACCGAAACCTGTCAAACGCCGTAAAAGTTCTCAGAGATAGATCAATTTTGATTTAATCATTTTTATCCTTGTCCTTATCACTATCTTTCTCAGGACATAGACTTTCAGGAATATTAGAACCCTTAATAAAAATCTCTGAATAACCACACTTTTCATCTTTTTTTACAAAAACATTCTCTGGTTGATCAAAAATTTCGTTATCAATTCCTTGCAAAACAACTCTCATTATTTTGTTCCATATTGGTGCCGCACCTGTTAAACCAGATGCTAAGTTTTGATTCATTGGAGACCCGTCATTATTACCAACCCAAACTCCTACCACATAAGATGGGGTGTAACCAAGAGCCCAGTTATCTTTAATATTGTTTGTCGTTCCAGTTTTCACCGCTATTTTATAACCTGGTATAGAAAGAAAATTATTAACCCCAAAAGCTGGTAATCTTGCGCTATTATCAGACAGTATATCCCAAATAATATAAGAAACTTCTGGAGTTAAAACTTGAACTTTTTTTCTGTTATCAAAATAAATACTATTACTCTTTGAATCTTTTATGCTTAAATAAGGTGAAAGTTCCTCATAATTACCTAACCTAGCTAGCGTTGCGTATAAATTCGTATGGTCCAAAAGCATAACCTCCTTACCTCCGAGAGTAATTGACAAACCATAGGCACCATCCGCAACCCAATTTGTAAGTCCCATTTCCCTGCCTTTGTTCACAATGTTATTAGGCCCAACGTCGTTTGCTATTTTAACTGCGGGAACATTATAAGAATTTGCTAAAGCATGTCTTAAAGAAATCTTCCCATGATATTTACCATCATAATTAACGGGAGTATACGGTTCAGAATCTTTAAATTTATATGTGATAGGAGAGTCATTTATAAATGTAGCGGGAGTGTATTTTCCTGACAAAGCTAGAGCGTAAGTAACGGGTTTTATAGATGATCCCGGCTGTCGGAGTGCTGTAACAACATCGTACGCTCCCCAAGTATCTTGAAAATAATCCACAGACCCAACATAAGCAAGTATTTCAGACTTTTTCGCATCTAAAACTACTGCAGCTCCATTTGAAAACCCAAGGTACGAGTTATTCCTAACTTCGGAAACAATTATCTCCTGCACTTTATCTTGCAAATCTAAGTCTAAGGTGGTGGTAACTTCTAAACCTCCTGTTTCTACATATCTTTTACCGTACCTTTTCTCTAAATCCTTTCTTACAAAATCAACAAAATGGGGAGCACGAATATAACCACCTTGATTAATAAAATGTAATTCTTCTTTATATGCTTTTTCAGATTCATCTTCATTTATGTATCCCAAAAACACCATTCTGTCTAAAACATATTTCTGTCTTTCTTTTGCGACATTAATATCTGATAAGGGAGAGTAACTGGTAGGAGCTGTTGGTAATCCTGCCAACAAAGATGCCTCCCCCAAAGTAATTTCCCAAACATTTTTTCCAAAATATTTTTGTGACGCAGATTGAACACCCCAAGAAGTACCACCATAAGAAATATTATTTAAATACATTTCCAAAATTTTTTCTTTAGAATATGTTGCCTCAACCAACAATGCCAAAACGGCTTCTTTTATTTTTCTAGATAGTGTTCTTTCTGATGTCAGAAGGGTATTTTTAACAAGTTGTTGGGTTATTGTGGAGCCACCCTGTAAAGAGTCCTTGTTGGTTATATTATTTTTTAAAGCTCTTATTATACTGTCTACTCTTATACCAGGATGTTGAAAGAATTTATCATCCTCAACAGCCAATGTCGCTTTAATCATATGATCTGGAATTTCATTTACGGTTACGGGGTTATAGTTTTTATCCACATATATTTCATAAAGAAGTCTGCCTCTTCTGTCTAATATTCTTGTAGATCTTCTATCTGTTTCTAAAGCTAATTTTTCAGGTGACGGTAACTCATTTATCCACCTTACTAATGTGATAGGAATTAAAATAAAAACAATTGAAAAAAGAATACCGAGCACAAACATTTTCTCTCCAAATGATAGAGAAAAAATACTCAGGACTTTCGACAAAAAATACCTTCTTTTAGGTTTCTCTTTTGGCAGATCTTTACCTGCCCTAATTGATAAAAATATTTTCTTAACATTTTCCCAGAAGCCAAAGAATATATTTTTAATAAGGGTAAATAATATAGTAGAGATTTCAATGACTGTGGACCCAATTAGAATTATAAACCCCAATAATTTTTCTAAATATTTCATAAAAATATGGGTGAGAATCTAAAAATAATATACCTCAAAAAATGATCGGGTCAATTAATATTTATATTTAAGTAGTGAGTTTTCTTATTTCTCTTATTTTATCTCTCAAAACAGCTGCTTTTTCAAAATTTAAAACCTCAGCTTCGTACTTCATCATATTCTCAAGATTTGTAATTTCTTTCTTAAGCTCCGATGGTGGAAGTTGTTTATAATCTACATCTTCCCACTTTTCCTTTTTACCTGATATCTGTTCTTCTATTTCTTGGTCTATTAATTTTTCTCTTATTGGTTTAACAATTTGCTTTGGAGAAATACCGTGCTTTTTATTGTAATCAACTTGAATACTTCTTCTTCTATCAACTTCTGAAATTGCTCGTGACATGCTACCAGTTATATTATCGGCGTACATTACAACTTCTCCTTGAACATGCCTGGCTGCCCTTCCCATGGTTTGAATTAAAGAAGTTTCTGATCTTAAAAAACCCTCCTTATCCGCATCAAGTATGGCAACCAACCCAACTTCTGGTAAATCTAAACCCTCTCTTAATAAATTTATCCCAACCAAAACGTCATAATCACCTTTTCTTAAATTATCCAAAATATCTGTTCTCTCGAGAGTATCTACATCAGAGTGAAGATATGTAACTTTTACATTTTTTTCTGCCAAAAAAGACGATAGTTCTTCTGCCATCCTTTTTGTAAGGGTAGTAACAAGAACTCTTTGTCCTTTTGAAACTTTATCTTTTATTTTTTCTAACAAATCCTCAATCTGACCTTTTGTAGGCAAAATTGTAACTTGGGGATCAGTTATACCTGTAGGTCTGAGCAGTAACTCCACTACATTTTTTTCAGATTTATTTATTTCCCATTCATCAGGAGTAGCACTAACATAAACGCTAGAACCCCTTCTTTTCATAAACTCATCAAAATTTAGAGGTCTGTTATCCAAGGCCGAAGGAAGTCTGAAACCGTAATTTATCAAAACCTCTTTTCTTGATCTATCACCATTAAACATTCCTCTAATTTGAGGAATTGTCATGTGAGATTCATCAACTATTGTTATGTAATCTTTTGGAAAATATTCCATTAAAGAATAAGGGGCATCTCCTGGATTTCTACCGTCAAAATATCTTGAATAATTTTCAATTCCCTTGCAATAACCTATCTCTCTAATCATTTCCAAATCATAATTAGTCCTCTGTTTCAACCTGTACGCTTCCAACTGCTTATTTTCCTTTTTCAATTCGTTAAGTCTTATTTCTAGATCATGTTCTATACAACTTAAAGCCCCCTCTCTCTTATCCTCATCTGTTACATAGTGTTTAGCTGGGTATATTATGGCAAAACCTTCTTGACTTTGTTGGTAAGGATCTAAAATTAAATTTTTTCCTGTTAATGGATCAAACTTAGTAATTTTCATTAACACATCATCTATTATTTCTAATCTTAAACCGTTGTCTTGATAAGCTGGATAAACATCAACTATATCCCCTACAACTCTATAAGTTCCTCTTTTAAAATCAAAATCTGATCTCTCATAGTAAGTTTGTCCAAGCCGTTTCAACAAATCACTTTTTCTAAGTTTCATTCCTGTTCTCAGCTCTATAGCTACTTTTCCATATTCTACTGGAGATCCAAGGTTATATATGCATGAAACAGATGCTACCACAATAACATCTTTTCTAGTCATAAGAGATGTTGTTGCTGAAAGACGTAACTTATCTATTTTTTCATTTATTGCAGAATCCTTTTCTATATACGTATCTGTTGAGGGAATATAACTTTCTGGTTGGTAATAATCATAGTAACTAACAAAAAACTCAACTGCGTTTTCTGGAAAAAAATCACGAAATTCTTGATAAAGCTGGGCCGCTAATGTTTTATTGTGAGAAATAACTAAAGCCGGTTTTCCTATATTCTTAATAACATTTGCCATGACAAATGTTTTACCGGAACCAGTTACACCCAAAAGTACCTGATCCTTACGCCCGGATTTAATATTTTCAGTTATTTTTTGTATAGCTTGGGGCTGATCCCCTGTTGGCTTAAACGGAGAAACTAATTTAAACATCGTAGAAATAATACCATAAACTCTTGACATCTTCGTGTATTTTTCGGTAACATAAAAACACGAATAAAAACCGTAAATTATTTAAATTAAATAAAGGAGAAAAATGAGCCCCGTAACTTTATATAAAAAACAAAAACAAATATTAGATTTTATATCCCAGTATATTCAAGTTAATGGACACTCCCCCACTCTCCAAGAAATAGCAGATTCGATGGGACTCTCCTCTTTAGCAACTGTTCATGAACACCTTAAATCTTTGGAGAAGAAAGGTGTTATAAAAAGGTATGACGGTGCAGTACGCGGTATAGAAATTGTAGACAATTCTGTTAATGCAAACCTATCGGCAGTTGAACTACCGCTAATAGGATATATAGCAGCCGGGGAACCTATAGAAGCAATTGAAAACGAGATGTCCACGGTCATGGTTTCTCCAGATATGGTTTCAAAATCTAAAAGATGTTTTGTTTTGCAAGTCAGAGGAACATCTATGATAGACGAGGGAATAATGGATGGAGATTATGTTGTGCTAAAACAACAGGAAACAGCCGAAAATGGACAAATAGTCGTAGCTCTTATAGATGAAGGTTTTGCGACACTAAAAAAATTCTACAAAGAAAAGGACGGAGTAATAAGATTGCAACCAGCTAACGAAGAGATGGAACCTATATTGGTAGATGCAGACCAGGTTAAAATACAGGGTGTAGTCACAGGTATCGTAAGAAGATATAGAAACTGACAATAATATATATAAAGTAGATGAGAAAGGAACATTTACAAATGGAGGAACAGGTAGTAGGCACATGTTTACACGTGATGAAATGGTACAGGATCTTTTTCTCGAGGTTGGTAAACCGTTTAACATGAGGGAAAGAGACTTGACTCCTCCAATCACTGAAGTAATTTACACTGATCTAAGAAAACGAGAAAAAAATGAACCTATGCCTTCTAATGTTAGTCTTATTAGAAACGATTTTACTAAACTAGAAACTCGAACTAAGTAGCTAAAGAAACAACAGTAATAGATAGTTTTAATCACATACTTTGCAAGGACGTAAGGAATTGGATGAGAGTCGTTTGAGCACTTGTGTTGTAAATAAACTTTCCCTAATGTAAAATTTATGGGTCTATATGTCAAATCTAATAGCCCCAATAATTTTATATTTAGAAAAACTTGCCCAGCACGTTCCTCTTGAAATATTTACAATTGTTGGAACATTTTTAGAGGAAGTTATAGCTCCAATACCATCGCCATTTGTTCTTGCGACAGCAGGTACTATAACAAAAGCCCAGGCCAGACCACTTGCCTACATAATATTAATCTCAATAATCGGCTCTGCAAGCAAAACCCTAGGAGGGTGGGTTCTATATGTAATTACAGATAAAATGGAAGATTTATTCACCTCAAAAATTGGAAAATTTATAGGTGTATCAAAAGGAGAAGTCGAAAAAATAGGAAAATATTTCAACGGCACCAAAAGAGACTGGATAGTACTTTTCACACTAAGAGCACTTCCCATATTTCCGAGCTCTCCCATTTCAATAACATCTGGTTTAATAAAAATAAAAAAGAAATTATTTCTCACCACAACCTTTTTAGGAACGATAATACGAAATTTATTTTATCTATATGTTGGGTATGCGGGACTGACCGCTTCAGAAGAGTTAATGACAGGATTAGAAAAATCTGAGAATATAGCAACTTTTATAACACTGGCTTTAATTGTTGGATTTCTTGTGTGGGGATATAAAAAGAGAAAAGAATTATTTTCGAACGGTACTCAAGAAAAAGAAGATCGTAAATTACAACAAGCAAAGGATCTCCTTAACTACAAAAAAGTTGATGAGCTACCAAAAGAAGAATCTGATGAATTTCCAACACTTTATATTTTTAGACACGGTCAAACAGACGATAACGCCAATTTTATATTTAGCGGAAAAAGAGAAGCAACATTGACAGATTTAGGAAAACAGCAAGCAGAAATTTTAGCTGAAAAAATTAAAGACATAAAGTTTGATAGGTTAATATCTTCCCCTCAAATAAGAGCTATAGATACAATGAAAATAGCAATGTCTAAAAATGAATCTGCAAAAAACTTACCAATTGAAACT